>JAEEGI010016629.1_pt1 | contig 15169 bp, 9 predicted proteins | sample 8958751 | NCBI WGS metagenome assembly JAEEGI01 (sample SAMN16246545, study PRJNA631951) | gut metagenome | biome: gut microbiome; feature: rumen; material: KS-attached | host: Bos | place: Iran: Karaj | collected 2018-10
GTGGATTGCTCCCAACCGCGTAAAAGACAAAACGCTCAACTGTATCGCCCACGAACTCGGACATTCCTTCCAGTCGCAGATTATGGCGGACGGTGCCGGACAGGCATGGGGCGGGGGAGGCATCTTCGAGATGGCGTCACAATGGATGCTCTGGAACGTTAATCCCAACTGGGTGACCGACGAGAACTACCACTGGCAGGCGTTCCGCAAGTCTTTCCACAAACGCTTCCTGGATGGAGAAAATATCTACCGCTCCCCTTACGTCCTCGAATATTGGGCAATGAAACACGGAATTACAGTCATAGGTGACCTCTTCAGAGAAGGTAAACGGGGGGAAGCCCCGGCTGCCACATATATGCGGATGTTCAGTCTTGATGCTGAAGCCATGGCAAAGGAGATGTACGATTGCTATGCAAGGCTCATCACTTTCGATTTCCCACGTGTGAAAGCTTCTCACAAGAAACATGCTTGTCAGCTGTTAACGGTTGCTGTAAACTCTTTAACAGAGAATAAGAAAAAGTCGTTCACGCTAAAACCGGAAAAGGGATTTTTACCCGAGACATACGGATTCAATGTCATAGAACTCCCGCTCAACAAAAAAACTACTACGGTATTCTTCAAAGGTGAACCAGACAACCCGGAAACCGACGCTTACAGATACGGCATTGTTCTTATCGACAACGACATGAATCCTACCTACCTCCCTGACAGTGGAAAACTCCAGGGCAAACTCAAATACAAAGCTGCTCCAAACACCGCACATGTCTATCTTGTCGTAGTGGGTTGTCCGAAATCCACATATTCTCCATACACCTTCAACCCCTACAGCCGCGACAAGCGGGACACTCCCAAAGTATATCCATATTCCATCATAATCAAATAGCGTCTTTCCCTGAAACCGCACCCCGCGCATAATAATAACAATTTGTATTCAATTTGGGGTGTCTCCACTGCCGACAATTTCTTTCGCCGGGCTGCTCCTTCCATTCTGAATCGTGCATTGGCGACCCCCCAAAAAAGAATCAATTAAAATCCACAAATCAGAGAATCCCCATCCATTCTGTGTATTTTTCCCCCTTTCCTTTAGGATAATCCTCGTGCATTTTAGGAATTTCAGCGGGTTTGGGCATTTGACTTTTCCTAACTTTGCACCGTCTAAAGAATAAACAAGGTTCATTTTAAGTGAACAGTGAATAATGAACAGTGTATTTACTTTGGCAGATGAGAAGGAAAAGAAGAATGAAGAAAATTAATCCAATAACGAAATAACATAACAAATCGTAAATAGTACATTTTTAAATAGTACATTTTTAAATAGTAAATTATTATTAACCCTTCGGACGGAGAATTATTTCAAGTCCATTAAAACAAATTAGACTATGATGAAAAATTACATTTTTAAGGTCCTCCTCATGGTAATCAGCATGACGACCGTGACAGTGATGAACTCAGTGGCTGCAGAGCAGACCAAAGTGACTAACGAGCAGAACCACCCACGCTCTACAAAGCTCCGCACTACTTCTGTGAAGCTCAAAAAGACCACCCAAAACCAGAAATATCAAATTGTGAGCCTCGTGGTGGCAAAAAAAGGCATCAAAAGCGCCTATTTCAAAGGCAACACCATCTACGTGTCCTATAATCCAAAATGGATGACAAGCGCAAGTGCTCAAATGGCTGCAAAGGAAGCTTATAACAATGTAGTAGGAAAGCACGGATATCACGGAAATCACTACAATGCACAGCCACAGCCGGGAAGGTATGGAAGCACTGCTCCTGCACCTAACTACCCTCCAAAGCCACAGCCGCAGCCTAACAACCCGCCCAAGCCGCAACCTAACAATCATGGCAATTCCCAGCATGGAAACCATCAGCAGGGGAATCACCACAACAGCTACAACCCACAGCCAGGAAGAAAATAACCTGTTGCTTTATCCCACAAAAAAAGAGGTCAACCGACCTCTTTTTTGTTTGCTGTTTACTTCTCATCTTCTCATCTCCTCGTCTTCTTGTCTTCTTGTCATCATTACCTCGACGACTATTCTGACTGGCATCCACATGTCAAATTCCGTACTCATTCCCCTGTGTTAAGTACTTACCATTGTCAGAGTAAATACACTTTTCACTATTCACTTTTCACTATTCACTTAAAAAAATCTTCATTCTTCATTTTTCATTCTTCATTTTTTTCCGTAAATTTGCAATGGAATCGGTATTTGGGCGTTTTGTGGAAAAATCATCCCGCAGAATAAGTGGAGTTTTATTATCAGATACAGCAACGCCCCTTGCTGCTCCTGTTATTGTTCAACAGTTTAATTATTACAGCAAAATGAAAAAGTATTTAGCTATGCTTATGCTCTGCGCCTTTGCTTCAATGAATGCAGGCGCACAGGAGGTGAAAAAACTGCCTCAGCCTGACCTCACACTCAACGTCACTTTAATGGATGCACTGAAAAACAGGAAGACCGACCGCGAGTTTTCCGACAAAGCCATCTCCGAACAACAGCTCTCGCAAATCCTCTGGGCCACATGCGGAATCAACCGGCCAGAGAAAGGGTTGCTCACCATCCCCACTGCCATGAATGCACAGGATGTGAAAGCATACGTCTGCACGGCTAAAGGGGTGTCGCTCTACGACCCTAAGGCAAACACGCTCACCAGCGTGTCGAAAACCGACATCCGGCCGATGCTTGCGGAAGGGCAGAACGCCATGGCGAAAGCGCCAGTCTTTATCCTCCTTGTCAGCGACCAGACAAAACTGCGCCACAACGGACAGATATACGGGGCTATGGACGCAGGATATGCCTCACAGGACATTTGCCTCATCTGTGCCGCCCTCGGACTCAAAACCGTTCCACGCGCGATGATGAACAAAGAGAAGGTGTCAAAAGAACTGGGTTTTCCGGAAACCATGGTGCTTGAGCTCAACCACCCCATCGGATATTAATTCTTTTGGCTCATGCAAAGCGACATCAGGACGCTTTTCCGGTAAGTCATAATATAAAGAATCAACGGCTGGGGAATGTAAAAATAGTCATCTCCCCAGCCGTCATTCTTTCAGCTATTTTCTCCACAGTCATCCAATGATTAATATTCAGAGTATATACACTTTTCACTATTCACTAAAAAAAACAAATTTCATTCTTCATAAAAAATGCTTTTCATCGATGGACTTCAGCAGGCGGTAAGCCAGTTTGGAAAGGATGTCATGAGCGAACAACGTCTCGTGAATATCCTCTCCGACTTTGGTGCGTTTGAGAATACTGCTCTCAGAAATATCCTTGAGAAAGCCGTTAAGATTAATGTAGCCGCCAAGCTGTTGCTGCTTGAGGTTGAGCCAGACTCCTTCAGAATCTTGAAGATAAATGGGATTGTCGATGATATGGCAAGAGTCAACGGCTTTCAGCCCGAACTGACTCGGATTGTAGTGAGGGGTATGGCGTTTGCCCTGGGGCTGCTCCTAGACCCTTCTGTTCAGCAACCAGTCAAGAACACGGACACTCCTCGTCCCGAAACTCCCGCTACGACCCCTGTCAGCCATGTCGTCAGTATTGCAGGCATGAGCATTAATATGATTAAGGTGGAGAAGGGGGTGTTTTCGATGGGGGGTACCGCTGAACAGGGGCTGTTTGCCTCCTTCGATGAGAAACCGCCTGTATATGCTGAGCTGAACACCTATTATATTGCAGACACTCCTGTTACTCAAGACCTTTGGGAGACGGTGACAGGTGATAACCCCAGTCATTTCAAAGGACCAAAACTGCCTGTGGAACGGGTTACATGGCGTGAATGTAAGCGTTTTATCGCAAAACTTAATATCATGACCGGGTTTGAGTTCCGGTTCCCTACGGAGGCGGAATGGGAGTATGCAGCAAGGGGAGCAAATAAGGGCAAACGACAAATGTTTGCAGGATGTGGAGAAAACGAACTGATTGATTTTGTCTGGTTCGACGCCAACAGCGGTGACCGCACTCATGAAGTAAGACTCAAAAAACCAAACGAGCTGGGTCTTTACGATATGTCGGGAAATATCAACGAGTGGTGCTCCGACTGGTATGCCAACTCTTACGCCAACAACTGTCATTTCCTTAACCCGCAAGGACCGGATTCCGGCTCTTATAAAGTCTGCAGAGGGGGCTGCTGGAAAAGTAAGCCTGCCGATTGTCGTGTCTCTAAGCGCTTCCCCGCTAACCCCGATTTCAGAAACAGCCTAATCGGCTTCCGCCTCGCAGCAACAACGTTATAGGGGCCGACGTTTCCGAACGACGGGCTGAAGATACTCCCCTGAGTCGTACTCACCTTTTTAAATCTAATCATGCCATATATGGCATATCTTAAAAACCAAAATCTCTGTAAAATCTTTCTCATCTTTGTTCGAAAAATAATATAAACTTGAATTATTCCACTTATATAAATGTGCAACCAGTTCTCTGAAAAAACTTACGACGAAGACCAGCTAAAAGCCATCAACGCCAGCCAAGGGCGTTTCCTTGTGCTTGCTCCTCCTGGATGCGGAAAGACCGACATCCTCGCCGAGCGCGTGGTTCGGGCAAGAACATCTGGCGTGGAGTATGAGGACATGATGTGCCTCACCTTCACCAACCGTGCCTCACGTGGGATGCGCGACCGCATCAAAGAGCGTCTCGGCGAGGATGTCTATAACATCTTCGTGGGAAACGTCCATCGCTATTGCAGCAATTTCCTCTTTAACAATGCGGCCATTCCTGAAAACACTGGCATCATCGACGAGGATGATCTTACAGACCTCTGCCTCTCCTTCGACGAGCATTTCTTCCAGTTTCGACCAGGTAGGGTCAATAAGAATCATGTCGGTCTTATCGACAATATCGACGCCTATATTTCGCAGCGCGAGCTCGGACAGCCGGATGAGGCGATATTTATGCCGAAAGAGGAATTTGAGCCTTACTATCAGATTGCCAAAAAGGCTGGCCTCGACCCCGACAGGGTGAGCGTGATGAATCCAAAGGTGAAGTATGCACTGAAATACAGGGAGTATAAGCAAAAACACATGCTCATCAGCTTCTCCGACATCCTCATCCTAGCATACGACAAGATCCGCATGGATGTCAACTGCGAGTATAAGCGGTTCAAATGGATTCAAGTAGATGAGGTGCAGGACCTCAACGCCCTCCAGACTGCCATCATCGATGAACTGACCGATGACGGCGGCGATTTCACCGTACTCTACCTCGGCGACGAGCAGCAGGCGATTTTCTCGTTCATGGGAGCGAAACTCGGACAACTTGAACGGCTGAAAAGCAAATGTGGCGCCAATATCCTGCATCTCGGCAAGAACTACCGCTCACCCAAATACCTGCTTGATATCTTCAACACGTATGCTAGGGAAGTCCTGAATGTGAACCCCTGTCTGCTGCCAGAGCACACGAGTGAGTGCCGGCCTGAGAAGTTCGACCTTATCCTCACAGGCAACCCCACAGTTGCAGACGAGCTAAACCGCGTGATGAGGATGGTCAGCTATTATCTGAATTTTGATAATGAGCGCATGGCGATTCTCGTTCCGACCAACGACATGGCGGATAAAATCAGCGAAACGCTCATGGACAACAACGTGGCGCATTTCAAGATTTCCGGCATCGACATGTTCCAGACGAAGGACTACAAGACGCTCGCCGCATTTTTCTCCCTCCATGCGAACCTATTCAACTTTGCGGCATGGTCACGGCTCCTCTTCGGAATCGGGGCGAAACCGAACAGGATTCAGGCACGCGAATGGATTGCTGAGATGAAGCGGATGATGATGATTCCTGCCGACATGATGGGCGACAAACCCTATATCGATGAGTTCCACGAACGTTATATGAACTCGGAGTTTGTGTTTTTCGACACCGAGACCACAGGCCTCAATGTCATGGAGGACGACATCGTCCAGATTGCCGCATTCAAGGTGAGAAAGGGACAATATGTGGAGGGATCCGATTTTAATATCATCATCCACACCGACAAGGAAATCCCTCCGATGTTGGGAGAGATTCCAAATCCGTTGATTGAGCTGTATGCTAACTCAAAACACTTTTCCCACGAGGAGGGACTGCGCCTCTTCATCGATTATATAGGCTCTTGCCCCGTTCTCGGACATAACGTCGGCTACGACTATCAGATTCTGCGGTATAACACGATGAGATACCTCCAGGAGGAAGTGGTGTACGACTGCTACGACTCACTCCATCTCATCAAATGTGTGGAGCCGGGTCTGAGGATGTATAAGCTGGAGTTCCTCCTGCGGCAGCTTAATCTTCAGGGGAAGAACTCCCACCTGGCGAACGAGGATATTATGGCGACCAAATCGCTCGTGGATTACTGCTGCCAGAAGGCGGTTTCGAAAGCAGCGGACAGACAGGCGTTTTTCGCAAAAACGGAAAACAGGAAAATCAAGAAGCTGCTCATGCCGCTGGCCGCTATCTCAGATAATCTGAAGGGGCTGATGTCGATGCCGGTGTCTGCCACCTGCATCACGCTTGTCGATGAGATGAAGAGAGTATATGAGGATTTCCGAAAACTGGGTTTAATTAAGGATTTGGGTTCTAAGTTCGATATCTTTCTCATGTATGCGCAGAACGAGTGGATCGACCCGGAGAAAGGGGACGAAGAGACAATCCTGACACAGATTCAAACGCATGTCAACGACATGACAGCTAGCATCAACGAGGGCGACCTCATCAATGCGGGAGGACTCATGACCGAACGTATCTTTGTCATGACCGTACACAAAGGAAAAGGATTGGAATTCGAGAATGTGGTCATTCTCAGTGCAAACGACGGGGTTTATCCGTTCTTTAAGACAAATGAGGTGCTGAACGCCCGTCACAATTATTCGCTTGAGGACGTGGAGAAGGCGGAAATGGAACAGATGGAGTCGGCACGCAAATTCTATGTCGCGCTCTCACGTGCGAAGAAACGCCTCTGCATCAGCTATGCCCACGAGAACATCTGGGGACGGAGACAGTTCGTCACTCCATTCATCAAACCCATTGCTCATTTCTTCCGCGGAAACTGAATTCCCCGCTATGGCATAATAATTGTCTGTTGTATTAATATGAGCGGTTCGGTATGCCGAGTTGCCAACACGGCTATCTACTTGACAAGTACTTTTTTCCCATTATACACATAAACCCCTTTCGGAAGATTCGAGAGGTCGCCCTCAACCCTTCGTCCCTGAAGATCATAGACGAAGGGGTTGAGGGTTTCTTGTTTTTCTATGTTTACGGCTTCGATACTTGTCGCAAGCGGAGCTGCCTGGATGCCGATTTCAGCGGCGGAGGTCCAGGCGTTGCCGTTGATTTCTGATTTGGCGACAAACTTGAAGTAACGGCCTTCGGTAGCGCTGCTCAGGGCGGCTATCTGCTCTGACGTGGTGTTCTTGAACTCGCCGCTCACAACGGGGCTGCCCCAAGTCTTGCCATCCATGCTCAGGTAAATCTCGTAGGCTTTCACCATGCCGTTCTGGTTGCCGTCTTGACGGGCGAGATAGGTGAAGGCGGTCACGTTGTAGGTCTGACCCATATCCACGATCAGCGTGTGAGGACAGCGGGGCTCGCTGCCCCAGTATTCCGTGTGCCAGAACGTGTTGTTCTTGCCGTCGAACGCCAGACGCGCCTCGTTGCCGCTGTGGTCGCTGTCAACCGACACGAGCTTCCATTTGCTCTTGTTCACAAACATGTCAAACTTGTAGTCCATCACCTGACTGTCCATCATGTCGTTGGCGGTGCAGTAGGTGCTGATGCTGCAGGCATCATCATGGGTGAAGGCGGATGTGTATTTCTGGTATTCACTGCCGTCGATGCTGTAGTATATCGTGGCGTTGGGCGTGGTGGTGCTCATCTGAATCTTGCCGCTGGTATTGCGCTCGCAGCTCACTGGCTGGCATACCGGCATGTTCACACGGGCTTTCTTTGCTGCCGACTCGCCTGACTTTAACGGGAGGATGATGAATCGGAACGGGGTGTTGGCGGCACGCAGCTCGTATTTGTCCATCACGTCGGGACCGCAGCTGGCGTTGCCCAGTCCGCGGGTCACGGCATCGAGCGAAACGACAGTGGGAGCACAGGTCTTGAACTGATAGGTGTGGCGGCTGCGGTTGTTGCGGTCAGTGTAGTTGTCTTCAGGTCGGAAATGAACGGCGGAGGCTGCCATCTGGTCGGGGGCCACGAACACCAGGCCCTGACCATCGCTGTTGCTTACCGACAACCAGCGAACTTCCTGTTTTGTGCCATGCTCCTGAGGAAGGATATAGTCTTCACGCTGCTCTTTCACCGTGCTGTTGTAGATGCCGGGCAGACAGGCTTCCTTACGGTCAACATAACTGTCCCAAGGACCACGGCCAAACCAGCTCAGCTGCTCCATCGTCGAGGGCATCTCCAGGCGGAATCCAAGTTTAGGAATGATGGTGCCGGTGATTGAAGGACGGATGAACGAGCTGACCATAATGGTGCCGTCGCTGCTGACGATGAAATTCATGCTCACGTCAAACGTCGTGCCGTTCTTGCCGGTGTAGGTGCTGGTGGTCGAGATGGTGGCAATCTTGCCGTCATCGCTTTTGACAGCTTCCGACTGCTTGCATTTCACACTCAAGCTGTTCAAACCCATCGTGTCCCAGCTGCCCGATTGACGGCCGTCGTTGTCGGTAGGCAGACGGAAAGCTTTCAGCAGCAGCGATTTGTTCATCAGCAGCACATCGTTGTAGTAATAGGTGGTTAGCGTGCCGGTGCTTTTGCTGAACTGGGCTTTGAACTGACCGTTCGACACGGTGTAGCCGGTGGTGGTCTCTTCGACATTCAGCGGATCTGAACCGTCGAGTGCCGACAGGTCGAACATCGGCTTCTCTGCCTTGCGTAGCGGCAGCTTCTCTTCTGCCACCACATAGCCGGCATCTGCCCAAGCGGTATTTTCTTTCAGTTTCGCACAGAAATAGATGAACACTTCTTTTGATTTGTCAACCGACGAGAGACTGCTCGTGTCGATGCTCAACGTACCGCTGTTGCCGGCCGACACAACCTTGTCGATGCTGCCGCTCGACAGCACGGTGCCTTCCTCATCCACGATGCTGTAGCTTACGTCGTAGGTGCTGCTCGGAAGGAATGCCAGCTTGTTCTTCATGATGAACGACGTGGTGCTGTTGTTCACGGCTTTGAACTCCAGCGGCTGATAGATTTTCTTCGTGTTGTATGATTTGGAAGTCAGGCTCCAGTCTGGACGCACCAGACCGTTGATACAGAAATTACCGTCGTTGGGGTTGTCGCCAAAGTCGCCTCCGTAGGCCCAGTATTCCTGGCCGTCGCTGTTCTTCGTCAGCAGACCCTGGTCCTTGAAGTCCCAGATGAACTCTCCGGTCAGACAGGGGTATTTCTCGTAGAGGTCGAACATGTCGCGGACGTTGCCCATCGAGTTACCCATCGAGTGGCTGTTCTCACACTGGATATGGGGTTTCTGATTGCTCTGGCCCTGACGAGAGGAGCCTATCCAGTTGATGTTGTCGTAGCTGGCGTACATCGTGCTCGACACGTCAGCATAGTCGCTGTTGCCCTCGTAATGGGTCAGACGGGTCTTGTCCAGCTCTTTGATGGCGGGACCCACATACTTGAAGTTCTCGCCGTTGCCTGACTCGTTGCCGAACGACCAGATGAAGATGCAGACATGGTTGCGGAGCCACCGCACCTGGTTGGTGGAACGCTCTACCATCGCATAACGGAACATCTCAACCGATGACAGTTTCTGATGGGCGTGGCATTCCACGTCTGCCTCTGCCAGCACATAAAGGCCGTATTTGTCACACAGATCATAGAACACTGGGTCGTTGGGATAGTGGGAGGTTCGCACTGCGTTGATATTAAGGCGTTTCATCGTCTTGATGTCTTCTTCCATCTCCTCGGCAGTGATGGCGCGGCCGTTCACAGGACTGAAGTCGTGACGGTTCACACCGTGAAACACCATGCGCTTGCCGTTGATGATGAGGGCACCGTCGCTGCGGATGCCTACCTCACGGAAGCCTACCTTGCCGCCTCTGATGTCCACCACTTTGCCGGTTGCATCACTCATCGTCAGTATCAGATCGTAGAGATAGGGGCTCTCTGCACTCCATTTCTGGGGGTTGCTCACATCCATATTCAGACTGAGCTCCGATGTGGTGCCGATTGTGGTGGATGTGCTGGCTACCAGGCTGCCTTTGTCCTCTATACGGACATCTACCTTGCCGCCTTCCACTCTCTCGATACCGGTCAGGCTCACTTTCACGTTGGCTTTCGCGTTCACGTAGCTGTTGTCCAGGTCGGTTGTGAAGAAATAGTCGCGTATCTGGCTTTTGGGAGCTGACCACAGGAAGCAGTGACGCTGGATGCCGGTCAGGCGCCAGTAGTCCTGGCACTCCAGGAAAGATCCGCTGGTGAAGCGATAAACCTGCAGGGCTATCGTGTTGTCGCCTTCTTCCAGATAGTCGGTGATATTGAACTCGGAGGGAAGATAGGAGTCCTCGCTATAGCCGATGCGCTTGCCGTTAATCCACAGGTAATAGCCGTGACCTACGCCGTTGAACCGCACATACACGTCACGCCCTGCCCAACTCTCTGGAATCGTGAAGTGACGGCGGTAGGTGCCCACGGGGTTCGGCATGTCACTGTTGTACGTAAACCAGCTGGGACGGCTCGCCATCACGCTGTAGTTCGACTCGTTGAACGAGAACGGATAGGCTACATTGCAATACAGGGGCTTGTCCCATCTTTTATTGTGATGCAGACCATACACCTGCCAGCTTGAAGGCACGTCGATGTTTGTCCAGTTTGCATCGTTATAGTCTTTGCCGCATAAGGTGGCGAGGGCGAGGGTAGGGGTCTTCACCCAGTAGAATTTCCATGTGCCGTCGAGCGACTGATAATAGGGTGATGTACTCATGTCATTACTGCTGACATCAACTGCTGATGCCATCGGAATCGACACGGTGTGAGCGGTCTCACGGTTTACATTACTGATTTTCGGGTCGTCCCACTCTTTGCCGGTCTGACCACTTGCGGAAATGAACGAAGCCATTCCCAGAAGCATAATGAATAGTTCTTTCTTCATAATTAAGTGTTATATTATTTTGTTTGTATCATTTTCTTACCTGTCTTCAGATTATTTTGCATAAATATGAAGGGGTGTTTTATTTCAGCTTGAAAAGCAAAAAATATCAATAACAGCTTATTTATTCCACAAATTTACGTTTTTTTTTTGAAATAATCACATTTTCCATTTTTATTGTTTAAGAATGTTTCATTAAAGATAAAATCTGAATCATCTGCCCTTTCAGTGTTTTTTATGATGCCATCAGCTGATTGTTACTTTTATTTCTCGCTTTGATACATGCCACACGATTTCAACTCTTTTTATTTGCCTTTCTCGGAAAAACTCACTAAATTTGTATTGTTTTCACTGACTTTTTCCAACAATATTTATAATTACCTCGTATTCAACTGGTATTTAAGTGAAGTGTTAAAATAACGTGATTCATTTGCTGCTGTCTGTGATATGCCGACCAAATGAGTATAGTCTTGTTTACTTGTCTTCTTGACTTCTTGTCTCCTAATAAAATATCCTAATAACTAAATAAATTGTAAATATCAAATTTTCTTTTATGAACTTTAAATTCTTTGCACTTTGTGCGTTTGCCTGCTTGTCAGCATCTCTTTCCGCCACGGAGAAGGAGTTCACCAGCCCCGACGGAAAAGTGAAGGTCGTTGTCAGCGATGAGAGTGGAAAACCATCCTACAAGGTGGATTATGAGAATGTGCAGATGCTGGTGGCTTCGCCGCTCGGTCTGAGTACGAACATCGGGGATTACACCCAAAACCTCAAGATGACCGACTGCGAGCTGTCGGATGTCAACGACTCCTATCAGCTGCGTAATATCAAGCAAAGCGCAGTCAATTATCAGGCACGTCAGGCGGTCTGCCATTTTGAGCAGGACGGAAAGAAGGCTATCGATGTGATTTTCCGTGTCAGCAACCGTGATGTGGCGTTCTGCTACAAAATTTATGAGAAGAGGGTAAGAAATAATCAGACTCTCGTGTGTGTGGTTAACGGTGAGGAGAGCGGATTCCAGTTTCCTCAGAACACCACCACCTTCCTCTGTCCACAGTCAAGGCCGATGGGTGGGTTTGCACGTACTTCACCAAGCTACGAGACTTCCTATACTGTGGACGATGCCATCGGCAAGAACGGCTGGGGTGAGGGATATTCATTCCCATGTCTGTTCAAGGTGGCGGACGACAGATGGGTGCTCATCAGCGAGACGGGTGTTGACGGCAATTATTGCGCATCGCGTCTGCTCAACGTCAACGGCGCATTGTATAAGATTGGATTTCCACAGGAGGGGGAGTGCAACGGATTTGGGACGACCAACGCGTCGGTGCATCTGCCTTGTCAGACACCATGGAGAACCATTACCGTAGGGCCGCTCGCTAACATCGTGGAGACCACCGTACCGTTCGACCTTGTGAAACCCAAATATGAGGCGTCGCAAGAATATATCTACGGCAAAGGCTCGTGGAGCTGGATTATCGGCATGGACTCCAGCTGTAATTTCGATGAGCAGAAGCGGTATATCGATTTCTCGGCTGCCATGGGCTATCAGACTGTGCTTATTGACGCGCTTTGGGACGTGCAGATCGGACGTGACAAAATCGCGGAGCTGGCTGCCTATGGAAAGACGAAAGGGGTAGGACTGTTCCTCTGGTACAACTCCAACGGCTCGTGGAACGACGCGCCACAGTCGCCTATCGGAAAGATGGATAACAACCTCATACGTCGTCAGGAGATGGCATGGATGAAGAGCATCGGAATCCGCGGTATCAAAGTGGATTTCTTCGGAGGCGACAAGCAGAACATGATGCAGCTTTACGAGAATATCCTTGCCGATGCCAACGACTTCGGAATACTTGTCATCTTCCACGGATGCACGTTGCCGAGAGGATGGGAGCGCATGTTCCCCAACTATGCGGCAAGTGAGGCTGTGCTCGCAAGCGAGAACCTACATTTCGGACAAGGGGCATGCGACAACGAGGCGTTCAACGCCACGCTTCATCCTTTCATTCGCAACACCGTCGGTTCTATGGACTTCGGTGGCTCTGCACTCAATAAGTTCTACAATGCTGACAACCAGCATGGCACACAGCGACGCACTTCCGATGTCTATGCGCTCGCAACGGCGGTTCTCTTCCAGAGTGCCGTACAGCATTTCGCACTCGCTCCGAACAACCTCACTGACGCACCGGCTTGGGCGATCAACTTCATGAAGTCCGTTCCGACCACTTGGGATGAGACACGCTTCATCGACGGTTATCCCGGTAAATATATCATTATGGCGCGCCGCCACGGAAGCCAGTGGTTCATCGTGGGAGTGAATGCGGAAAAACAGACATTAAAAAAGACCATCTCCATTCCGATGATTCCGGCTGCTGCCCAGCTCAAAATCTACGCTGACGACGAACAACTCAACGGATCCGTCAACAACGTCAAGCTAAACAAAAAGCAGCAAATTGAAATATCCATCCCAAACAACGGAGCTGTGGTCATCCTCAACTGATTTGTACAACCGACTAGAGACTCCCCGTGGGGTGTCTCCAGATAGCCGTACAACAGTATTCCCCATTGTGCTCATCTTGAACTGATAACCATTATATTAAAAAGGTATAACAGTTTTTGCATATTACATTTGTTTGCAAAAAACTGTTATACCTTTTTTTCTGTTTGTATTCGCTTTGCTTCTTTGTAGAAAAAAATCCAAATATAAATCGTAAAGATTCGTAAAGATTTGTAGCAACAGAATAATTCGTTGAGAATCAAACTACGTTCATTCGTTGAGCTTGGCAGAGCACTTGAGTCGTACGAACACCGGATAATGGTCTGAGGGCAACCGTCGCTCATACTTTCCACCATCGTGCTTCTGTGTCCAATAAGTGTTCGTTAGAATGCCATATCGTTCCACCGCAAACTCAGGACTCACAAACACATGATCAATTCGGCTCGCTATTTTCCTGTCCATGTCGTAGTCGTTGAATGTGCCGTTTTCAGCAAACCGCAGCCGTGTATGCTCATAGCTGTCTTTCAGAAGACCTGAGTCGGCAAACAGCCGGTAGGTCTCGTCGAACTGGTCCACGTTGAAGTCACCAGTCAGGATATAGGGATAACGCCCTACTGCAAGTTCTCTGATACGATCCATCACAAGTCGTGCTGATTCCCTTCGGGCGGTATGCCCCACATGGTCGAGATGAAGATTGAAAAACATGAAGCGCAAACCGGTCTGCTGTTGCTCAAACAATCCCCATGTGCAGATGCGCTCACATGCGGCGTCCCATCCTTTACCCGGCACATCGGGTGTGGAAGACAACCAGAAATGACCATCGTCCAACAACGTCAACTGTTTTGTGTCGTAAAAAATAGCGGCATATTCACCTTTCTCCTTGCCGTCTTCGCGGCCGCAGCCGATAAAAGCATAACCGTCGAGCAGTCTGAGCATATCGGTCAGCTGAGGGTACAGCACCTCCTGAGCACCGAAGATGTCAGGGTGCTCAAAATTCAACTGACCACAGACCACAGGACAACGCTTTTCCCATCCGTTTCCTTTTTTTGTGTCATCATCATTCTGGTAACGGATGTTGTAACTGCCTACATACAGCTCCTGCGACCTCATTAATGAGGGCATCAGCATGATTGACAGCATCATTAAAATTATCGTTCGTCTCATATTTTTCATTTTGTTTGTGTTTTGCTTTGTTTTATGATTATTTTGTCTCCATTCTCTAAATGACGATACTGACTGGCATCCTCGGGTCTGATGCCGTTGTTTGTCCCTCGTGGTGAGTGGTGACCATTATCTGAGTAACGACACTTTTCACTTTTCTCTATTCACTTAAAAAGACTTTTTTCTTTGCAAATATAGTGAAAATAAAGAGAAGTTCGTATATTTGCAAAAAATATTAATCACATTTGGGTGGTTATGATAATTATGTCGGACTGATTTTTGGTTTTTGTTAGGGTCTCCTCCATGAGCCGCAGGCTCGTTAACTCCCATTTTAAATTCCGATCCACTTGTATAAATCTTACATCTTACATAATTAAATCTTTAAATTAACTCGGCTTCCTTTTTAACTTCCGTAACTTGAAT
>JAEEGI010016630.1_pt1 | contig 15168 bp, 9 predicted proteins | sample 8958751 | NCBI WGS metagenome assembly JAEEGI01 (sample SAMN16246545, study PRJNA631951) | gut metagenome | biome: gut microbiome; feature: rumen; material: KS-attached | host: Bos | place: Iran: Karaj | collected 2018-10
GTCATCATCCCCAAGGAGGCGCAGATGGAACTGGAGGCCAAGGGCGTGCTGCCCGAGACGCCGCCTATGCCGGAGGACTTCCTGTTCAACCACCACAAGAACTTCCTGCGCGCCGTTCTGGGCTTGGAGAAGTCCCATTCCCCGTTCGAAGTCGCGGTCCCGCTGACGCCGGTGCTCTGCCTCGGCATCCTCGCGCAGAAGCTCAACACCGGCTTCCACTTCGACAGGAATACCCACGAGATTCTCGACAACCCGTTCGCCAACTCCCTGTTGACCGGCATCCCGCCGCGCAAGGGCTGGGAAGATTACTACAAGCTGTAGAGTCTATGAGAAGAATACTTGGAATGGCGGCCGCCTGTATGATGGCGGTCGCTTGTTCCGGTGGCTGGCAGCCCCTCTTCGACGGCCAGTCGCTGGATGGCTGGATCGGCGTGGATGGGCAGGAAGTCCCGCCCAGCTATTGGAGCGTCGTGGACGGCGTCATCGTTTCCCACCCCAAGTTGGCGGAGCAGCCTGCGGAAATAGGGGATATCGAGGCTTCGGCCGACGATACCCGGGATCTGATGACCCGCTCGGTTTACGGCAATTTCAAACTGAAGGCGCAGTTCCGCCTCGAGGAGGGTTCCAACGGCGGTATCAAGTATTTCATCAATCCGGGTACTTTCCGGAGCCCGTCGATCGGGTTTGAATACCAGATCATCGATGATGCCACCTTCGGGAAGTTGCATTTCAAGATCAACAATGTCCAGACGACAGCCTCCCTCTACGACCTGCTTTCCGCCAACAAGACGAAGGCAGACTTCCGGCCTTACGAGTGGAACGATGCCATGATCGTGGTAGACGGTGGCAAGGTGGAGCATTGGCTCAACGGCGTCAAGGTGCTGGAAATCGACCGTTTCTCGGAGAGTTTCGACCGGCTGGTTGTCAACAGCAAATTCTGCAACGACGAGGGCTTCGGCAAACTGGACGGAGGGCACATCCTCCTGCAAGATCACGGTTGTACGGTGTACTATCGCAATATCTTTATCAAGGAACTTTGATTCTGATCCATGAAGAAGTTTGTCACGCTGTCCCTCCTGGCCGCCGTGTCGCTTTGGTGCGCGGCTGGTCTGGACCTTTGCGCCCGGGAAACCCCTCACAAGTCTGATGATCTCAAGCTCGGAGTGGCCGGGTACACGTTCCGGAAATTCAACATCGACCAGACGCTGGAGCAATTGCGGGCCCTGGGTATCAAGTATCTGTCTGTCAAGGACTTCTGGCTTCCGCTGGATGCTACGGTCGAGGAAATGGACGCTTTCAAGGCGAAATGCGCGTCGTATGGGGTCAACCCCTATATCCTGGGCCCCATCTATATGAGCACGCCCGAGCAGGTCGAGAAGGCTTTTGCCTACGCGGAGCGCTACGGAGCTGAACTGTTTATCGGCGTCCCTTCCTACGATGTGCTGGACCTGGTGGTCGCTAAGGTCAAGGAGACCGGAATCAAAGTGGCTGTCCATACGCACGGTCCCGACCTTCCCGATCTGTTTCCGGACATCCGCGTGGTGGTGGAGAAGCTGGGCGACCCTTCGCTTGGCATAGGCTGTTGTATGGATCTGGCGCATTCGTACCGCTATGGGGAGGATCCCGCCCGGGATATCCAGACCTATGCGAAGTGGATCTGGGACATCCATATCAAAGATGTCACCGAACCGTCCAAGGCCGGCGTGGCCAAGGAAATGGGGCGCGGAGGGATGGATATCCCCGCCATCGTGGAGAGCCTCCGGAAGATCGGGTATCAGGGTGTGGTCTCCATCGAGTATGAAGGGTCGGAGGATAACCCCCTTCCTGCCGTCGCCGAGACGGCCGGTTATCTGCGCGCCGTGATGGATGCGGCGGAAGAGCCGCGGAAGGCGGAGCCGATCCGCATGCCCATTGCGGAAGCATTCAACGAAGTGCCGGTAGGATTCAGCCTCCTGACCCACGGTACCGACCAGTTCGTGGCGTTCTACGCTCCGGACCACAGCATGGCAGTGGGACATCGCAAGACGGATTCCACCCGTTGGGAGTTCGTCGCGCTTCCTTCGAAGATCGGGAGCGACAGCCACAACTCGGTCACGATGGCCATCGACAGGGAAGGACGGCTCCATGTCAGCGGCAACATGCATGCCTCGCCGCTGGTCTATTTCCGTAGTTCCAGGCCGCTGGATATCCATAGCCTCGTGCAGATCCCTCATCTGGTCGGCGATCAGGAAGACAGTGTGACCTATCCCCGGTTCATGCATACCCGGGATGGTGACCTCATTTTCCATTACCGCACCGGTGGCAGCGGGAACGGGAATGAAATCTATGACATTTATTCAGAGGAGACCCGCTCCTGGTCGCGTTTCCTGGATAAGCCCCTGACGGATGGCCAGGGCCTGATGAACGCGTATATGAGCGGTCCGACCCTGATCGACGGGTGGTATCATCTGCTCTGGGTCTGGCGGGACACGCCGGACTGTTCGACCAACCATGACCTCTGCTATGCCCGTTCCCGGGATTTGAAAAACTGGGAAAACGCTTTCGGCAAGAAGGTCCGGCTTCCCCTGACGCCGGGCAACAGGAGCCTTCTTGTGGATCCCGTACCCGCCCGTGGCGGCATTATCAATGGCTGCCACCGGGTCTCTGTCGGACCGGATGGCAAGGTGCTGGTTTCCTATCACAAGTTCGACAAGGAGGGGAATACGCAGATCTACGTTGCCCGGCCCTCCGGAAAGAAATGGGAAATCTTCCAGATCAGTGACTGGAGCTACCGCTGGTGGTTCGAGGGGGGTGGCTCGATCAACAGTGAGATCATCCTCGGGCGGCCCGTCTTCCTGGGAGACGGTACTTTTACCCTGTCCTACGACCACAGGGTCGAGGGCAAGGGTTATTTCGTCGTTGACGCCGTCACCTTGAAACCTCTCAGGAACGTACGCACCGGTGATTCCTCCTTGAAGATAGAGAGTCAAGATTTCAGCGTGAAGCAGGATCCGGGTTTCCTGCGTGATCTCAGGGCCGGTGACTTGGGAGACATCCGCGGCATTGTCCCGGGGGATGACGAGAAGCTCCGGCCCCATGAGCCCGGCCGTTACCATCTGGAATGGCAGGCCTGGCCCGGTGTCCGCGACAGGCAGAAGAAGGATTTCCACCCGGAGCCGGGTACCCTTTATCTGGTCGACACCAAGCCCTATTCCGCCATGCTGGAGAATTTCCCCGCAGGGGCGGATCCTGTGACGATCGGGACCCGGGTGGGGAATCGCTTGCTGGAAACCAAGCACCAGCTTTACGGAAAGAGGGGTATTCACTATGCCGAGGTCTGTACCTGGTATGGCGCGCTTCGTTTTGCGAAGGCGACGGGTAACGATGAACTCCTGGACAAGCTGCGCGCCCGTTTTGACTATCTCATGGAGCAGGAGAAGGATCTGCTCCCTCCTCCGATCCATGTGGACCAGAACATGTTCGGCTGCCTCCCGTTAAGGCTTTATGCCTTGACCGGGCAGCAGAGCTACCTGGATATGGGCTTGATGTACGCCGATACACAATGGACCTTGCCCGAAGGTGCTTCGGCCGAGGAAAAGGCCTTCCAGGAGAAGGATTATTCCTGGCAGACCCGCCTGTGGATCGACGATATGTTCATGATCACCATCGTCCAGAAGGAGGCCTATCTGCGGACGGGTGACAGGAAGTATCTGGATCGTGCCGCGCGGGAGATGGTGATGTATCTGGATGAGCTGCAGCGGGACAATGGACTGTTCTATCATGCGCCGGACGTGCCTTACTGCTGGTCCAGGGGAGACGGCTGGATGGCTGTCGGCATGGCTGACCTGCTGGAATTGCTCCCTGAGGGGGACGGGAACCGTGCCGCGATCATGAAGGGTTATCTGAAGATGATGGAGGGCCTGCGCGCGAACATCAACGGGGACGGGATCTGGAACCAGGTGATCGATGAACCGGATTTCTGGCCGGAGAGTTCCGGCTCGGCGATGTTCACCTATGCCATGATCCGCGGCGTCAAGAACGGGTGGCTTGAGGAAGCGACCTATGCTCCCATCGTACGCCGTGCTTGGCTGAGCCTCTGTAATTACGTGAATCCGAACGGGGATGTAGACGAGGTTTGCGTAGGCACGGGCAAACGCAACAGCCGGCAGTATTATTACAACCGTCCGCGCGTGTCAGGGGACTATCATGGGCAGGCCCCTGTGATCTGGTGCGCGCTTGCGCTTCTGTCCTCGGATAAATAGGAGGACCTTATCCGACAATTTCGTCGATCCGCTTCAGTTCTTCTGCGGTGAAGGGGGCCCCTTCCAGGGCTCCAAGGTTCTCGATAATCTGTCCGGGACGGCTGGCTCCGATCAGGGCTGATGTGACCACTGGATCTCTCAGGACCCATTGCAACGCCATTTGGGAGAGTTTCTGGCCGCGCTCGCGGGCCAGGTCGGAGAGACGGGCGATCTTGGCCAGTTTGTCTTGGGTGATGGCCTCCGGCCTCAGGTAGCGGGGGTCGCGCGCCGCGCGCGAGTCGGCAGGGATACCGCCGAGGTATTTCCCGGTCAGCAATCCATTCTGCAGCGGCGCGAAGCAGATGCACCCCACACCCTCTTTCCTCAGTACATCCTGCAGACTTCCGATGCCGGGCATCGGAGTCTCGATGTGGCGGTTGAGCATGGAGTAGCTGGGCTGATGGATGAGAAGGTGTATGCCTCGTGAGGCGAGCATTTTAACCATCTCTTCAGTCTGGGACGCATTGTAATTCGAGATGCCGACATAGAGCGCGCGCCCGCTCCGAACGATCTGTTCCAGGGCGCCCGCCGTCTCTTCGAGCGGGGTGTCGGGGTCCGGGCGGTGGTGGTAGAAGATGTCCACGTAATCCACACACATCCGTTTCAGCGACTGGTCCAGGCTGGCAATCAGGTACTTGCGGCTGCCGTGGTCGCCATAAGGTCCCTTCCACATGTCATAACCGGCTTTCGTGGAGATGACCAGTTCATCGCGGTAAGGCTTCCAGTCCTTTTGGAAATGGACGCCGAAATTGCGTTCCGCTTCCCCGTAGGGCGGGCCGTAATTGTTCGCCAGGTCGAAGTGGGTGATGCCGTGGTCGAAAGCCGTCCGCAACAAATCCTGTTGGACTTCGAAAGGTGTAAGATTTCCGAAATTGTGCCAAAGCCCCAGGGAAATAGCGGGGAGCAGGAGTCCGCTGCGGCCGCAGCGCCGGTACGCCATCGCGTCATAGCGCGCCTCATTTGCCAGGTAGTCGTTCATGATTGCAAATATAAAAAACCTTCCCGAAATCGGGAAGGCTTTCGTACTGGGTAGGAGAATCGAACTCCTATTGCAAGATTGAGAATCTTGAGTACTAACCGTTATACGAACCCAGCGTCAATTTGCAGGTGCAAAGATAGATAAAAAAACCTTATCTGCAAATTTTATTTCAACTCCTTGAATTTCGACAGGGCGATCTTCTTGGGCTTGATGGTGATTTCAGCCTTGAGGGCATCCATGACTTTGTTGTTCTCGACCTGCTCCTGGAGCATGCCGGTCTGCTTGCCCTCGGCAAGGATACGGTTCGCAGCGTCCTTGATCATCTCCTCGGGGACGTTGCCGATGCCGTACATTGCATACTGGTATGCGACATAACCTTCGGCGGCCTTCTGGACATCCTCGCGGGTGACTGTCAGGTTGTACTTCTCCATCAGGAAATCGCGGACCAGCTGCCAGCGGAAGTCGGACAGGAAGGAAGGGAACTCCTTCTCGATGTCTTCCATCGTATATTTGCCTTTATTCATCTGGAAGAGCCAGCGCTTGAGATAATCCTCCGGAAGCTCCAGGGCTGCCTTCTCGACGAAATAGTTGCGGATATCGCGGGTCAGGCGGGCGTCGGCTTCCTGCTTGTATTCAAACTCGAGACGCTCTGCGACCTCCTTGTCCAATTCCTCATCTGTAGGGACGGGAATCTGGTCGGCCTCTTCTTTGCCCTCGTTGCGCTTGGCATAGTACTCGGAGAGGTTCTTCTTCATCTCGGCCTTGGCTTCCTGGGTAATGTTGATGCTGTAGTGGGGGATGACGTCCTCCTTGCTGACCTCAAAATTCACTTTCTCCGGCGTGGCGAGGTCGAAGATGAAGGTGAAGTCGTTACCGTCCACCCAGTCGATCTCGGGCTGCTTTTCGCTGTTCAGGGGCTCGCCGAGGGTGTGGATGCCGCTCTCGTTGATGAATTTGTAAAGTTCTCCGCCGACGAGGTCGTTGACGGCGTCCACGAGGGCCTGCTCGCCATAAACCTTCTCGATCAAGGACATCGGGACATTGCCCTTGCGGAAACCCTTGAATTCGGCCGTGCGCTTGCGCTCGTTGAGTTTCTTCTTCTTGATGGGCGCGTAGTCGGCAGCCTCGACGGTGACGGTCAACTCGAGATTGAGCTTGTCCACCTGGTTCTTTTCGATTTTCATGCTATGATATTGTTTATTATTTCTTTAAACAGGCCGCGAATTTAGACAAAAAAACTGAATAATCGAAAGAAAAGTGCTACCTTTAAGGTCGGTTCAACAGTCAGTGTATGGAAAAGAAGCTAAATAAAGTGTTGGTCCTCGGCAGCGGCGCCCTCAAGATCGGCCAGGCTGGTGAATTCGATTACAGTGGCGCACAGGCGCTCAAGGCCCTGCGTGAAGAGGGGATCCGTTCCGTCCTCATCAATCCCAATATCGCTACCGTTCAGACGACGGAGGGAATTGCCGACAAGATTTATTTCTTGCCGGTTACGCCGGAGTTCGTGGAGAAAGTCATCGAAAAAGAAGCACCCGACGGCATCCTGCTTTCTTTCGGAGGCCAGACTGCCCTGAACTGCGGCGTGGAGTTGTACAAAAGCGGTTTTCTCCGGGATCACGGGGTCCGTGTCCTGGGCACTCCGGTCCAGACCATCATCGATACGGAGGATCGGGAACTGTTCGTCGAGCGTCTGGATGAGATCGATGTCAAGACGATCAAGTCTCACGCCGCCGAGACGCTTGAGCAGGCGAAGCAGGCTGCCGCGGATGTCGGCTATCCCGTGATTATCCGTTCCGCCTTTGCCCTGGGTGGGCTGGGCTCCGGCTTCTGCGACAATGAGCAGGAACTAGTCGCCACGGCTACGAAAGCCTTCTCCTTCGCGCCCCAGGTGCTGGTCGAGAAATCGCTCAAAGGCTGGAAGGAGATTGAATTCGAGGTCGTTCGTGACCCAGAAGACCGTTGCCTCATCGTCTGCGACATGGAGAATTTCGATCCGCTGGGCATCCACACGGGAGAGAGCATCGTCGTGGCGCCTACGCAGAGCCTGACACAAAAGGAGATAGACTTCCTGCATGAGTATTCCTTCAAGATCGTCCGCCATCTGGGCATTGTGGGCGAGTGCAACATCCAGTTTGCCCTGGCGCCCGACGGAAGCCTGGACTACCGCGTCATCGAGGTCAACGCCCGCCTGAGCCGTTCTTCGGCCCTGGCGTCCAAGGCGACCGGCTATCCGCTGGCCTTTGTCGCAGCAAAGATCGGCCTGGGCTATAGCCTGCCGAAAATCGGTAACGCGGCCGAGGGGCCCAAGGTCGACTATGTCGTATGTAAGCTGCCGCGCTGGGACCTGGCGAAGATCAAGGGCGTGTCCCGTGAAATCGGCACCAGCATGAAGAGCGTCGGCGAGGTGATGGCGATCGGCAAAAGCTTCGAGGAGGCCCTGCAGAAGGGTATGCGCATGATCGGGCAAGGTGCCGTGGGATTCGTGTGCAACAAACCCTACAAAGTCGACGACCTGGATTACGCCCTTTCGCATCCCACCGACACGCGCATGCTGGCGATCGCCGCTGCTTTCCAGTCCGGCTATACCGTGGACCGGATCGCGGCCTTGACCTCCATCGACCGGGTCTTCCTGGATGCTCTGTTTGACATCGAAACGACCTACCGGGAATTAGAGGCTTGCGCGAGCCTGGATGCTGTTGATAAGTCCTTGATGCTGAAGGCAAAGCGCCAGGGATTCTCGGATGTCCAGCTGGCCCGTGTGTTTGGCTGCGGCGAGGCGGCGGTTCGGGAGCGGCGGCTGAAAGAGGGCTTGCGCGCCTCTGTCAAACGCATCGACACCCTTTCGACGGGCGCCGAAGTGCGGTCCGACTACCTTTACCTGACTTATGGCTCTGACACGGATGACGTGCCCTTCGGCTCCGGGCGCAAGACTGTCATCGTCCTGGGCTCCGGCGCCTACCGCATCGGCAGCAGCGTGGAGTTCGATTGGTGCAGCGTCAGCGCCCTGGGCACCCTGCGCAGCCGCGGTTACCGGGCAGTGATGATCAATTACAACCCGGAAACGGTTTCCACCGACTATGACGTCTGCGACCGCCTTTATTTCGATGAATTGAGCTTCGAAACTGTGACTGCCATCTGCGGCCTGGAGGGCCCGGACGGCGTCATCGTCAGTATGGGCGGGCAGATTCCGAACAACCTGGCCCTGCCCCTGCAGGAGGCCGGCATCCCGTTGCTGGGTACCAGCGCCACCTCCATCGACCGGGCGGAAGACCGCAACAAATTCTCGTCCATCGTGGACAGCCTGGGTATCGACCAGCCGCGCTGGAGCGAGTTGACGACCATGGATGCCGTGGATGCTTTCGTGGAAGATGTGGGATTCCCGGTCCTCGTACGCCCGTCGTATGTGCTTTCCGGCGCGGCCATGAATGTCTGCTACAATAAGGAGAATCTGAAGCGTTTCCTGGACGAGGCCGCTGAAGTCTCGGAGGATCATCCGGTCGTCATCAGTTCCTTCATGCAGCGTTGCAAGGAAATCGAGTTCGATGCCGTCGCGGACGGCGGCAAAGTGCTGGCCTATGCGATTTCGGAGCATGTCGAATTCGCAGGTGTTCACTCCGGGGATGCGACCATCCAGTTCCCGCCGCAGAAACTCTACGGCGTCACGGCGGCCCGCATCCGCAAGATCGCGCGCAAGATCGCCGCTGCCCTGGAGATCACTGGCCCGTTCAATATCCAGTTCCTCGTGGGGGCCGGATACATCAAGGTCATCGAGTGTAACCTGCGCGCCTCACGCAGTTTCCCATTTGCTTCTAAGGTGCTGAAAGTCAATCTGATCGATATGGCGACCCGCTGTATGTTGGGCGAGCATCCCGCACCGCTGGAAATCGATGCCTTCGAACTGGAATACGTCGGTGTCAAGGCCTCGCAGTTCTCCTTCTCTCGCCTGGGACAGGCCGATCCCGTACTGGGTGTCGACATGGCCTCGACCGGCGAGGTGGGCTGCCTCGGTGACAGTTTCGACGAGGCGTTGCTGAAATCGATGATCTCGGTGGGGCACCGCATCCCGCACAAATCGGTGCTGATTTCATCGGGCGATGCGCTGCAGAAGGCGGATATGCTGCCTGCCTGCCGCCTGCTCGCTTCCAAGGGCTACGTGATTTATGCGACCGCCGGGACCTTCCGCTACCTGCAGGAGAATGGCGTCCCCGCTCTCAGGGCGCTCTGGCCCAGCGAGGCGGCGATACCTTCGCCCGACCTGGCCGGCATCCCGACCGCTGTCGACCTGATCGCCCGGCATGAAGTCGAACTGGTCATCAACATCCCGAAGAATTTCTCCACCGGAGAGTTGACCAACGGCTACAAGATGCGTCGCGCTGCGATTGACTTCAATGTGCCACTCATCACCAACAGCCGCCTGGCGACGGCCTATGTTTCGGCATTCTGTAACCTGGGCGCCGATGATTTGAAGATCAAGGCCTGGGACGAGTATTAATGCATATCTTTTCGTATATTTGTACGATTTCAAATGCTGTTTAGAATCTGAACGATATGAAAAAAGGTGCAATCATTTTCTGGGTGGTCCTGGTCCTGCTTGTGGGCCTTGCCGGCTTCTTCTTTTTCCGTTTCTATTTCGTCTTCGGAGAGGGCGTGAAGGCCGGCGAACTCAACCAGGTTGTTTACAAAGGCTATGTCTGGAAGACCTATGAGGGCCGGTTGATCCAGTCCGGTTTCAAGGGCGCCAAGGGTGGCGGAAGCATCCAGTCCAATGAATTCAATTTCTCCGTCGCGGATAAGGCCGTGGCTGATTCCCTGATGCGTTGCAGCGGCAAAACCGTGGAGGTGCATTACAAGGAGTATCTCGGCGCGCTGCCCTGGAGGGGCGTCCAGAAATACATCGTTGACAGTATCCTTGCCGTTACAGTGGCTGACAAGGCGACGCTGATTCCGATTGCCGGAGAAGGGGAGTGATATGAAAAGATTTGTTTTTTTGCTCTGCGCATTGCTGCCCCTGGGGGCCTTTGCGCAGGATTTTTCCTATCTGCACATCCGTGAGGCTTCCCCGGAAGGGCGGATGCTTTCCGTTGAGGATGTCACCTTCGGAAGGGGTGTACGCCCTTCAATGAAGTATTTTGCCTGGGAGGATGAGGCGACGCTCCTGTGTTACGAAAAGGACAGTCTGCGTCATATTCCCATCGGCGGGGGTGAAGAGTGGGTGACGCCCCGTCCGTCGCCTTCAGACCGCAAGCCGGTCCTGCCGGGCGGCGCAGCAGGTGCCGTGACCGTCGCCGGTCGCACGGCCTATACCTTGGACGGCTGCATTTATGTCGAGGAAGGAAGCGTGTCACAGAAAGTGTTCGAAGGCGGTGACGGCATCGTCGTCGGAGAGTCCGTGAGCCGCAACGAGTTCGGAATAAACGGAGGCTTGTTTTGGAGCCCGGACGCTTCCCGCCTTGCCTTTTACCGCAAAGATGAGACGCGTGTGACGGACTTTCCGCTGTTGGACGTCAAGACCCGCACGGGAGAGCTGCGGACGATCAAATACCCGATGAACGGGATGGCCTCCGAGCGTATCACACTGGGAGTCTGGGATGCCGCCACGCATTCCGTCGTCTGGATTGAACCCACGGATTTTGACAAAGAGCGTTATCTGACTTGCGTATCATGGGATCCTTCTTCGTCCCATGTGTTCATCCAGGTGCTGGACCGCAGCCAGCACAAGATGCATCTGAATATGTATGATGCGGCCGACGGTTCTTTCGTCAAGACGCTGCTGACCGAAGAGAATGAGGCTTGGGTCGAGCCGTATGAGCCATTGCATTTTATTGACGACCAGTATTTTATCTATAGCATTGACAATCGGGACGGATATAAGAATCTCTACCTTTGCGACCTGGAGGGCGGTGTCCGCCGTCTGACCTCCTGCGCGGCTGACGTGCATTTTGTCGCGCGGGCCGGAGAATATGTGTACTATACTTCCGCCGAAGTGTCACCGGTCGAGAACCACTTGTTCCGCATCCGGATGCGCCGTCCGCGCCGCGGAGGACTGGAGCGCTGGCGTTTCGATGCGCCGCAGCGCCTGACCTGGGACGAGGGCTGGCATTCGGTTTCGTTCAACGCCGCAAAGACGTATTTCATAGACAGTTGGAGCGCTTTCGACGTACCCCAGGCGAGCGCTTTGCGCCGCTGTGACGGGACGCCGGTCCGTGAACTGGATCGCGCCGCAGATCCGCTGAATGGCGTGGCGACGGGTGAAATCCGGTTCGGCTCCGTTAAGAGTGCCGACGGGGCTTTCGACAACTATTTCCGTCTTTATCTGCCGGTCGGTTTCGATCCTGCGAAGAAGTATCCTCTCGTCGTTTATGTGTATGGAGGTCCTCACAGCCAGATGGTTCAGGATCGCTGGCTGGCGGGTATACGGCCGCTGGAGATGTACTGGGCCCAGCACGGCTATGTCGTCTATGTCCAGGACAACCGGGGTACGTCCAATCGTGACACTGCCTTCGAGAAGGCGATCAACCGTGCCTGCGGGCAGGTCGAGATGCAGGATCAGATGGCGGGCATCCGTGAGTTGCTGAAAGCACCCTGGGTGGACGTGGACCGTGTCGGTGTCCACGGTTGGAGCTACGGTGGTTTCATGACGATATCTTTGTTGACCAACTATCCGGAGGTATTCAAGGTTGGCGTCGCCGGCGGTCCTGTGATCGATTGGAAGTGGTATGAGGTGATGTACGGCGAGCGCTACATGGATACGCCTAAGACCAATCCGGAGGGCTTTGAAAAGACCTCCTTGATGAACAAGACCTCTGATCTGAAGGGTAAACTGTTGATCTGCCAAGGCGCCATAGACAATACGGTAGTATGGGAACACAGCCTCAGTTTCACGCAGAAATGCATCGAGGAGGGGGTCCAGCTGGATTTTTTCCCTTATCCCTGCTCCGAGCACAATGTGGCGGGCGCCTGGCGGGTCCACCTGAACCGGAAGATTGTTTCTTATTTCGAAGATTATCTTTAGACTCACATGTTTTTCAAGAGATTCATCCTCTCCTTATCTTCAATGGTGGTTTTGGTTGCTTCTCTGCAAGCGCAGACCACTCCGCAGACTTATTTCTCCACCGAACAACTGCCTGACCTGATCCAGGCCCTTCCCGCACCCCCGGACACGCTTTCCGCAGCCTTTACCTATGACATCATGCGTTATATGTGGGGCAAGACGCAGCGACTCGATCCCGTGCGTGCGGAAATGGCTTGCCGGGATGCGGTTTGGGGCTACGAGGCGCTGTTGGCTGAGTTCGATGTTCCTTTCGGCCTGAAAGTTTCCCCGGAGACGACCCCGGCAATCTGGACGCTTCTCGAAAACAGTCTGTCCACCGCGGACCAGATGCGGGTCGCCCCCAAGGCCTACTTCCACCGCATGCGTCCTTTTGAGCGTTTCCATGAGAAGATGCTGACGGGAGAGGAGGAGGTGCTCAGTGGTGAAGGAAGTTACCCTTCCGGTCACACGATGCGCGGCTGGATGGTGGCCCTGTTGCTTTCCGAAATTAACCCCGCGGCGGCGGAGAAAGTATATGCAAGGGCATGGGAATATGGGGACAGCCGGGTGATTGCCGGCGCCCATTGGCAGAGTGACGTGGATATCAGCCGGGTAGCGGCGAGCGTCGCCTATTCCCGTTTGCAGACCAGTCCTCTGTTCCGGGCACAGATGGCGCGGGCGCAGGATGAGTTCCGGCGCTTGGCCGCCATGGGTGCCGACGGGGGGCGGGGCTGGTTCGTGGCGATCCCGGATGTCGTTCCGGACGTGATCCTGGAGATACGCTATTACAGTTCCTACAACTTTGTCGGTGAGCGGATTGACGGATATCTTGCTCCGATGGCCATGATGACGCGTGTGGCTGCCGACAGCCTCCGGGCCGTCAGCGATGATCTGATGCGCCAGGGATATCGCCTGAAGATCTTTGACGCCTATCGTCCGCAGACTGCGGTTAATCATTTCGTGCGTTGGGCTTTCGATCTGAAGGATGCCCGGATGAAACCTTATTTCTATCCTGATGTCCGGAAGAATGTCCTTTTCAAGCAAGGTTATATCGCCGAAAAAAGCGGCCATTCGCGCGGTTCCACGGTGGATTTGACCCTTGTGGAGATGGCTACCGGCAAGGAAGTGGACATGGGCGGCGTCTTCGACTGGTTCGGCATCGAGAGCCATCCGGATTACTGCGGCGACCCGGATGCCGGGGTTTACAAGCCCGCCCGTCGCGGCGGCCTGACTGAGCAGCAGTTCCGCAACCGTCTGATCCTCCGGCAAGCCATGCTCCGTCACGGATTCAAGCCCCTCAATGAGGAGTGGTGGCATTTTACCTTGAAGGATGAACCTTTCCCGGATACTTATTTTGATTTCCCCGTTTATTGAATATGAAACAGTACATCGAAACCCATAAAGAGCGTTTTTTTGAAGAGTTGTTTTCGCTGCTGAGGATCCCGTCCGTCAGCGCCAAGAAGGAGCACAAACCGGATATGGAGCGCTGTGCGGCGCGCCTGGTCGAACTCTTGCTGGATGCCGGTGCCGATGAGGCGTATGTCTCGCCGAGCGACGGTAATCCTGTCGTCTTCGGCCGGAAGATCGTGGATCCCAGCTGGAAGACGGTGCTGGTATATGGCCATTACGACGTCCAGCCGGCCGAACCGCTGGAGAAGTGGAATTCCGATCCTTTCGAGCCGGAGATCCATGACGGGGCCATCTGGGGCCGCGGCGCCAACGATGACAAGGGGCAGCTTTTCATGCACATCAAGGCCTTCGAGTACCTGGTGCGTACCAGACAGCTTCGGCACAATGTGAAGTTCATGTTCGAGGGCGAGGAGGAGATCGGCAGCCCGAACCTGCCGGCCTGGATCCGTCAGCACAAAGATTTGTTGGGCGCGGATGTGTGCCTGGTTTCCGACACGACGATGATTTCCGACAAGGTGCCTTCGATCAACTGCGGCATGCGCGGCCTCGCGTACCTGGAAGTCAAGGTGACGGGGCCTAACAAGGACCTCCATTCCGGGCATTACGGGGGAGCGGTGGCCAATCCCATCAATACGCTATGCGAACTGATCGCATCACTGCACGACGCCGACGGTCGCGTGGCCATCCCCGGCTTCTATGATGATGTCGTGGAACTGTCCGCCGAGGACCGTGCCCAGCTTGCGCGGGCACCGTTCGATCTGGATGAGTATAAGGCGTTCCTGGACATCGCGGAGGTCCGGGGGGAAAAGGGCTATACGACGATGGAGCGTACGGGTATCCGCCCTTGCCTGGACGTATGCGGCATCTGGGGCGGTTATATTGGCGAGGGCGCCAAGACCGTCCTGCCCAGCGAGGCGCATGCGAAAGTCTCGATGCGGCTGGTGCCGAATCAGTTAAGTTCCAAGATTACCGCGTTGTTTCAGGAGCACTTGCAGCGCATCGCCCCGCCGTACGTGAAGGTGGAGGTGACGCCTTGCGAGGGAGGCGACGGATTCCTGATTCCGATCACCTCTGACGCATATCGTGCCGCTTCCCGCGCGATGGGGGAAGTCTACGGCATCGAGCCCGTCCCCAGCCGCGGCGGCGGCAGCATCGCCGTCCTCGCCGAGGTCCAGAAGATCCTCGGCATCGACCCGCTGCTGATGGGCTTCGGCCTCGAGCGCGACACCATCCATTCCCCGAACGAAAGCTACCTGCTGCGGCAGTTCTTCGCGGGGATGGAGTCGATTGCTTTGTTCTATAAGTATTATTGAGGGCTTAGATGACCCCCAACTCCTTGCCGACCTTGATGAAGGCGGCGATGGCCTTGTCAAGGTGCTCACGCTCGTGGGCGGAGGAGAGCTGGACGCGGATGCGGGCCTGGCCCTTCGGCCCGACCGGATCGTAGAAGCCGGTGACGAAAATGCCTT
>JAEEGI010016632.1_pt1 | contig 15167 bp, 8 predicted proteins | sample 8958751 | NCBI WGS metagenome assembly JAEEGI01 (sample SAMN16246545, study PRJNA631951) | gut metagenome | biome: gut microbiome; feature: rumen; material: KS-attached | host: Bos | place: Iran: Karaj | collected 2018-10
CTAAATAATAGAATAGATGAAATGAGTGAAAGAATAGATGATTTAGAAATGACAGTAAATAAATTAGTAGAAGAATCAGTTCAAAATCAAATAAATCCAAATTCAGGAAAGTAAAAAAATATTTAAATAAATATTAAATAAAAAAAATTTTAATTTAAAAAAAATCATTTTATGAAAAATAAATAAAAATAAAATATGGCAACTCAAGCAAAAACAATAGAAGCAAAAAAAGATGAATTTAGAGCATATTTAGAAAAAACAGGAGTTGTAGATCAATTAACTAAAGTTTTAGTTTCTTTATATGAAGAAACTGATAAACCAACTAATCCTTTAGAATTTATTAAAAGAAATATGAGCGCACCAGAAGAAATTGATCAAGACAATTTAAAAAATGAATATTTGAAATTAAAAGAAGAAAATGAAAAACTTAGACAAAGAGTTACTGATCTTCAAAAACAAATTGAATCTTTAAAAGGAGATGAAGGAAATTAAATAATATAATTATTAAATTTTAAAGAAACAATTCTTTTTGCTTTTTATATTTTATATTTTTTTTGTAACTACTTAATTTAATTTTAATTTTATTTATTTTTTATAATATATTATTATTTGAGTTATTTAAGAAATTATATAATTTAAAAATTCCAGAATAATCATAATTTTCTTTTGATTGTTGTTTTATTTTTTCATCTTTTATTTTTTGAGATTCTCTAAAACTTTTCCTTTTAAATATTGTTAATTTTTTATGAGATTTATTTTTTTTCAGAATAACATTTTCTTTAATATTTACATTATTAATATAAGGTAATTCGGTTTTTTCCTTTAATAATTTATCTTTTATATTTTTAATAACTTGAGATGAATTTAAATTATTATTATTTATTTTATAATAAATTTGAAAATTTTTATGTTTCAATGATAATATATTATTTTTCATACTATATTTCTTAATAAGAGATTTTTGATTTTTCAAATTAAATATTTCATTATAATTATTATTAGAAGACAACATAAATCTATGACTTAAATTATTTTTTCTATTTTCATAACCTTCAATAAAAATATTTTTAATACGATGAAAAAGTTTTAAACAAGTTACTTCGTTAAAAATATTTAATTCATTCTGACTTGTATAAAAAATTTGAGGTCCATTAAGGATAATTTGATTAAAACAAGTTATATTTTTTGCTTTTTTTGAAATATTATCTTTTAAATTTTTTGAATTTAAATTTTTATATTTTAAATATGCAAGTCCTTTTTGCAATTCATCTCCTCTTTTTTTAAAATAATTTTTTAAAGCATTTGAATAATAAAAATCAAGTAAAATTGATTTTATACTTTGTGGAATATCTAATTTTTCTTGTCCGTCTTCATTTTTTATTTTGAAATCATATATTAGTAATAAAAACATTTTAAGTTTTTCTTTTATATAAAGGTTACGATTCATAATTGAATTTTATTCATAATTCAATATTTTATTATTAAAATCTTATAATTTTCTAATTATTTATATATATCTTTTATTAATATTTTTTCCAAAATTTAAAAGTTTTTTTAACTTTCATATGTAAGTAATATTTAATTTAATTTCCAAAATTATTATGGAAGATGATTCTTTGTTGGTCAAAATATTAGATGATTTTCCAACTGGAATAATGATAATTTCAAATAATCATGAAATACAAAAAAATGAAGAAAATAATGAAGAAAAAAATGAAGTTATATTTGCTAATAGTTTTATCAGAAAAATTTTTAATGAAACTTTTTCACTAACTTTAGAAGAAGAAAATAATCAAATTAAATATTTAACTAAATTAAAACAAGATTTGTTAAAATTTAGAAAATGGGATTTAAATAAATTATCACAAACAACATTATATGATTCAATATTTAATAATAATGAAAAAGATTCCAAAGAAACTTATTTTTCTGATTATTATATGATTTATGTTAAAATTCAATTTATACCTGATTATATTTTAGTTTCAATTGATAATTTTGATGATGAAAGAAAAGAAATAAGGAAAAAAATTATTAAATCTATTTCTTTTCAACATTTAACTACTATTCATCATGAATTAAATAATCCTCTTAATGGTTTAATTAATATTATAGAACAAGTAAATCCTAATTATTTATCTGATATAAAATTATCAATATTTCTAATTAAAAGAGTGATTAAAAAATTTATTTTATATACTAAATGTGTAATGGATAATATTCAATTTGAACCTGGAATTTCTTCAATAATCAATTTAAGATTCATTTTAGAAAAAATTGCAAAAAATATGAATTTATTATTTGATTATAAAAAAATAAAATTACATTTAAATGAAACATTTAATTTTTTAAATAATTACCTTTTTAAATGTGATCAATATTATATAAAAGAGTATTTTAAAAATATATTTATGTATTTATATTACATAGTCCCAAAAGATAATGATATAATATTAAATTATAAATACGATGAAGATTATAATCCTCCAAAATTAATATTAATGTTTCAAATAAAAGAAATTGATACACCAATAAAAAAAGAATCTTTTAAAAGATCAATAGATTTTTATGAAAATATAGAAATAAAAGAAACAGTGAAATCTTTAGAAGTATTAAAAGAAATTTTAGAAAAAATATCAAAATTATTAAAAAGTGAAATATCCTTTGATACTAAAGAATCAACATATATAGAAGTAACATTTAATGGATTAATAGAAAGAAAATTATTAGATCAAGATTCAAGTACAGATTCAGATATTAGTGAATTTTCAAAACATATTATTTTAAAAGTTCCTTCTTTTGGAAATTATGATACATTTAATAAATTATCAAATATAGGCATTGCGAAAAATACAAAAAAAATATTATTAAAGGACCAATGTTTATCTATTCAAAATACTCAAGCTAATTCTGCTACTGGTTATTTCAGTGTGAACAAAATTTCTAAACCAAGTTATCAAATTCAATTAATAAGTCAGAGTAAAAATTCATCAAATAAAAATTTGGTGACAACTTTATTACAAACTAAGTCTTTAAAAAAAATAGATGATGTTGTTGAAAGTTTAAGAGATCCTATAATTGATAATTTAAAAACTCCAAAAACACAAAAATCAGAAAATAAAAATCAATCTTCTTTTCATCAAAGTAGATTTAATACTTATTTAAAAAAGGAATCTTCTTTTAAAGGAACAGTGACTAAAAATAATAAATTAAATGAAAGTATTTCAAGATGTAAAAGTATTACAGGATTTAATAACAATCCAAAAAATAATAATACACAAAATAATAATAAACATAGAATTTCTAAAATTGATTTTAATAATTCTCTAAGTAAAAAAATATTACAGGAAAATACAATAAAAGACAAAAATATAGAAGTTGTAAATGATAAAAGTAGTAAAAATCAAGAAAATGATATTTTAGTAGTTGATGATGAAGAATTTAATTTAAATTGTATGAAAAATTTATTAAAACTTGAAAAAAATAAAGCAGATTATGCAGTTAATGGTGAAGAAGCAGTTAATAAAGTTATTAAAAATCCTAATTATAAATTAATATTTATGGATATTTATATGCCTATTATGGATGGATTACAAGCAAGTAAAAAAATTGAAAATTTAGTTAATGAAGGGAAAATAAGTAAAAAATTAATTATTGTTGTTATTTCAGCACATTCTCAAGAAAGTATTCAAGATCAAATGAATAATATTTCAATTATTAAGAGATTTATTCAAAAACCAATTACTCGGAAAAAGATTCAAAGTGTTTTATCTGATTTTTATTATTAATAATTTTTTTTATGAAAATTTTTAAATAAATTTTTGATATATAATTAATTATCTGTTTTATATTTATTGAATTAGTTCATGATTGTCTACATAGTTACTAAGTTTAATAATGATATTATAAGAATTTTATTTAATATGAATTTATTAATTAAAGTTTTAATTATAATTGAATTTATTAATTCTTTTATTTTTTAAATTTTAAAATTTAAATGTATTTCCAGAATTGCTTAAAAGAAAAATAAAGAAAATAACACAAAAATAAAACAATAAGACTTTTCTTCTATTTATTATCAATAATTGAATCAAAATATCTTTAAATTTCTTTAATATTAAAAAAAATAATAAATAAAATTTATGTTTTTAATAAATCGTTAAACTTTAAATACTTTAAAAAATTATATATATTCAATTTAAAATCAAATAACTATAATTTAAAACTTTTATTTTGAAGATAATAATTTCAATGAATCAGTTAAAATTCAGATTTTAATTTCTATTAATATATAATTTTGAATTAGCGGTATTAATGAATTCAAAATTTATTATTTAAATTTAAAATTTATAAATTTTTATTTAAAAATAAGAAGAGAATGAATTCAAAAATTAATGAATCAGAAATATTAAGAAAAATATTTATAAATTATGAAAAACAAATTTATGAAGAAAATCAATTAAAACATAAAATATCAAATTCATTTAATTTAACAGAATCAAAGAAGAATGAATCAAATGATTATTCAGATGATAAAACAGAATTCAATTTAAATATTGATATTAACATTAAGTTAGAAAATTACAATGGAAATAAAAAACCAATTAATAAAATGAAGCAAAAGCTATTAAAAATAATTCATTGTAAACGGAATTCCTCTTAATTCAAATTTTTCTTATATATAATTAGTATAATATTTAAAATGTTTTTTTAATTAATTATGAAAAATAATAACTTTACACAAATAACATTTAATTATTTTAAAGAAATATAATTAAAAAAATAAATAAAAAATAATAAAAAAATAATTAAAAAACTAAACTAAAAAAAAAATAAAAAAAAAATATTAAAAAAAAGAAAAAAACTCTCATTTCCCAAAAAACTTATATTTTGCTCCAATAAATCAATTAATCTTATTTAAATTAATTAATAAGATATTGTTTAAAAGAAATACCAATAAAAAAAGAATGAATTATTAAATCCAATAATTTTTAACATGATGAAATATTATCATATAATCAATATATATCTACCAATGAAAAATAGACTAAGTTCAAAAATATTTAAAGATAAAAAAGTTTTGTTTAAATAACTGTTTTAATTCTTTAATCTGATAGTAATTTATTTTAAGTGACTTTTCCTTTTTTTTTCCAAAAAATACCTGAAAATAAATTTACAATTCTTCATAAAAATAAATTAACATTTTTATTAACTAAATCCCAAAGAAATCAATGAAGATAATTAAAACATTTCTTAGATGTTAATAATTATTAGAAAAGGTAAAGATTTTAAAATAAAAGATTTAAAGTAGTTAAAGATGAAAATCATTTAAATAAAATTGGAGAAAAATAATCTTTAAATGATATAAATGATATTATTGGATAATCAATGACATTAAAAAATAATGAATAAGAAAAAAGTCAATAAATATAAATAAGATTCAAATATATGTTCCTATAATAAATCATCATTTGAATGTATATATATTTATTTACAAATATTTTATCATTTTTTATTTGTTTTTTTAAAGTAAAATATTAAATTAATTTTTAAAATACTATTCTGTATTGAGAATTTTTTATTTTACTAATTAATTATTAATTTACTCTTTTATTTCTAAAACAAAAATAAAAATAGATTATAAATTTTAAATCAAAAAAAAGTATGTAAATAAAATTTTTTAAAACTTATTTAAAATAAAAATTAATAAAACAATAATTTCATGGAAGACTCAGAGCAAAAAAAAACAAAATTTTACACTTTTTATATAAACAACCACATGAAAAATAAGCAATATTCCTATTTAAAATCTAATTATATATCAACAACAAAATACAATTTTATAACATTTCTTCCAAAATCTCTTCTTCTTCAATTTACAAGATTACCAAATGTATATTTTCTTTTTATAGCAATATTACAAAGTATTCCAAGCATATCACCATTAACTTCAATAACAGCAATATTACCTTTAGTATTTGTATTAAGTGTTTCAATGCTAAGAGAATTAATAGAAGATATAGGAAGATATAAATATGATAAAGCAAATAATAATAGAAAAGTTGTTATTTTTAAAAATAATCAATTTATTGAAGATATTAGTGAAAATATCCAAGTTGGTGATATTGTATTAGTTAATGAAAATGAAGAATTTCCATGTGATTTAATTTTATTAGATTCTTCTAATTCAGATGGTATTTGTTTTATTGAAACAGGAAGTTTAGATGGTGAGAAAAATTTAAAAAATAAAATTTCAAATATTGATTTAAAAGGTAATTTTTATCATAAAGGAGTTCTTACTCAAAATTTTTTGAATATTGAAGGAAAAATAAAATGTGATTTTCCTAATCCAGAATTATATAAATTTGATGGAAAGATGAGTTTAATTTGGAATGGTTCTCCTAATGATGAAATTGAAAAATTAAATTATGTATTAACTGCTAGTCAATTATTATTAAAAGGAGCTCTGTTAAGACAAACTAATCAAATTGCTGGGATTGTTGTTTATAGTGGAAGTAATAATAAAATATTATTAAATTCAAAAAATCCAAAAATGAAATTAAGTAATATTGAAAGATTAATGAATTCTTTATTGGTTTTTGTTTTTTTTTTGCAATTAATTCTTTGTTTAATTTGTGCTATTTATCATAGAAAATATGAAAAGAATCATTATGAATTTTTAGATATTTATATTTTTTCTGATTCAAAAGTAAAAAAAGAAAGTTTTTTATCTTTTTTTACTTATTTGTTATTATTAAATACTATGATTCCAATATCTTTAATAGTTACTTTAGAAATTATTAAAGTTTTCCAAGGGCTATTTATTAGTTTTGATGTTGAATTATTTAGTTTTGTTAGGCAAAAATTTTGTGGGCCAAATTCAGTAAGTATAATAGAAGAACTTGGAAAAATAAATTATATTTTCAGTGATAAAACAGGAACATTAACCTGTAATAAAATGCAATTTAAATATTGTGTAATAGGGAATTTATGTTTTGAATATGTAAGAGATGAACAAATACTATTAAATAATAATTATGTGAATGTTAATATGTCAAATAATAAAAAATATGATACTTTCAATTCAAAATCAAGAGGTTTATCAAAAAATTTTGATGATAATAATTTAAATCAATATGCATATGATATGAATAATAATCAAATAAATAATTATAATAATATGCATATTCCAAGTAATCCTCCTCCTCAATATACAAATAATATCAATAATAATAATAATAGTCAATTAACAGATAAATCAAGAGGAGCATTATTATCAGCAGCAGCTCCAACCACTTTATTTGAAGGAGAAAAATTTCCATCTAAAAAAGAATTAAATAAAATAATAAAAATAAATTCAAATTACATGTATGATATAGTATCAAGGAAAAATTCACAATATTCTTCAAATGAAATAGAAATGATAAATACATTTTGGATGGCTTTGTCAATAGGAAATGAATGTATTCCTTCATTAAATGAACAAACTGGTATATTAGAATATAATGGGATGTCTCCTGATGATATAGAATTAGTTAAAACTTCAAGTGAACAAGGATATACTATGTTAAAGTCACCAAATGATATAAAGAGAATTAAATATGGAAATAATGAAAAAAGTGTTGATTATAAAATATTAAATATTATAAGTTTTACTTCTGATAGAAAGAGAATGAGTATTATTATTAGAGATCCTAAGAATAATATTTTTATGTATAGTAAAGGGGCTGATAGTGAAATTAAAAAAAGATTAAATCCTAATGGAAAAAAAAGTCATTTAGATTATGCAGTTAAATTCACTGATTATTTCAGTAGTAAAGGTTATAGAACTTTATTTATTGGATATAAAAAGTTATCGGAAAATGATTATTCAAATTTTGCTAAAAAATTAAAAGATGCAGAATTAAATTTAGAAAATAAAGAAACTTTAGTAAATCATTGTTATAATGAAATAGAGCAAAATTTAACATTATTAGGAGTAACAATAGTAGAAGATAAATTACAAGATCAAGTTCCAGAAACAATTAAAGATTTACGTAATGCAGGAATAAAAATATGGATGTTAACAGGAGACAAATTAGATACAGCAGAAAATATATCATTAAGTTGTAATTTAATAAGTAAAGAAAATAAAAATTATCGTATAAGTGCATCATCAGATTTAAAAGAAGATATATTATCATTTTTTACTGATTTTGGAAAAACAAATGGAATAGAAATAAATATAAATAAGAATAATGAAGAAGAAAAAGAGGATTATTTAAATGAAAGTAATATAAAACCATTTAGTTTAATTATAGAAAGTGCAGTTTTAGGATATATATTTAATGATAAAATAATAACAAGAAATTTTTTAAAAATAGCTCTTTGTGCAGTAAGTGTAGTATGTTGTAGAGTATCACCTCTTCAAAAAAGTCAAGTAGTAAAAGAAGTAAAAAATATAAATAAAAATTTTATAACTTTAGCAATTGGAGATGGAGGAAATGATGTATCAATGATAATGGAAGCACATGTTGGAATTGGAATTCATGGCGAAGAAGGAATGTTAGCTGTTCAAAGTTCCGATTTTTCAATTGGAGAATTTAAATTTTTAAGAAGATTATTATTCTTTCATGGAAGAAATTCACTTAATAGAACTGGAAATATGATATTATATTTTTTCTTTAAAAACTTTACTTTTACTATTTTACAATTTTATTTCACTTTCTATAATATTGCAAGTGGACAAACCTTAATAGATGATTTGTTTATTACTTGTTTTAATTTAATATTTACTGCTTTACCTTTAGGAGTTCAAGCTTTAACTAATTTTGATGTATTAAATAGTGATTATGAATTTGCTGATCAATTAATGCCTTTATTATATTATGAAAGTAATTATAATTGTGTTTTTACTGTTTCAAGTTTTTGTTGGAATATATTTAAAGCTATTTTTTATAGTGCTATTAATTTCTTTGTTGTTATTTATACTTCTAAAGAAAGTTCAATTAATAATTTAGGACAAAACGGTGATATTTGGTTTAATTCTCTTTGTCTTTATACTAATATTATTTTTGTTGTTTCTTTTAGTTTAATGATTAAACAAATTTATTGGGTTTGGTTATTTCCTTTTATTATTATTTTAACTTCATGGATTATCTTTTTTCTTTTTTGTATTGTTGCTCAATCTCATTCTGTGTTTAACTCTTCTGGTGCTATTTATCCTAGTTTTGAAAGCGGAAAATTTTGGTTTAATGTTATTATTGTTACTGGATTTTGTTATATTTTTGATTATTTATTACATAGTTTTGAAATTAATTTTAGTGGGAAATTATGTAATGAATTATTAAATAATCTTGAAAATAAATCTAATTTAACTACTATTTTTGAAAGGAGTGAAGTAATAAAAAAAGCTTATATTAAAATGGATTTAGCAGGAAAACCTTCAAAAAGTAGTAATGAATCATTTAGTAGTCAAAGTGAAAATAATAATAGATCATACAGTTCAAATAAATCTAATTCTAAAAAAAATGATAAAAATGCTTCTTTTAGTTCAAGTAAAGAACAAATGATTCCTGTTCAAAATGATTTAAAGGCACTTAATCAAAATAATGAATATGGTGTTCAAGCTAGTAGAATTATGGAAAAAAAAAATAAATTAAAAAAAAATGAAATGTTAAGAAATACTTCTGGTAATTCTAAAACAAAAAAATTAGAAGATACTGATTTAGATATTCCTAATAATAAATTTTTAACTTCTTATAATCAAAAAGATAATAATCAAGAAAATATTGATAATATTATTAAAGTTAAAAAACATAAAAAAAATGCTTAATATAAAATAATAATGTACTTACATCTGAATTTTAAATAATAATAAATTATATGTATGTAATTATAGTTTTTTAATTCATAAATTATCATAAAATTTTTTCAAGTATTTAATCACTTAATTTATATTTTTAATGGAGGATTTTTTTAAAAAGTAAAATCAAATAAGTAAAATAATAAACTAAGATTTTATAATTCTTTAATAAAAAATAATCTAAAAATAAACAAAGGTAAAAAATAAACAGATATATGAATTAAAACAAATAATAAAAAAAATTAATAATATATTACTTTTATAATCATTTAATATTTTAAAAAATTAATTTTTGAATAAATAATTATTTTTTAAAATAATTAGATATAAAATGACAGAACAAGAAATAATAGACCTTCCACAAGAAGGATTAATGGGAGGTGCAGGGCCTTCTGAAATTCCAGATCATTTAAGAGAACTTGCTCAAAAATATAGAACTAATAAAATGATTTGTAGAAAATGTTATGCTAGATTACCTTTAGGTGCTCATAATTGTAGAAAAAGAAAATGTGGTCATTGTGCTAATATTAGACCTAAAAAGAAGATAAAAGAAAAGGAAAAAGGAAAATAAATAATTGAAATAATATATGCATTCATTTTATTATCAAATCAATTGAAATTTACTTTTAAAATTCTTTTATTTAATAATCTTTTTTTATTTTCATTTTTTTTGAAATATCTTTCTAATGAATTCAACTAAATTTTTTAAAGAAATTATTATTTAATTTAAAAATTAAAATAATGGATTTTAATTCACTTATTTTTCCAATTCCAACTCCAACATATACTAAAAATGATTATAAAGGGAAATTATTATGGATTCCAAAAAAGGATTTTTCATATAAAGATAAAATAAAATATTCAAATAATTATTATTACCAAATAAATGATCCAGGTCACATTCAACCAATACAATTAAAAAGAAAAGAAAATCCAGGAAAATTAATTTTACATTCAAAATCAGCTTCAATGGTTCAAAAAGTACCTTCAATAACATTTCAAATAGATAATAAATTTAATGAAGATTCATCAAATCAAAAAATAGAATATGATTATATACCTTGTTTATATATAAAACCAAAGAAACCGAATGATAAAATAATATTATATTTCCATAGTAATTATGAAGATGCAGGAAATTGTTTTGTTTTTTGTAATTCAATGTGCCAATTTTTGGGAATAAATATTTTAATTATTGAATTTCCAGGATATGGAATTTATAAATCTAAAGAATCTGTAAATGCAGATTTAATAATAAAAGATGCAGATATAATATTTAGTTTTATAAATGAAGTTCTAGGAATTTCAGAAAGTAATATTATTATTATGGGAAGAAGTGTTGGTTCTGGACCAGCAACTTATTTAGCAACGAAACATAATATTTTATCATTAATATTATTATCTCCTTTTAAATCTATTAAAGAAGCAATTAAAACAATGTTTCCTAAATTAAATTTTGGAAGTTTACTTAAAACATTTGTAAAAGAAAGATTTAATAATTATGAAAATATAAGTAAAGTTTCTTGTCCAATATTATTTATTCATGGTAAAGATGATAATTTAGTTCCTTCAAGTCATTCTATTGAAATGATTAATCAATGTAAATCTCCTGCTAAATTAGTTTCTCCTCAAAAAATGAGTCATAATTCTTTTGATTTTGTCAATGATGTTTATATTCATATAAGAGATTTTTTAAAAGTTTTCACTGTTTTAAATTCAACACAAAAAATTGATGATACTGATGAAAATATTAATGATAATAATACTATTGATTTTCCACAGTTTATGTTTTTTCCACCTATTGATTGAAAAAAAAAACCTTTTTTTATAATATTATTTATAATCACATTTTTAATTATATATATTAAAAACAATAATTAAGTATAATAAATAATGTGATTATTTATAACATTGTTTCATTAGTTCCCAAGGAGTTAAGCCATTATTATTTACTATAGATTCATTAGCTCCGCTTTCAATAAGGAAATTTACTATATTTAAATTATTTTTTAAAAACGCAATGTGTAAAGCAGTATTTCCAAGATAATTTTGAATATTTAAATTACAACCATTATTTATTAAAAATTGTATAATTGGTTCATTTCCATTTTTAACTGCTTGAATTAATAAAGTATCACCTGTTTTATATAACCTATTATTAATTTGGTCTTTAAATTCAGAAAATTTTTTTTCAAATAATAAATTTTGACCTCTGTCTATTAATTTAAATAATCTTTCAAATTTTGGTGAATCAATATTTTTTTCTTGAAATTCAAATATTCGTAATAATGAATTTTCTTTTGACATTGGATCTCCTCCTAAATTTTTTAGTAATTCCATATTTTTATTCCAACTTAATTTTGATTTTATTACTTCTTCTCTTTTAAAATAAGCTTTTATTAATTGATTTTCTTTTAAGAATTTTTTGTTTCTATTTATTAGGAAATTTTTATTATAATGTGGATTCCAATTTTCAATGTAATCATTTGTTTCAAAAAATTTATATTTTATATCTTTCTTATCTATTTCTTCTTTTTTTTTCTTTACAATAGAAGATATATTTGCATATATACTGTTTCTTTTTTTTTTTTCAAATTTTAGAAAAGTAAGTAAAGATTGCTTTTTTCTTTTTTTTGTTTGCTTTTTTTTACTAGGAAATAATTGTTTAAAATTAATTTCTTTCAAATTATTTGATATTTGAAAATCAAATGATATTATATCAATTAAAAATATTCTGTTAATATAACATTTATTAGCACTTCTGATTATTTTATATATATTTTTATAATATTCTGAATCACAACTCTTTAATTTTGTAGATTCAGTATTTTCAGAATCTTTATTAAAAATATATTGGATGACTTTTTTATATACATTAAAAAATTTATCTAATACATATATCATATTTATATTTTCAGTTTGAGTAAGTGAAAAACTAACTAAAAAATATTTTACTAGAAAAAACTCCAATTTTTTCAAATTTTTTGATATTAATATACTTTCATTAAAGAAAATATTATATAATTTCTTTATAAAATCTTTAAATTTAGGACGTTCAATTATATTATTTTTTAATAAATCATTCTTTTTTTCATTAATTAAATTCTTTGAATTAATAAGCAATTCATTTTTTACTTTTTCTATATATATTTTCTTTCCATAAGATAAATATTTATTAACATCTAACTTTTTTCTTTCTTTACTTAAATATTTACTCAAATTCATATTTTTTATATTTTTTTTCTGATTATCATTACAATCAAATTGATTTGAATTATTATTTAAATCTTTATAAGTATAATTTAAACCTTTTTTATTTTTTATTGGACTTTTACTCAATTGTCTTTTTATAGTTTTTTTAAAATTGTTATCTCTAAATGTTTTGTTATTTTTTTCTAAATAATAATTAGAATATGTTTTAGGAATATAGTTTGATAAATAACTATTATTATTTTCTCCTTCAGAATCTATGTAAATCATATGTTTAAAACTTTGAGTTTTATTTGTGTTATAATTTACATTTTTAAATGTTTTATCTGTTTTTCTTCCACTCAAAATTGCTTTTAAATCTCTTTCTTCAAAACTTTTTTTATTTAATTTAACAGGTTTTTCTTTTGAATTAGTTTTATTAAATAAATTAGATATTTTAAAAAATTGAATTGATGAATTTTTAGAAAAACTTTCTTCTGTATTTGTTTTATTAAAAGTATATTGAGTATTCATACAATTTGTTACAAATTGATCATTAACAATATCTGAATTTGTTCTAAATTTTGGATTAATTTTTAATTTAATATTTTCTATACTCTCTTTTCTTTTATTTGAATTTTCTTTTTTGATGTTAGTTTTCAATTTATGATAAGATAAATTTCCTTTTTTTTCATTTATCAAAAATAATTTTAATTTTTTATTATCTTCCATCTTTCCATTTATATTTGGTAGTTTATTTATTGATAAATTAATATTAGGTGAATTAAATTTTTTTTTTTTTTTCATCTTTCTTTAATTAAAATATTATCCATATAAATTAGTAATTTTAAATTTTAAATATATTTTCAATAAACTTTTTTTAAATCCATTATATAAAAATAAATAATAAAACCTTAGACTTAACAATTAAGAAACAAACCCGAAATATATGTTAACTTCAAATAAAATCTTCAAAAAGATAAAAAAAATAATAAATTTCTCCCAAAAACAAAGTAAATTAAATTTCTCGAATTATCATTTTACATCCTTTCAACAAAGAAACAATTAGAAACTTTGGAAATAAAATATGTTTGTTATGAGAATAACTTTAAGTATATTTTTAATTGGAGATTAAAGATATTCAAAACTAAAAGAATGTAATATAAATTATTAATTTTGATTTTTTCTCATAATTTTAATAAAATATCCCATCTCTAAAAAAGAAGAATTTCAATTCATTTTTTTTTATGCGCACATTATTTGCTCAAAAAAAATCCACTTTTTTTCTGTACATGATTTAAATTATATTTTTAATATACGATATTATATATATCTATTCTAATTATCTAGAGATATTTAATATAATATTTATATTCTTTTTTTGGGAATATTTTAATTTTTTTGTTGTTTACTAATTTTTTTTCTTCTATTTTTTTTTTCTTTTAATATTAATGCTCTTAAATTGATTTTTTAATCTTCTGTTTATTATTTAAATTTTCTTCCAAACACTATTTCATTAAAGCTTTAAATAAAAAAATCTCTTGTATTTTTTCAGAAATAAATAGAAAAATTCCTAATCTAAAAAACCCTTTAAAGCTTATACAATATCAATAGAAAAGAAATAAACTAAAAAGAACATATGAAATAAATATCAAACTTTATAAAGAAAGCAAACAATAATAATATATTAGTATTGTAGTTTAGAAAAACAAAAATTAAATAATCTAATTTTCTTAATAATAAGAAAATTGATGAACATCAACTCCTAAAATAAAAATTAAAAAATTCCAAAATGAAATAGTAATTTAATTCAATAATTTGAAGAGATAAATAAAAATCATAAAACTAACTTAATTGAACAAAAAACAATTAATTAGGTGATGGTTTAATTACAAAATAAATCAAAATTTAGATAAAAAAAATCAGAAGCAAGAAATATAAATAATAAAAATTAATTGAATTACAATTTGAAACTGGATTTAGTAGTTTTAATTGTAGTATTTTGGGAACAAAAAGCAATTCTTTTTATAAATAATACATCAATACATTTGATAAAAATTAATATTAGTATATTTGATAAAAATTTATTTTACTAAATCCAAGAATTAGATTCTTTATTTTTATTTTTAATAAT
>JAEEGI010016642.1_pt1 | contig 15163 bp, 12 predicted proteins | sample 8958751 | NCBI WGS metagenome assembly JAEEGI01 (sample SAMN16246545, study PRJNA631951) | gut metagenome | biome: gut microbiome; feature: rumen; material: KS-attached | host: Bos | place: Iran: Karaj | collected 2018-10
CTATGACACCGGCGACGCCAGCCTGGACGATCCCCGCAACGCCGACGATATCGGCGAGAAGGAGCTGCTGGTCATCTCCTTCGGCACCAGCTTCAACGATTCCCGCGTGGCCACTATCGGCGCCATCGAGAAGGCCATGGAAGAAGCCTTCCCCGAGCTGAGCGTGCGCCGGGGCTTCACCGCCGACATCGTCATCAACCACATTGCCCGCCGGGACGGCGAAGTGATCGACAACTTGGCCCGCGCCCTGGACCGGGCTGTGGAAAACGGCGTCAAGGAGCTGTACGTGCAGCCCACCCACCTGATGGACGGCAAGGAGTATAACGACGTCCTCACGGAGCTGGCGGGCTACGCCGACAAGTTCGAAAAGATCGTCGTCGGCGCGCCCATCCTCACCGGCGACGAGGACTATGACGCCGTCATCAAGGCCATCACCGAGGCCACCGCTGCTTACGCCGCCGACGAAAAGACCGCCGTCGTCTTCATGGGCCACGGCACCGAGGCGGAAAGCAATCATGTCTATGCCGACATGCAGGCCAAACTCACCGCCGCCGGTTACGCCAATTACTTCGTGGGCACCGTGGAAGCCAAGCCCGACGTGTACGACGTGCTGGAGGCCGTGAAGGCCGGCGGCTTCGAGAAGGTCGTTCTGCGGCCCCTGATGATCGTCGCCGGCGACCACGCCAACAACGACATGGCCGATCTGGAGGACCCGGAGAGCTGGGCCAGCATCTTCAAGGCCGCGGGCTTTGAGGTGGAGTGCGTCCTGGAGGGCCTGGGCCAGCTGCCTGCCATCCAGAGCCTCCTGGTGGACCACATGAAGGCCGCCATGGAAGCCGCCGAAGCGCCCGAGGAAGAAGACGAAGAAAACTACGAGACCGGGGACGCCAGCCTGGATGATCCCCGCAACGCCGATGAGATCGGCGAAAAGGAACTGCTGGTCGTCTCCTTCGGCACCAGCTTCAACGATTCCCGCCGTCTCACCATCGGCGCCATCGAGAAAGCCATGGAAGAAGCCTTCCCCGAGCTGAGCGTGCGCCGGGGCTTCACCGCCCAGATCGTCATCGACCACATCCAGAAGCGGGACGGGGAAGTCATCGACAACTTCGGCCAGGCGCTGGACCGCGCCGTCGCCAACGGGGTGAAGGAGCTGTACGTGCAGCCCACCCACCTGATGGACGGCAAGGAGTATAACGACGTCCTCACGGAGCTGGCCGGCTACGCCGACAAGTTTGAAAAGATCGTCGTCGGCGCGCCCATCCTCACCGGCGACGAGGACTATGACGCCGTGATCAAGGCCATCACCGAGGCTACCGCTGCCTACGCCGCCGACGAAAAGACCGCCGTCGTCTTCATGGGCCACGGCACCGAGGCGGAAAGCAATCATGTCTACGCCGACATGCAGGCGAAGCTCACCGCCGCCGGTTACGCGAATTACTTCGTGGGCACCGTGGAAGCGGAGCCCGACGTGTACGACGTGCTGGAGGCCGTGAAGGCCGGCGGCTTTGAGAAGGTCGTTCTGCGGCCCCTGATGATCGTCGCCGGCGACCACGCCAACAACGACATGGCCGACCTGGAGGACCCGGAGAGCTGGGCCAGCATCTTCAAGACCGCGGGCTTTGAGGTGGAGTGCGTCCTGGAGGGCCTGGGCCAGCTGCCCGCCATCCAGAACCTCCTGGTGGACCACATGAAGGCCGCCATGGAAGCCGCCGAAGCGCCCGAGGAAGAAGAAGACGAGGAAAACTACGAGACCGGGGATGCCAGCCTGGATGATCCCCGCAACCAGGATGAGATCGGCGAAAAGGAGCTGCTGGTGGTCTCCTTCGGCACCAGCTACAACGACTCCCGCCGCCTCACCATCGGGGCCATCGAGAAGGCCATGGAGGACGCCAAGCCCGGTTATGCCGTGCGCCGCGCCTTCACCGCCCAGATCGTCATCGACCACATCCAGAAGCGGGACGGGGAAGTCATCGACAACCTGACCCAGGCCCTGACCCGGGCCATTGCCAACGGCGTCAAGTATCTGGTCGTGCAGCCCACCCATCTGATGGACGGCAAGGAATACAATGATGTGAAGAACGAGCTGCTGGACTATGTGGACAAGTTTGATTCCATCAAGCTCGGCAAACCCGTCCTGACCACCGACGAAGACTACGACGCCGTCATCGCCGCCATCACCGACGCTACCGCTGCCTATGCCGCCGATCCCAAGACCGCTATCGTCTTCATGGGCCACGGCACGGAAGCGGATTCCAACCATGTCTACGCCGACATGCAGGCCAAGCTCACCGCAAAGGGTTATGCCAATTACTTTGTGGGCACCGTGGAAGCCAAGCCTGACGTGTACGACGTGCTGGAGGCCGTGAAGGCCGGCGATTATGAGAAGGTCGTTCTGCGGCCCCTGATGATCGTCGCCGGCGACCATGCCAACAACGACATGGCCGACCTGGAAGACCCGGAGAGCTGGGCCAGCATCTTCAAGGCCGCGGGCTTTGATGTGGAATGCGTCCTGGAGGGCCTTGGCCAGCTGGAGCCCATCCAGAAGCTCCTGGTGGACCACGCCCGCGACGCCCAGGTCCTTGTTCCCACCCGGGAAGTCGTCGAGGGCGACAACGAATCCGTGGATAAGGGCGCGACGCCCGTCACCGGCGACATGCTGAACGACGGAACCTATGAGATCACCGTCAACACCGGCGCAGGGATGTTCAAGATCCAGAAAGCGGAGCTTACGGTTCTGGAAGGCAAAATGACCGCCAAGCTCTACTTCAACGGCTCCGCCTACTCCTGGTTCTTCGTGGGCGCGGGCGACAAGATCGCCGACGCCGCCCTGGAGGATTTCATCCCCGCCGAGCCCGAGGGCGAAGGCTACACCTTTGAGATCGACGTGGAGGCCCTGGATCAGGTCATCCTCTGCGCGTCTTACAGCAAGAACAAGGATCAGTGGTACACCCGCAACATCCTGTTCGACGCGGCTACCCTTCCCGAAGGCGCTCTGAAGTAAGATTTACCCAAAGTAAAACGAATCGGCGCGGCCACCTGGCCGCGCCGGTTTTCTATCGCAGCGCATCACGCCATCCCGTGGTTCTTATACCAGGGCTTGGCGTAGTCCTCGTAAAACTGCTGGAGCTTGGCGTCCTTGCGTTTGCACTCCAGGTCGTCCACGCTGCCGATGACCCCCGCCTGCCAGGCGAAGGCCCCGCCGGGGGCCAGGGTGTCCACATATTCCTCGGCGGCCTCCATCATCACCTCGTCGGGGGTGTCGGGCCAGCTGGGGGGACCCTGGTAGTCCCAGCCGCCGATGATGCCCATGCGCAGGCCGTATCTGGCCTTGATGCCCAGCAGGTCGTTCTGGATCTGCGCCGGGTCCCAGGCGGAGACGCCGATGCTGAGCCAGTCCTCGATGCAGTCCTCGCAGCGCCCGCAGTCGTGCATCAGCACCTTGCAGCCCGCCTCCAGGGCCAGGTCCGCCTGCTTTTTCTGGAAGGGGATCACCAGCTTCCGGTTCATTTCCGGGGAAATGAAGGGGTTTAATTTGGTGGCGTTGTCGTCCAGGATATACCACACGTCGGGCTTGTAGTATTGGAGGAAAAGCTTCTCCTTCGCCAGGTGGTACTGACTGAGATAGGTGAACAGGTCATAGACCGCCTCCGGCTCCTCATACATGGCGCAGAGGCCCTCGGTGAAGCTCATGAAGCCCATGAGGGTCTGAAAATAGCCCCCGGCGAACATCATGACGGGGAGATTTATCCGGTCATAGTCCCCCAGGTCCTTCTTCGCCATGGCCTCCCAGTCCACGTCTTGGGGGATCTCCGGCGTGTGGATGACCTTTTCCCACTCCGTGATATCCTCCAGCAGAATCTTGCCGGGGGTGGGCATGGAGGCCTTGTTGGGGGCGGTGGCGACGCTGGTGTATTCCACGCCGAATTCATCCACCCGCGTCCCGTCCTCCTTCACATGGCCGCTGCCGAATTTGACGCTGCTGCTCTTGAACCAGCCCTCCATCTCGAATTTGGGGATGTATTCCGGCATCTGGCCGGACATGAAGCGGAGGAAGTTCTCCTTGACCGTCAGCTTGTATTCCACGCCCTTCTCCTTTCGCCCCATGCAGGGGGGAGGATTTCCTTTTTATGCCATTATACCGGAATCCCCGCCGCTTTACAACCGGATTCCCGTATGATATCATGAAAACAGACAAATTCCGGAAGGAGGACCGCCATGCAGACCGTGGACCATGTCCGCCTCAGCGCGGACGAAAACGACCTCGTCATCCTGGACCAGACCCAGCTGCCCAACCGGCAGGTGTACCTGACCCTCCGCAGTCGGGAGGAGCTGTTTAAGGCCATCAAGGAGCTGCAGATCCGGGGCGCGCCGGCCATCGGCATCTTCGCGGGCTTCGCCATGTACGTGCTGGCCCGGCAGTACCCCCGGGAGGGCTTTCTGGAGAGGTTCCGGGAGGACGCGGCCTATCTCAATTCCTCCCGCCCCACGGCGGTGAACCTGAGCTGGGCGCTGAAGCGCATGACCGCCGCGGCGGAGAGAAGCGGGGGAGACCTGGCCGTCCTCCGGAGGGAATGCCAGGCCATCCTGGAGGAGGATATCGCCATGTGCACCGCCATCTCGGAGCACGGCCTCAGCCTGCTCCGGGAGGGGGACGGGGTGCTGACCCACTGCAACGCCGGCCCCATCGCCACCTCGAAATACGGCACAGCCATCGGCCCCATCCTCCTGGCAGCCGAGCGGGGCATCCGCCTCCGGGCCTTCTGCGACGAGACCCGGCCCCTGCTGCAGGGGGCGCGGCTCACCAGCTGGGAGCTCAGCCGCGCCGGGGTGGACACCACCCTGATCTGCGACAATATGGCCGCCACGGTCATGTCCCAGGGGAAGGTGCAGTTCTGCTTCGTGGGCTGCGACCGGGTCGCCATGAACGGGGACGCCGCCAACAAGATCGGAACCTACGGGGTGGCCATCCTGGCGAAGCATTTCGGCATCCCCTTCTATGTCCTGGGCCCCACCTCCACCATCGACCGCCATTGTCCCACGGGGAAGGACATCCCGGTGGAGCTGCGCGCCGAGGAGGAGATCCGCTCCCGCTGGTACGCCGAGCCCATGGCCCCCGCGGAGGTGAAATGCTATAACCCCAGCTTCGACGTGACGGACCACAGCCTCATTTCCGGCATCATCACGGAGAAAGGCATCTGCCGCCCTCCCTACACGGAAAGCCTGAAAGCGCTGTTTGAATGAACGAAAGGAGCCAAAACATGTCGGATATCAAATCCTCTCCCTCCGCTTCCATCGAGGCGGACCCCAGCCTCATCGCGAAAGTCGTCCTCATGCCCGGCGATCCCCTGCGGGCGAAGAAGGTGGCGGAAACCTATCTGGAAAACCCCGTCTGCTTCAATACCGTGCGGAACATGCTGGGCTACACCGGCCTGTATAAGGGCAAAAAGGTCTCCGTCATGGGCAGCGGCATGGGCGTCCCCTCCGCCTGCCTCTATATCCACGAGCTGTTCCACTTCTTCGGCGTGGAGGCCGTCATCCGCATCGGCTCCGCCGGGGGCATCGGCGAAGACTGCAAGGTGCGGGACCTGGTCATCGCCATGACCGCCTCCACCAACAGCGACTACGACCGGCAGTATCAGTTCCCCGGCAAGCTCTCCCCCCAGGCGGACTATGGCCTTCTTCAGCGGGCCGTGGCCGCCGCCGCAGCGAAAAACGTGCCGGTGAAGGTGGGCAGCGTCTTCACCTCCGACCAGTTCTACAACGCCAATGCCCGCGCAAACGAGCAGTATCGGGAGATGGGCATCCTGGCGGTGGAGATGGAGACGGCGGGCATCTATTGGGAAGCTATGGCCTCCCACAAGAAGGCCCTGAGCCTGCTGACCATTTCCGACCATATCTTCACCGGGGAAGCCCTCAGCGCCGAGGAGCGGCAGAACAGCTTCACGGATATGATGGAGGTCGCCCTGGAGACGGCCCTGGAGATTGCTTAGTATAGGGCCAGCGCAGCAGCAGGTCTTCCATGCTTGCGCCCCGGGCCAGCGCGCGGATCGCGCCCATGGGATCGGGGAATTCCCACCCCCCCGCCAGATAGAGGGCGACCTTGTCCGCGTGCTTTTTCCCCTCCGGGAGAAGGGATATCTCTGCCGCTTCGCCGTCTGTCAAGGTCAGGTTGTGAAGGACGCCGAAGGCGTGCTTGCTCCCTTGCTTTAACTCCGTAGTTTTATCTCTGTAGTTTTTATTTGGGGGAAGCCTCCTTGCCCACGGTGAGGAAGCTTCCTTCCCGTATTTAGGGGAAGCATCCTTCCCGTATGCAGGGGAAGCATCCTTGCTCTCCACAGGGGAAGCATCCTTCCCGTACGTGGGGGAAGCATCCTTGCTCTCCACAGGGGAAGCTTCCTTCCCGGCCTCCGGGAGCTTCACGTAGATGCGGCTGGGCTTTCCCATGCCCTGCCGGCGCCGGGAGATGAGGTCCTTTTCCTCCAGGCTCCGCAGCGCTTTTTTGACGGCGGTGTCGCTGCGGCCGATGCCCTTGGCCAGCTCCAGGATGGGGAAGAAGAGGAAGACCCTGCCCTCGCTGTCCTGCCAGCCGTCGTTTTGCCCGGAAAGGCGGGCGCGGTCCAGCAGCAGCATATAGACGCTGAGCTCCGTCGCGGTCAGGTCCAGCTTCAGCAGCTCCCTGGGAAAAATGAGATAGGCGGGCATGGGCGTCGTTTGGGTGATATAGTGACTCATGGCCGTTTCCTTTCAGCAATCGGATAGGGGAAGCATAGACCCCTCCATAAAGGAGACAGCGGGAAAGGACAAAAAGCAATCGGCCACCAAAAGAAATCGGAGGCGCTGCAAACTCGCAGCGCCTCCGAACAGTTATTGCGGTTTTTACGTTTCAATGCCCACCTGCTGGGCGACGATGCTCTTGCCGTTGTATTTCTCCCGCAGCTTGGGCTTTTCGATCTTGCCCGTGGGATTCCGCGGCACCTTGTCGAAGATGATCTCCCTGGGCCGCTTGTAGCGGGGCAGGTCCAGGCAGAAGTCCTCGATCTCCTTCTGGGTGCACTCCACCCCCGGCTTCAGCTCGATGATGGCGGCGGCGATCTCTCCCAGGCGCGGGTGCGGGCGGCCGATGACCGCCACGTCCTTGATCTTGTCGTTCTGCCGGAGGAAGTCCTCGATCTGCACCGGGTAGAGGTTCTCCCCGCCGGTGATGATCACGTCCTTGGCCCGGTCCACCAGCCAGATGAAGCCGTCCGCGTCCACCTCGGCCATGTCCCCGGTGAGGAGCCAGGGTCCCCGCTTCACGGCGGCGGTGGCCTCCGGGTCCTTATAATAGCACTCCATGACGCCCGGCCCCTTCACGGCCAGCTCGCCCACCTGGCCCTGGGGGACCTCCTTGAAGTCCTGGTCCACCACCTTCACCTCCCAGCCGTAGCCGGGGATGCCGATGGCCCCCACCTTGTGGACGTTTTCCACCCCCAGGTGGACGCAGCCGGGGCCGATGGACTCGCTGAGGCCGTAGTTGGTGTCGTACTGGTGGTGGGGGAAGACCTTCAGCCAGCGCTGGATCAGCACCGGGGGCACCGGCTGGGCGCCGATGTGCATCAGGCGCCACTGGTCCAGCTTGTAGTCCTCCAGCTTCACGTCCCCCCGGTCGATGGCGTCCAGAATGTCCTGGGCCCAGGGCACCAGCAGCCACACGATGGTGCACTGCTCCTTGTGGACGGTTTTCAGGATCCACTCCGGGCTGATGCCCCGGAGCAGCACCGCCCGGCTGCCGGAGATGAGGCTGCCGAACCAGTGCATCTTGGCCCCCGTGTGGTAGAGGGGCGGCATGCAGAGGAAGCAGTCCTTCCGGGTCTGGCCGTGGTGGGCCTGCTCCACCTGGCAGGACTGGGTGAGGCTGCGGTGCTTGTGCAGGATCGCCTTGGGGAAGCCGGTGGTGCCGCTGGAGAAGTAGATGGCGGCCTCGTCGTCGTCGGTGAGCTCCATGGGGGGCTTCCGGCTGGAGCAGTAGGTGATCATCTGGTAGTAGCTGTCTGCGAACATGGGGGTGTGGTTCCCCACGTAGTAGAACTTCCGGATCTTCGTGAGCTTGTCCAGCTTGCTCTCCACCCGCTCGATGAACTCCATGCCGAAGACCAGCATGCTGGCGTCGGCCAGGTCCAGGCAATACTCGATCTCGTCGGCGGTGTAGCGATAGTTCAGGGGCACCGCCAGACAGCCCGCCTTCAGGATGCCGAAATAGATGGGCAGCCACTCCAGGCAGTTCATCAGCAGAATGGCGATCTTGTCGCCCTTTTTGCAGCCGGCGGTGAGGAGCAGATGGGCAAAGCGGTTGGCCCTGCGGTCGAAATCCTCCCAGGTCAGCTCCCGGCGGTAGGCCGTCTCCGGGTCCGTCTCCACCAGGCTGAACTCCGCCCAGTTGGAGGTTTTCCGGCCTTCCCGGTCGGGGTTCACCTCCACCAGCGCCACATCGTCGGGCCAGTTCTTCGCGTTGCGTTCCAGAAAATCGGTAATCGGCATGTCGGATATCCTCTCTAAGATTGCATAAAATTTAGTTTCTCAATCCATTTAAATGACTAGATTCATGATAGCACCGAAGAACCCGTCTGTCAAGGGCGGTCATATCTCGGAATACTGCTTTTCTCCGGTGACCCGCTCCCCCAGGCGGTTGGCCCAGCCCTCGCAGTAGAGCCGGGAATAGGCTATGCCCTTCCGGCTCCGCAGGCGCCGGAACAGGGGCAGGTTGCACCAGAGCATGCTGGGCAGGCCGATCACCAGGCTCCACACCGGCCCCAGGATCAGGCTCTGCACCGTGTGGCCGTATTCGTGGATGAGGAGGTCATGCTCCGCCCCGGGGGAAAGGGGCTCCGTGAGGAAGATGAAGCAGCCGAAGGTCCAGCCGCCGCTGAACCTCTTCCGCCGGACCCGGGTGACGATGGCCCCGTGATAGCGGCTGTGGGGCTTTCTCAGGGCGAAGAGGAAGTGGAGCGCCCCCGCCAGGTTCTGGGGCAGGCCCCAGGTGAACTGCAGCAGGTAGTACCAGAACGCCATAATGAAAAGACCTCCGACGCGGTTGCATTCCGACGGAAAATAGCGTATCATGAACGAAAGGATTCCAGAGGAAAGGTGTGACGGAATGGATCAGATTCAGTTTCCGGATTTCATGACGGAAGAGAATATGCGGAAAATGGACCGGCAGGAGCTGGTGAACCTCTATCTGATGATGGGACAGGCCATGCTCCCCGGCGCCGCCGCGGCGCCGGACCCCCTGACCCTGCCGGTGGCCGGGGAGCGGATGGAGATCCCCACCCGCTCGGGAAGCATCCGGGTCATTTTCTATCGGGCGAAGCGGGCCCGCGCCCCGGTATTCTTCGAGATGCACGGGGGCGGCTTCGTGGCGGGCAACTGCGAGGACGTGGATTTCTGGTGTTCCCTGCTGCGGGACCAGCTGGACATCCACGTGGTGAACATCAATTACCGCAAGGCTCCCCAGTTCCCCTGGCCCACCGCCGCCAACGACGCCTTTGACACGGTGAAGTGGTTCTACGACCGCCGGGAGGAGTTCGGTCTGGACCCGGAGAAAATGGCCATCGGCGGCCACAGCGCCGGGGCCAATCTGGCGGCGGTCACCTGCCTGCGCAGCCTTCGGGAGGGGGCCCCCTGGAGCTTCCGGCTCCAGGTGCTGGACTATCCGCCCCTGGACCTGAAGACCTGCGCCTTCGACAAGCTCCGCCATCCCCTGGCGATCCCGCCCCAGATCGCCATTATGTTCGATGCCTGCTACATCGCCCCGGGGCAGGGGGACGATCCCCTGGTGAGTCCCGCCCTGGCGGAGCCGGAAATGCTGAAGGGCCTTCCGGCGGCCTGCCTCGTGACGGCGGAGTTCGATTCCCTGCGGGACGAGGGTGAGCTTTACGGGCGTAAGCTCATCGCCGCGGGGGTGCCGGTGTGGAGCCGCCGTTTCCTGGGCTCCGCCCACGGCTTCACCATGACCCTGGGAGGGCGCGACCCCCTGATGCCGGAGGACCCCAACGCCAAGGCGGCCTGCGGCATGATGATGGACGCCCTCTGGTACGCGCTGTCATGAGTTACCGCTACGAAACGCACATGCACACCGCCGAAGGCAGCCGCTGCGCCCGGGCGACGGCCGAGGAACAGGTGCGCTTTTACAAGGACATGGGCTTCGACGGGATCTGCGTCACCGACCATTTTCTGGGCGGGAACACCACCGTACCCCCGGAGCTGAGCTGGAAGCGGAAGATCGAAATGTTCTGCGCCGCTTATGAGATGGCGGCGGAGGCCGGGGCGAAGCTGGGCCTCAAGGTCTTCTTCGGCTGGGAATACGCCGACAAGGGCACCGACTTCCTCACCTACGGCCTCACGAAGGAATGGCTCCTGGAGAACGAGGGCCTTCTGCAGATGAGCATCACGAATTACCTGGACTACGTCCGGCGGGAGGGGGCCTTTGTGGCCCACGCCCACCCCTTCCGGGAGGATTTCTACATCCCCTGCATCCAGCTCATGCCCCGGCAGGTGGACGCCGTGGAGATCGTGAACGCCAACCGGAAGGACTTTGAAAACTACCGGGCGGCGGAATACGCCCGGAACTACGGCCTGCCCGCCCTGGCCGGCAGCGACAACCACACGGCGGAGAAGCAGAAGCGCCTCTGCGGCATCGAGACCGACACCCCCATTGCGGACGGGGCGGACTTTCTGCGGGTCCTCCGCAGCGGGGAATACCGCATTTTCGACACGAAGGGCGTCAGCGCCTCAGGCGAATAGCCCCTCCACGGCCTCCTGGATCCGGCGGCAGAGCTCCTCGTCCAGAAGGACATGGCACTTCTCCGGGTCCTCCCGGATGGCCTGCGTCTCCGGGTCGAAGAAGTCGGAGGCGATGTTGGGAAGTCCCAGGGCCGTCCGGCCGCTGAGGAGCCGGTAGTGGGTCAGGGCGATGAGATAGTCGCCATAGACGGAGGCGTGTTCCCCGTCGGCAAAGTAGAGGGGAAAGTCCGGCTCCTTCGCCAGCAGGGCCTGCCAGGCGCTGCCCACCGGAGAGAGGAGGGCGCCGGTCTCCCGGCAGAGGCGGCGGTGGAATTCGTCCATTTCCGCCTGATGCTCCGGGGCCCTCTTCTCCGCCCAGGTGAGGGAGAAGACGGGCTGCACGCCGCCCTTGCGGCTCAGCTCCGCCAGGCGCTTTCCGGCCTCGCACTCCTCGTCGGAACCGGCGAAGGGGTGGGCCTTCTGCTGGAACACGGCATAGTCGAAGCCGCCGTAGAGCAGGTTGTAGCGCAGTTCAAAGTATTCCCGCAGGTGATAGCTGAAGCCCATCCCCGGATGGCAGAGGAGGATGGGGCGGATGGTCTCCCCCGTTCCGGCCTGCCAGAGCCGGGCGAAGGTGTGGACCATGTCGTTGAAAAAGCTGTGGCTGTTGCCCACGAAGAGGACGTTCATTGCGTCTTACCTCCCGATTTCTTCCGCATTCGGAACCAGTATAGCAGAAAAGCGCCGGAGAGAAAAGGAATTCCGGCGCTTTTGAGACCATGACATAAGGATGGAAACGCCATGAAATGTGAGATCTGCCGGGCCGAGCTGGACCCGGAAACCCTTCGCTGCGGCGTCTGCGGCGCGAAGTATACCCTGATCTGCCCGGACTGCGGCCTGGTCCCCGGGCCGGGAGAGACGAGCTGCGCCCAGTGCGGGGGCAGCCTCCTGCCGGGTCTGGACATGACCCGGGCGGAGATGACGGCGGCGGGGCTGAAATGCTTCATGCCCTATTCCGGGGACCGGGTGTACAAAATCTACCTGGGCGGCAACCTGGACGGAGGCGGCCACGTTTTCCACAATCTGCCCGGCTATACCCACGAACCGCCCCAGGAGCGGGTGGTGCTGCCCTCCCTGGTGGAGGGGCACCCCATTTACGGCATCTGGAACGAGTTTTTCTGCGTGGGAGACGAGTTCATCGGCGAGCAGCAGGCCGCCGCCTATGCCCGGATGATGCCCATTCGGGAGATCGTGGTCTCCGAGGGCATCCAGGAGTGCTTCACCTACGCCTTCTTCGGCTGCGCCGGTCTGGAGGTCCTGGACCTGCCCCGGAGCCTCAAGAGCATGAAGAACGACTTTTACGACCTCTTCATGGACGGGAAGGAGCCCATGGGCAACGGGGTGAAGAAGTGCCCCATCACCCTCCGCTACCACGGCACGGAGGCGGATTGGAGGAAGGTCTCCGTCACCAGCCGCTTCTGGGAATACGTGGACCTGGGCTGCCTCCGCCTGGAATATCAAGTCAACGGGGACCAAGTCAACGGGGACGGTTCTCGCTGACTCCTTTTCTGGCCGGAGATAAGCTGCGAGGATGGTTCTGGGGCAGGCGCCGCGGCGCCTGCCCCATGCTTTTTCGTCGGTCCCGTCAGGCCAGACGCAGGAGCAGCGTCTGCACCTGGGCCACGGTCATTTCGTCCTTCGCCCCCAGGGTCCCGTCGCCGTACCCCTCCACAAGACCGGCGGCGCTCAGGCGGTCGATGTCCGCCCGGGCCCAGGCGGGCACGTCCGCAAAGGGGATCGCCTCCCGGGTCTCCTCCAGGGCGGGAAGGCAGCGGGAGAGGATCACCAGGGCTTCGACCCGGCAGATGCTGTCCCCGGGGCGCAGGGTGCCGTCGTCATAGCCCCGGAGCACACCGGCGGCCAGGGCGGCGGAGAGGCCGGGGGCATACCAGCCGCTGACCGTCTCCCCGTCCGGGAAGGCGTCGAGAGATCCAGCCCCCGCCAGCCCCGCAGCCTCTGCGAAGGCGCAGACAGCGTACTCCCGGGACGCGGCGGCGGCGCTCTCCTCCTTCACATAGCCGAAGGCCAGATAGTATTCGTAGTATTCGTCATAGAGGCCCACGCAGGCGTCCATGCCGGAGTTGTGGCTGAAGGCCTTCTCGATGACCAGCTCCCAGGCGCCGTACTGCTGGTAAAGCTCGTCCGCCGTGGGGCCGTCCTCGTGGCCGTACTTTTCCAGGTTCCGCTGCTTCACGGCGGCCAGCCCCTCCGGGTCGCCGTCATAGGCCGCCAGGCGCAGCTCGTTCCGCTTCGCGCTGACCGCCCGGGCCATCTCCTCCACTTCCCTGCCCTGGGCCGTCATCTCGTCCAGGATGTCGTACATCTGCTCGAAGCTCCGGAAGTAATCCAGGCGGTTCTGCCGGTATTCCGCCACCGCGTCGGGGTCCGTCCAGTCGTATCCGGCATAGGCCGCCAGGCTCCCCTCCGGGCTGGGGGAAAAGCCGTACACCGCCCCGGGGTCGGCCACGATGTCCTCCATGGCCCTGGGGTTCAGCCGGGGGTCGTGCTCGTAGCGGAAGGCCGGGGCCGCCGGGCCTTCGTCGGCGGCGAAGGCGGGCAGCAGCCCCAGGAGCAGCGCCAGGATCAGGGCAAAGCCCATGCTTCGGATCATTCGGTTTTTCATGGTACAGTACTCCTTTCTCATTGGAGTCAACGGGGACGGTTCTCGCTGACTCCTCAGGCTTTCTGAACGACGTTTCGGTTGATGCCGGTAAGGCGTTCGATCTGCCGCACCGTCAATCCCGCGCCTTTCAGTGCTTTCAGTGCCGCGCCGCGGTCTGCTCTGTCCATCTGCTGCAGCGCCGTTCCGCTGGAGACGCCCAGCAGCTTTTTCATGGTTTCCTTCGCCCAATCGTCATCCCGGCGGACGGGCTCGTATTCCATGCAGCTCTCCTCGCTGTCGGAAGACAGGAAAGCCAGATACGCCTCGCGGCCGCCGATCAGTTCCCGCAGGAGAGAGGTGTCCACGAAGGAGTCCCCATCGTCATATGCCGGGAAGCTGCTCCATTCATATTCGGCGGCAGGGCAAATGCCTGCCTTCTGGGGATTCCTCAGAATGTACCGGAATACCGCCAGCAGATACCCGTCATCCTCGATCGCTTCGCTCAGGTAGCGATCCTGAAAGAGATGGCCGCATCGATCGTATTTCCCGTTGAAATGGCGCGCATAGCTGACCCCCAGTTTTTTCATCAGCAGCGCCGTATGGCCCTTCGGGTCGTTCACAAGCAGATGAACGTGGTTCTCCATCAGGCAGTACGCGCACAGCGCGACCTCCGTTTCGCGGCAAAAGCGGCAGAGGACGGAGAGGAAGAACTCCCTGTCCTCCCGATCCTCGAACAGGATCTGCTTGCCGATCCCCCGGAGGATCAGATGCAGATACCCCGAATCGCTTAGCTGACGTGCTTGCCTTGGCATGGAAGCTCCTCCCTTCCGGAGAGATACTGACAGTATATCAGAAGAAGCGGAAGGAGTCAACGAGAACCGTCCCCATTGACTCCCCTTGACTCCCTTGACTCCCCTCATTGACTCCTCAAAAACAAAATGCGAGTCCAGCGAAGCGAGTCGCATTTTGCTAGGAGGAGCGACGGAGTGAATGAGCTCTGACCGTTGCAAAAGGTCGGAGCGAACGATACGAAGTCCGCTCCGACGCCCTCCAGCGGGGATTCGCTTTTCTGCGGAAAAGCCACGGCGGTTGCGGCGTGCCGCCGGCACGCCGCCAAGAGCCGCCTTTCGAATCCCCGCTTTCGGGAATACACTTCAAATATAAAAGACCGCCCTGATGGGCGGTCATTTATATTTGGTGCTCCAGCGGGGATTCGAACCCCGGACACCCTGCTTAAAAGGCAGGTGCTCTGCCGACTGAGCTACTGGGGCGGTGGGGTGGGTGAACGGAGTCGAACCGTCGGCCTCCAGAGCCACAATCTGGCGCTCTAACCAACTGAGCTACACCCACCATATGAGAGCGGCAGGGAGCTGCCGCTTCCCTGGCACGCCAAGAGGGACTCGAACCCCCGGCCTACTGCTTAGAAGGCAGTTGCTCTATCCTGCTGAGCTATTGGCGCAGGAATGGAGCGGGCGATGGGAATCGAACCCACGTATCCAGCTTGGAAGGCTGGTGTTCTGCCATTGAACTACGCCCGCGCTTTTCACCAGGCGATCTACCCTTCCGGATAAACGCCGAAGTGTATGATAGCATAAACCGGTGGAAAAAGTCAACATTAAAATGCGGTTTTTCTTCTCCCCTTTTCGGACACATATGCGCCCCGGCGCAGCGCATACTAAAGGGGAAGAAAGGAGGAGAGACGATGACCATAGACGATACCGTAAAGCTGCTCAGAGAGTGCGA
>JAEEGI010016643.1_pt1 | contig 15163 bp, 17 predicted proteins | sample 8958751 | NCBI WGS metagenome assembly JAEEGI01 (sample SAMN16246545, study PRJNA631951) | gut metagenome | biome: gut microbiome; feature: rumen; material: KS-attached | host: Bos | place: Iran: Karaj | collected 2018-10
CCATCACAGGCGTTTCCGGCGCTTTCATCTATGAGCATTCCGCAGCCCAGATGAGCGGTTTTCTGGCCGTGATGATCCCCCTTCTCTGCTGCCTGGTGGGCTCGTTCCTTATGGGGCTCATCTACTGCTTCCTGACGGTCACGCTCCGCGCCAATCAGAACGTCACCGGCCTTTCGCTGACGATCTTCGGTACCGGCGTCGCTCAGTTCCTGGGCGGTTCCCTGATCAAGATCACCCATGCCCAATCCGCTCAGGTAGCCAGCATCACCATCGTGGAGACGGTCAAATACTACAGCGACGGCAATAAGCCTGGATGGCTCGCCTATTCCGCCATCGGTATCGCGATCATCGTTTCGCTGTTCCTGGGGTTCACCCGCACGGGCATGCAGCTGCGCGCGGTGGGCGAGAATCCCGCCACGGCGGATGCTGCGGGCATCAACGTCACCCGGTATAAATACCTTGCCACCATCGTCGGCAGCATGATCGCGGGCCTTGGCGGCCTCTGCTTCGTTATGGAATGCGCCCACGGCACATGGTCCGAGCCCCGGATCGATCAGATCGGCTGGCTGGCCATCGCCCTGGTCATCTTCACCATCTGGCGGCCCAGCGTCAGCATCTTCGCCTCCATCATGTTCGGCGGACTGCTGATCTTGAGCGAGCACCTGAATCCGCCCATCGGCATCAAGGAGCTGTATACCCTCATCCCCTACGTGGTCACCCTGCTGGTGCTGATCGTGGTGTCCCTACGGAAAAAGCGGGAGGATCAGCCGCCCATGTCCCTGGGTCTCCCCTACTTCCGCGAGGAGCGGTAAAGCGCAGGCAAACGATAAAGCAGCAGGTTTTGAACCTGCTGCTTTTTGCATAAACATCTCCCCTATTCTCCGTCCTGGATGTGGAAGCCCTGCTCCCAGAGGAACCGGATGGCCAGTTCCGGCCAATCCCGGACACCGTCGCTGACGGGCGGCAGATCGTCCCGGCGATAGACGAGATCGTCCCCCGTGGCGAGGCCGTGGCGCCCGTCGGCGAACACGTGGAACGCAAAGGGCACATCCTTCTCCGCCAGGGCAGCGGCCAGCCGGATCGTCCCGTCCACGGGTACCGAGCCGTCCGTCCGGGTATGCCATAGGAACACCGGCATCATATCATGGCGGATCAGCCTGTCCAAAAAGAGCCGGTCCATCAGTTCCGCATCGTCCCCGCAGAGATTGACGAAGCTGTCCCGATGGGTCCTCCCCTGGGACACGGACACAGGATAACACAGGATCAAAGCGTCCGGTCGTATCACGGACGGTGTGGCGATGTCCGACACCTCCTGGGCATCAAACAGGGTCCCCAGCGTTCCGCACAGATGGCCGCCGGCAGAAAAGCCCAGGGCCGCCACATGGCGGCTGTCGATGTGGAGCTCGTCGGCGCAATCACGGATATACCGCATGGCCAGCGCCGCCTCCCGCAGCGCCACCGGGAACCGGCACGGGGCACAGGAATAGTTCAGCACGAAGCAGGAGAATCCCCGGGCGACAAAGCGCATGGCCACCGGCTCCGCCTCCCGGGACGAGACCCAGGAATAGGCGCCGCCCGGCAGGATGAGCACCGCGGGAAACCGCCGATTCGGATCGACCTTGGGTATGGGCGACAGCGCATACACCGTCAGCTGCCCGCCTGGCCCCCGCTCAGGCTGCGGATAGAGCTCATACAGATCGACCGTCTCCATGCGGATCATATTCATGCCTCCCTGTTCCAGGAATGCATTTAGTTTACCGGTTCCTAAAGCAGGTGTCAATCCACCGCGGTCGAAAATTGCAGACACGCTTCTGCCCTTCGATACGCCTTCCTAATTCACCCACCCGATGCTCTTGGGGGGCCATATGCGCGCCACTACCTGCCCCATGACCTGGCTGGTCTCGATGCAACCGATCAGGTTGCTGCGGCTGTCGATGCTGGTCTCTCGATGGTCTCCCAGGACGAAGAGGCTGTTTTCGGGGACGGTATAGGGAAAGTTCAGATCGCAGGTGCCCACCGCCTTATGGGCCACGTAGGGCTCCCGCAGTGGCAGTCCGTTCACGTACACGTTGCCCGCTGCGTCCATGTCCACCACGTCCCCCGGCAGGCCGATGACCCGCTTCAGAATCAGCCTCCCCTGAGCGTACATGCCGCACATCTCCCCATATCCGATGGTGCCCGGCCGGAGCAGGATGAGGATGTCCCCATCCCGCAGCGTAGGCTCCATGCTGCTCCCCGACACCTCCAGCACCGGAAGGAACATGAGCAGGATCAAAAGCCCGCCCATGAACGTCACGAGAAAGGACAGCAAAAAGGTGCTCCAGGCGCGCCTGCGGTGGCTGCGGCGGTCCAGCTTCCTTCGCTCCGCTTCGACCTGCACCAGGGTGGGGATGGCCTGTCCCCGCTGGGTCTGATAGATCATGAGGCCCGCTCCTCCGCTTCCCTCACATCCTTTTCCTGGGCTTTCACCCCTGCAAGATACATGGCCGCTGTCTCGTCCGCGGCTTCAAAGAGGCCAGCAATCACCGCGGCGACCTCCGCCAGGGACCCGGCGCGCTCCATCCGCATCGTACGGTCCTTCAGCCTGGCCCTGGCCCTTTCCAGCCGCTTCTCTAGCTTCTCCTCCCTGCGCTCCAGCTCGTAGATGATCTCGATCAATTCCCGTCTTGAGTAGTGGCGGCAATCTCGGCTCCTCATGAAACACCTCCCGTTCCTTGGATTAGCACCCCCACTATAGCAACCCGTTCCGTGTTCTTAAACGGTGAACTTTTCTCGTCTCCTGCTGCAGGATGTCGCAAAATCGACGGGATCGCACCTATCGACAGCATGTAAACGAAAGACCCACAGTATTATCCTCCGGAAAGTTTTCCGCGGAAGCCTTGCAAAAAAATGGATATATGATACTATACTCATAGGTGGAAGGAGGCGAGAATATGCGCTTGCAGGAATCCGGAGAGATGTATTTGGAAACCATCCTCATCCTGTCTCAACGGTTGGAGCATGTGCGGTCCCTGGACGTGGCGGAGCACATGGGGTTCAGCAAGCCCAGCGTCTCCCGCGCGGTGGGCCTCCTCAAGAGCGGCGGCTATCTGCTCATGGATCCCACCGGGTATCTCACGTTGACCGACTCCGGCCGGGCCATCGCCGAGAAGATCTATGAGCGCCACAATACCCTGTCCCAGTTTTTTATGAGCATCGGCGTAGATGAAAAGACCGCGTTGGAGGATGCCTGCAAGGTGGAGCACTACATCAGTGACATCACCTTCAACCGCATCAAAGCCTTCGCCGCAAAGCACACCGCCGGATAGTCCCCGTTGGCAGCCGATGGGCTGCCTTTTCATACCAAGGAGCCTGTATGGATCGCATCATCGATTACGTCCGCTGGTATTCGGACATCCCCTTTGAGGTCCTCCCCTTCAACGAGGTGGACAATCTGGTCCTGTGCGGACTGTCCTATTGGAAGTTCCCCGAAATGGGCTGGGGCCACAAAAAGCATACCCTGCGGGCTTGCTTCGACCAGCTGCAGGGCGCGGACGTACAGATGATGACCACCGACACGGATGCGTCCATGGCTGAATTTGTTCGCTGCGCCGCCTGTTCAAGGCGATTCGGGGATCTGTTCGTCAGCGACTACGTGGATGTGCTCATCCCCGAAGTGCCCACCCAGTTCTCCGCCATCACCTTCCATCTGAATCGGAGCACCCGCTATATTGCCTTCCGAGGCACGGACAGCTCCATTGCCGGCTGGAAGGAGGACTTCATGATCAGCTTCACAGAGACGAAGGCCCAGCGGATGAGCCTCGAATACCTGGAGCAGCACATTCGGCCAGGCAAGGTCTACTATGTGGGCGGTCACAGCAAGGGTGCCAACGAGGTCCTCTATGCCGCTGCCTTGCTGTCGGGACGAAAGAAAGCTCAGCTGCAGCACCTGTACATCAACGACGGTCCCGGCTTCTGCAAGGAGGTGCTGGACCCGAAGCTCATCGAGTCCATCGACCCCATCTCCACAGCTATCCGGCCGGAATACTGCGTGATCGGCAAGATCTTCGAACCGAACATCACCGATTGCCGCATCGTGAAGAGCACCCAGAAGGGCGGCATGCAGCACTCCATCTTCTCCTGGGGCATCGATTGCGGCAGCCTGGCCCTGGCGGAGGACTATGACCCGCAGTGCCTGACCATACAAACCCTATTGGACAAATGGCTGGAAAACATGCCCCCTGAGGAGCGCCGGATGTTCACCAACAGCATCTTCGACGCCCTTGAGAAGGACGGCTCCAAGACCCTGTTCGATGTGCTGGACAAGTGGCCCGCCTCCTTCGAGAACGTGATCGTGTCCATATTGGATGCGGACCCGGCCACCAAGGATGCCATCAAGAAGCTGCCGGAGGCCGCCATGCACGAGGAGCGGAAGGCAGCCGATAAAGTGACTGTACTGGTCAAGCAGGAGGTGGCCCATCAGCCCTATCTGCTGGACGCGGCCATCGCCCTGGTGGGCCTGCTGCTCCTGCTCCTGCCCATCAGCTTCTTCGACATGGTCATGGCGGGGGCCCTGTTTCTGGGGTTCGCCGCAGAGGCCGCATATATCGTCCGGCGGCTCAGGCATAACCACTGGAACACCCGCGAGGAACGCACGCGGATCACCTTGTGCATCGTATTTTTGGTCATCATCCTGCTGATCCTGGTGAAGGAGCAGGCGCTGTTCGTGCTCAGCTCCGCCCTCTTCGGCGGCGTGCTGCTGTACTATGCCTATTACACCGCCGCGAAGCTGAAACAGGAGAAACGTTGGGGCACCTTCTTCTGCCTGCATCTGGCGGAGGCCGTGCTCTTCGCCCTGTGCGGCCTGTTCATCCTGATCGCACCTCAGTGGGCCATGCGCTGGTATGCTATCAGCGTGGGCGTCCTTCTGATCCTGCACGCCCTGACCCACGCCGTGATCCGCTTTTTGCGGATCAGGAACGAGAAGTGAACCAATACCCGGAGGTAGACCAATGAAGATCACGTTTATCGGAGCGACCCATGAGGTGACCGGCAGCTGCACCCTGCTGGAGAACGGCGGCCGGTACTACCTGGTGGACAAGGGCATGGAGCAGGGCGTGGACCTGTTCGAGAATGTGCCATTGCCGGTGGCACCGGAGGAGATCAGTGCCGTGTTCATCACCCACGCCCACATCGACCACACGGGCATGCTGCCCAAGCTCTACAAGGACGGGTATCGGGGCCCGGTCTATGCCACGTCGGCCACCTGCAGCCTCTGCAACATCATGCTGCTGGACTCCGCCCACATCCAGGAGTCCGAAGCCGAATGGCAAAACCGCAAGGCCACCCGGGCCGGGGACGAGGTAGTGGAGCCCCTGTACACCACGGAGGACGTGCATGGCCTCATGCCCCTGTTCCGTCCCTGCAGGTATGACGAGATCATCTCCGTGGACGATGGCGTCCAGATCCGGTTCACCGACATCGGTCATTTGCTGGGCTCCGCCTGCATCGAGGTGTGGCTCCAGGAGGGAGAAACCTCCAAAAAGATCGTCTTCAGCGGCGACGTGGGGAACACCGACCAGCCCATCATCCGGGACCCGCAAAACGTGGCGGAAGCCGACTATCTCGTCATCGAATCCACCTACGGGAACCGGCTCCATGAGCCCTCGGAGGGCGTGGACCCCATCGCCGATTTCGCCGCCTATATGCAGAAGACGCTGGACCGAGGCGGCAATTTGGTCATTCCCGCCTTTGCTATGGGTCGGACCCAGGAGCTGCTGTACGGCATCCGGGAGATTAAGGCCCGGGGCCTGGTCCACGGCCACGACGACGCACCGGTATTTTTGGACAGCCCCCTGGCTCAGGAGGCCACGGCCATCTTCCGGGATGTGGACGAATCCTATCTCGATGAGGAGGCCCTGGAAATCCTTCATCGAGGCGAAAACCCGGTTTGGTTCGACGGGCTGGAGCTGTCCGTGACCACGGAGGACTCCATCGCCATCAACAACGACCCGCGGCCCAAGGTCATCATCTCCGCCAGCGGCATGTGCGACGCGGGCCGCATCCGCCACCATCTGAAGCACAACCTGTGGGACAGCAAGAATATGATCCTGTTCGTGGGCTATCAGACGGCGGGGACGCTGGGCCACGCCCTGCTCCACGGGGCCAAGCAGGTGAAGCTCTTTGGGGAGGCCATTGCCGTCAATGCCCAGATCTGCTCCCTCCACGGCACCAGCGGTCACGCCGATCAAAACGGACTGCTGAATTGGGTCAAAGGATTCACGACCCGTCCCAAGACCATCTTTGTGAACCACGGAGACGAGGACGCCTGCGAAACCTTTGCCGAGCTCCTTCGGACCACCTTCCCCTCCACTGAGGTGATCGCCCCCTATTCCGGCACCGCATACGATCTTGGCGCCGGGGAGCTCCTGTATGCCGCGGAGGGCAAGCGGATCACCAAGCCAAAGCAGGCCAGGCTGAACCCGCTCTACGAATCCCTGAAGGCCGTAGCGAAGAAGCTCATGGAGCTGATCGACAGCATGGGCGGCCGCAGCAACCATGAGCTCAAAGCCACCGCCCGGGAGATCGCTGCCATCATCGACGAACACGAGCAATAATCTTTTTGAGATAAAAACGACGGGGCATCCTCTGCCCCGTCGTTTTGCGTTCTGTTGATTTATTCGTTTTGGTACAGGAGCCGATACTCTTCGTCGCCTGTGATCTCGTATACCGCCTCCACGTCCTCGTCCATCCGCTCCAAGCAGGGCCCGGGCGCCGCATAGACCACGCAGGTGCCGCAGGAGGAGCTGAGCTTCCGAAACACGGGCATCATGCGCGCCTGCACGCCGGCGCCTTTCAGGTTCCGGTCAGTCATCAGCGCGGACAGATGGGTATGGAAGGTGGCGACGTAGTCCCTCATTTCTTGAGTTCCATCCGATAGTCGTCGCCGTCCCGGGTGACCGTGACATTGTACCCGGAGGCGTTGGCGAACCGGGTCACGTTCTCCACGCACACCTGCTCGTCCACCAACACCGTCAAGCTCTCAGGATTCTCCGCCTTCACGGCCCGCTGCACCATGACCACCGGGATGGGGCAGGAATATCCACGCGCGTCTACCATAGCAATATCCTCCTTCTACGCCGTTCAGGCTTGCTTCTTTGCCCCTTTGGGCAGGTTGATCAGGGAGATGGCCAGCAGGATCACGAAGCCGCACAGGATGACCACCTTAGCGTTCAGGGAGACCGCCTCCGCGGCAGGCTTTCCGGCGGCGCCGGCCAACCCGAAGTTATGGGAGATGGCAGCCCCGGCGATCATGCCGAACACCGCCACCGCGGAATCGCCGTTGCCCTCACCGGCCAGAATCAGCTGACGGAGGGGGCAGCCGCCCAGGAGCACGGAACCCCAGCCGGCCAAGGCCATGCCCAGGAAGTTCCACACGTGAGCGCTGTGGGCCACGGGCTGCTCCGCAAAGCCCAGCTTGAACGCCGTAAGGTTGCCCATCTTCAGACCGCCCAAGGCCAGCTTCCCGACGATGGTGACGATCAGGATGGCAACGAACCCATAGAGGAGCTTGAAGTCCTTGAACATCATGGCGTCACGCAGGCCGCCTACCATGCAGAGGCGCGAACGCTGGGCGAAGGCGCCCACCGCCATGGCGATCAGCAGGGCGACGATAAACGGTGCATGCATGGAGCCGGGCCCATTTTCGCTGACCTTGAACAGGGCCGGGAACAGCAAAAACGCGACGCCGGCGACGATCAGCAGCACGGGTAGCACCGCCCCCTCCGCCGTGCCCAGGGTATAGCTGCGCTTCAGGGAAAAGCCCCGCTTCAGGAACAGGGTCCCTACGAAGATGCCCAGGGCGAACCCCAGCAGGGCCACCAGCGCGTTCAAGTCGCCGCCGCCCAAACGGAGCATCATACGAAGGGGGCAGCCCAGGAACACCAGGGCCCCGATCATGACGAGGGCGCCCAACAGGAATCTGGTCGCGGGCGAGGAGCCGCCCTTGGCGCGGAACTCACCCTTCACCAAGGCCATGACCATGGCGCCCAGGACGAGGCCGATGATCTCCGGCCGCATATACTGGACCACCGCGGCGGAATGAAGCCCCAGCGTACCGGCGATATCCCGCTCGAAACAGGCGATACAGAAGCCCATGTTCGCTGGGTTCCCCAGCGCGCTCAGGGCCAGGGCGGCGATACCCACCGCCACGCCGGACAGTACGACCATCCAATTGACTTTTTTCATAATTACCTCCCAAGACCGAATCTTTTCGGTTCGTTCCCCTCCATTATAGGGATTTTGTCGGCAAAAATCGAATGGGAAATACAGATGGAACGGTTCAAAAATCGGTTATTCCGATAAAAGAATAGCGCTCGTCTGGGCCTTAACGTATTGAACGAACCGCAGCTCCGTGGAGGTCAACAGCGCGTCCCTGGGCCAGACCACGTAGAGTTTTCGCTCCTCTGCCTGGGGCGAAAACGGGAAGGCCAGGAGCTTGCCCGCCTTGACCTCGGCAGAGACGGCCAGATCGGAGATGAGGGACACGCCTATGCCCTCCGCCACGCTCATCTTGATGCTCTCCGGGTTGTCCATCCGGGCCACGATGTTGGGCTCCGTCACGCCCAGCTTCTGCAAAAAGGCGTCGGCGGCGTGCTGGGTGCCGGAGCTTTCCTCCCGGGCGATCATGGGCCGGTCCAACAGGTCCTTCCCCGTGTTCCCCGCCGCCTGCATGGCCCGGTATGCTTCGCTGTTCTCCGTGATAAGCACCAGATGGTCTCGGGCGATCTCCTGAAAGATCAGCGAACGATCACCGTTCCTATACCCCGTGAGCCCGATGCGCACCTCGCCCTTCTGGATGCATTCCAGGATGTGCTCGCTGTCGCCCCGGCGCAGGATATATTTGACGCGGCTGTGCTTTTTCAGAAACCCTGACAGAAGCTTGGGCAGCAGATACTGAGCGGGCACGGTGGAGGTACCGATGCGCAGCAACTCCTCTCCCCCGTCCGTCCGACGCTCCTGGAGGGCGTCCACCCGGGAAAGGATGTCCTTGGCCATGGAATAGACCCGCTTCCCCTCCTCCGTCAGGATCACCTTCTTGCGAGCGCCCCGTTCGATGAGGCAGGCGCCCAGCACCTCCTCCAGGGTGCGGATGTGCATGCTGACGGTGGATTGGGTCAGATGCAGGTCCTCCGCCGCCTTGGTAAAGCTGCAGTATTCCGCCGTGGCCACGAAGACCTCCAGCTGTCGGATGCTGATATCGAGCATTTTCTCTCCTTCCTGATGCCATGGGAAAAATCTATGTGACTTTTCCGCTGGGCTGTGCTATCCTGTACCCATGAACACGATCTATCTTGACAACGCCGCCACCTCCTTCCCGAAGCCGGAAGCGGTGGCCCAGGCCATGGTGCGCTATCTCAACGAGGTAGGCGCGCCTCTCAATCGCTCCGTGTACCAGAACGCCCAGGATGCGGAGCTGGTCACCCTGTCCCTCAGGGAGCAGCTCAAGCGCTTCTTCCATTTTCCGGAGAAGGCAACCCACGTGATCCTGACGCCGGGCAACACCTACGGGCTGAACTTCCTCCTCAAAGGGTATCTCCATCCGGGGGACCATGTGATCGTCAGCAGCATGGAGCACAACGCCGTCATGCGGCCGCTGCTGCAGATGCCCGACGTCAGCTTCGATCGGATCCCCGCCGATGGGCAGGGGTGTATCGACCCCGACGATATCCATAGGCTCGTCCGTCCCAACACCAAACTGATCCTGATTAACCACGGCTCCAATGTGTCCGGTTCGGTCCAGGATGCGGAAGCCGTCGGCGCCATCGCCGCCCAGTACGGCATCCCCTTTGGGCTGGACGGGGCCCAGACTGCGGGGCACTATCCCCTGGACTTCGCTCGGTTCCAGCTCAGTGCCCTGTCCGTTCCCGGTCATAAGGGGCTCCTGGGGCCCTCCGGCATCGGCGCTCTGTTGCTGACGGAGGATATGGCGAGGAAGCTGACTCCCCTCATCGCTGGGGGCACCGGCAGCGTTTCTAACAGCGAGTATCTGCCCGAATATCTGCCGGACCGGTTCGAATCCGGCACCATGAACCTGCCTGGCATCTACGGCTGGGAATCGGCCATGACTTATATTTCAGAACGGGGCATCGACGCCCTTCGTGCCCACGAAGTCGAGCTGACGAAGCGATTCCTGGAGGGCATACAGGACATCCCCCGGGTGCGCCTGTGCGGCCCCACCGGCATGGAAAACCGGGTGGGCGTCCTCTCCCTGGACTTCCTGGATCGGGACAACGCCGCCGTTTCCTTCGAGCTGGAGCAGCGTTTCGGCATCCTTATCCGCTGCGGCCTCCACTGCGCCCCCTCAGCCCACAGGAGCCTGGGCACTTTCCCCAAGGGCACGGTCCGCTTCTCCCTGGGATATGCCAACACCGAAGCGGATGTGGACGCGGCCGTCGCCGCCATCCGTGCCCTGGCCTGATCAGCGCAGGAAGATGCGCTTGCCGCCCTCGTATGCCTGGACCGTTCCGATGCGCTGCGCGCTGGGGACGGTCTTTTTCAACTCCTCAAACATCATATCTGCATCTCCCGGGGCGCAAGCGATCAGCAGCCCGCCGGAGGTCTGGGGGTCGAATAGCATGTCCTGGACGCAGAGCTCGATCCCTGTGAGCTCCACCGCTTTCTCCGCGAAGGTCCGATTGCGGTAGGCGCCCGCGGGGATCAGCCCGTATTTCGCCAGCTCCCTGGCCTCCGGGATGAGATCGAGGGCCTCGGTGTAAATGACGGCCTGGGTGTCGCTGCCCTCCATCATCTCGAAGCAATGGCCCATGAGGCCGAAGCCCGTCACATCCGTACAGGCGTGGACGTCATACTTCACCATCACGTCCCGGGCGGAACGGTTCAGGGTGGTCATGAGCTCGAACATCCGCCGCTGCCCCTCCTCGCTGACCATGTCCGCCTTGGCCGCGGTGCTGAGGATGCCGATGCCCAAAGGCTTGGTTAGAAAGAGCACGTCCCCGGGTTTCGCTCCGGAGTTGGTCAGCACCCGGTCCGGGTGCACGAAGCCGGTGACCGCCAAGCCGTATTTGGGCTCGTCGTCGTGGATGCTGTGGCCCCCGGTGATCAGCGCCCCTGCCTCATAGACCTTGTCGTAGCCGCCCCGCAGGATGTCGTGGACAGCGTCCATGGGCATCTTCTCCGGCACCGCCATGATGTTGAGACAGAGCTTGGGCTCCCCGCCCATGGCGTACACGTCGGAAAGGGCGTTGGTGGCGGCGATCTGCCCGAACAGATAGGGATCGTCGGCAATGGGCGGGAAGAAATCCACGGTCTGGACCAGGGCAAGTTCATCTGAAATCTTATAGACCGAAGCGTCGTCGCTGTGATCGAAGCCCACCAGCAGGTTCGGATCGGAATGGACCTTGATATCCTGCAGCAGTTGAGCCAGCACGCCGGCCCCCACCTTGGCCCCGCAGCCTGCGCATTTGCTGAGCTTCGTCAACTTTACCGTTTCTTTTTCCATCTTCCTACCCTCTTTTATCGTTTCTTCCGATAGTATAACACGGTGGTCTCCCTTTGTAAACCTTGTGATACTAAGTTAATTCCATCCGTTATTCTTTTAGTAAAAGTTCATATCCCATCCTCTTCATGTCATGGATGCAGGCGGCGTTTCACATTCTGTTTACATTGTTTACAGGAATCGACACCAGCCTTTTAGGTTAACTTAAACTTTGCCCTATATAGTTGGCCTAACAAAACGAGGAGATGATCTTGTATGGAAACCGCCTACATTTTTACGAGAATCGAACGAAAATATCTGCTGGATGAGGTCACCAAGAAACGATTGCTGCAGAGGATGAAAGGCGAGCTGCTGCTGGATGAATATGGAAAGAGCACCATCTGCAGCCTGTATCTGGACACGCCGGACCATCGGATCATCCGCAGCTCCATCGATGCGGGCGCCTATAAGGAGAAGCTGCGGCTTAGGAGCTACGGCACCCCCAAGGCAGATTCGACCGTATACCTGGAGCTGAAGAAAAAATACCAGGGCGTGGTTTACAAGCGCCGGGTCAGCCTGCTCCTTTCCGCTGCAAAGCTGTACCTGAACGGCGGTGTCCTGCCAGAGGCGGGCCAGATATGGCGGGAGATCGACTACGCCATGCGGTTCTACCGTTGGCCCAAGCCCGCCATGCTGATCTCCTACGAACGGGAGGCGTACACCTGGGCGGACGATCCCAACTTTCGCGTCACCTTCGATTCAGCGGCGCGAGCCCGTCAAACGGACCTGCTGCTGGAAAACGGTTCGGCGGGAGCCTCGCTGCTCCCTGTGGGCCTGGATCTGATGGAGGTCAAGAGTTTAGGCGCCATGCCGCTTTCCTTTGCAAGGTCGCTCAATGAGCTGTCCATCACGCCCAGCTCCTTCTCCAAGTACGGCACAGCCTATACTCGCTCGCTCGTAACGACCGCAACATCAACCGAAACCATTTTGAAAGGGGGACTGAAATATGTCAGCAATCTTTGATTCCATTTTGTCGGGAGGCTTCTCCATCAGCATGTTCCTGGCCTGTCTCGCGGCGGCTGGCCTGTGCGGGCTCGTGGCTTCCCTGATGACGGCCAAAACGGGCGAGGCCAGCAAAGGGTTTTTGATCTCCCTGGTGGTCCTCCCTATGGTGGTGTGCACGGTGATCCTGATGGTCAACGGCAGCGTGGGCACGGGTATCGCCGTGGCCGGCGCCTTCTCCCTGGTCCGGTTCCGGTCCGTGGCTGGAAAGGCCAAGGACATTTCCGCCATCTTTCTTGTGATGACAGCTGGGCTTGCCTCCGCCGCCGGGTACGTGGTCATCGCGCTGCTGTTCACCGTTCTCGTGAGCGCGGTGATCCTGGTCCTCTCCCACCTGAGTTTCGGTCAAAAGGACGCCTTCGAGCTGCACATCACCGTCCCGGAGACCCTGCAGTTCGCTGGAGCCTTCGACGATCTGTTCGCCAAGTATACGAACAGCCATCGGTTGGTCAAAACCCGTACCACCAACATGGGGAGCCTCTATAAGCTCTCCTATGACATCGAGCTCAAGGACCCGACCGCCTCCCAGGCGTTCATGGACGAGCTTCGCTGCCGCAACGGCAATTTGGAGATCCTGATCTGTGAGAAGATGGAGGGTAGTGACAGCCTATGAGAAAAAGTAAAAGAGTTTTGGCCCTGCTCTGGGCCCTGCTCCTGTTCGGTTTCACCGTTTATGCCGCCCTGGACACCTTCGTGCTCGAACGTTCGTATGCGGTGGTGGAGGAGCAAGCCACGGCACAGACTGCCGAGGTCGTCACGACGCCAACGGCAACCTTCGAAGCGACCCTTGTTTCGGTCTCTCCCACACAAACAGAGACGCCAGAAGCGACCCTGGAAGCCACCGCTGCGCCATCCGCCACAGCTGAAGTGATCTCCACTGAGGATTCCTATTCCGATGGGAACATCTCCATTACCATCCAGGAGATCCGCGCCTATGATTCCACTATCTACGTGGCAGACGTGATCCTGTCCTCCCCCGAATACCTGCAGACCGCCTTTGCTAAAAGCGTCTATGGACGCAACGTGACCGCAAAGACCAGCAGCATCGCCGCGAACGCCAACGCCATCCTGGCCGTCAACGGGGACTACTACGGCGCTCGGGAATCTGGCTATGTGATCCGGAACGGCGTGCTCTATCGCAGTAAAGCCAACCGGAATTCTGAAGACCTGGTGATCTATCAGGACGGCAGCTTTGCGATCATAAACGAGTCCCAGATCAGCGCCCAGGACCTGCTGAACGACGGCGCCTGGAACGTGCTTTCCTTCGGTCCGGCGCTGCTGATCGACGGTGAGATCGCTGTGGACGCTGGGGACGAGGTGGGCCGGGCGAAGGCCAGCAATCCCCGCACCGCCATCGGCATCGTGGACGATCTCCATTACCTCTTCGTGGTGTCCGATGGCCGGACCAATGAAAGCGAAGGGCTGTCCCTGCTGGAGCTGGCCCAGGTGCTCCAGGACCTGGGCGCCGAGACCGCCTATAATCTGGACGGCGGCGGCTCCTCCACCATGGTCTTCCAGGGCAAGGTCGTCAACAATCCCACCACGAACGGAAAAAGGATCACGGAAAGGAGCGTGAGCGACATTGTCTGCATCACCTGTTGAAACCGTCCAAAGCGCCTGCATCAAAATGGCGTTTCGATATCTGCTGATCACCATCCTCTGCGCCCTGTTCGGTGCGGTGTATGAGGCGTTCAGCCACGGCGTCTATGCCTATGGCATGCTGTACGGCTTTGCCTTCCCCCTTTTAGGCGGCGTCCTCCCTGCCCTGCTCCTTGCAGGAAAAGGAAACAGGATGCCCTCGGACGCTTCCCTGCTGCTGTGGCACTTCGGTGTCTCCGCCCTGACCGTCGGCAGTTTTTTCTCCGGCGCTTTGGAGATATACGGCACCTCCAGCGCCCTTACGCCAGTCTACTGGCTGATGGGGGGCGTGTGCCTGCTCTTCTCCCTGCTGACGGCCCTGTTTCTCCCCGGGACGACGGTTGAAAAAGCGGTTGTCAATCGGTAACGGTTCCTGTATACTGTTTTTCAAACACAGGGAGGAAATCACGATGAACCATCTCGGCACAACGCGCATGGAAACGGAACGGCTTATCCTTCGGCCCTTCGTCCCGGAGGATGCGGCTCCCATGTTTCAGAACTGGGCCAGCGATCCGATGGTGACCCGATATTTGACCTGGCCCACCCACCAGGACCTGTCCGTCACCCATATGGTGGTCAAAAGCTGGATCGATCGATACGAGGATCCCACCTTCTACCAATGGGCTATCCAGCTCAAGTCTCTGGGTGAGCCCATCGGCAGCATCAGCGCCGTAAAGATCGACGAAGCCGCCTGCTCCGTGGAGATCGGGTACTGCATCGGTCAGCCCTGGTGGGGACAGGGGCTGGTGGCCGAGGCCGTCCGAGCCCTCATGGCGTTTTTCTTCGAGCAGGTGGGCGTCCAGCGCGTCAAGGCGTGCCATCATCCGGACAACCCGAATTCCGGCAAGGTCATGCAAAAATGCGGCATGACCTATGACGGCGCCTGGCCCAAGGAAGGCGAGGCGCTCGAATTGAAGTGGTATGCCCTATCGAGGGAGGCGTACGTGAACCGTACGTGATGCGGCCGAGAAAATCGATCAAAGCGCG
>JAEEGI010016645.1_pt1 | contig 15162 bp, 13 predicted proteins | sample 8958751 | NCBI WGS metagenome assembly JAEEGI01 (sample SAMN16246545, study PRJNA631951) | gut metagenome | biome: gut microbiome; feature: rumen; material: KS-attached | host: Bos | place: Iran: Karaj | collected 2018-10
TTGTTAAGGGTGAGGTAACTGTTGAGGGTATCAACGCTGCCATGAAGGCTGCTACCAACGAGAGCTTCGGTTACACTGAGGAGAAGCTGGTTTCTAGCGACATCATCGGTATGAAGTTCGGTTCACTGTTCGACGCTAACCAGACCATGGTTTCTAAGATCGGTGACGGCAACTCTCTCGTACAGGTTGTTGCTTGGTATGACAATGAGAACTCTTACACTTCTCAGATGGTTCGCACCATTAAGTACCTCGCTGAGCTGAAATAATCTCGTACATAATGATAAAAAAGGCCGTTCCGCTTTGCGGAATGGCTTTTTTTTTGTATCTTATTTGGTATTTTGCTTGCTTTTTCGTATCTTTGCCACCGAATAGATAACGATTGGCCAGAACTCGATTGAAAGAGAAATAACATTAACTATTAAGAGATATGAGAAAGAAACATTTTTATGTGAGACTGATAATGGCATTGGCTCTGTTGCTCACAGTGAATGTCAGTGTGCAGGGTGACAACCTTCGCAAAGGCGGTAGCATCGTAGGAAAGATTGAGTCGAACGGTGATGTTCGTATCAATGGTTCCATCGTGGGCAGATTTGAATCGAACGGCGACATTCGTGTTGGTGGCTCCATTCAGGGACGGATTGAGAAAAACGGCGACATCCGTAAGAACGGTTCCATTATCGGCCGTATCGAACAGAACAATGATATCCGTATCAACGGTTCTATCGTCGGTAGAATTGAGAAGAATGGTGATATCCGTATGAACGGTTCTATCATTGGGCGTGCTGAGCAGATGACTGATGTGCGTCGTGTGGCCGTGATGTATTTCTTTCCCTTCTTTAATCTGTAATACGCAACGATGAGGTTGAAAGTCAACCGTAAGAACATCGACGTGTTTGAAGGGGCCCAGGTGCGTCATGCCATACTGAGCTATTTCGCGCTCAAGGGTATGGATGTAGATCAAGTGGAGAGCCTGACCGTCTATGACCGCTGGGGACATGAGATTGACTTGGGCGCGCCAGCCAGTCAGTTCGACGTGGTGAGATTCAAACTTCCCAAAACGGAAACAAATAATACAGAGGAAAGATGAAGAAAAATATTCTGCTATCGCTATTGGTGTTCGTGGCACTGACACTTTCTGCCCAGGAACGTCGTGAACTCCATATCCTTAGTATCAACGATCCCCACGCTGCCATGGAGCAGTTCCCCCGTCTTGGTTTCGTGGCTGATTCGCTGCGTACCCTCTATCCTGACCTGCTGATTCTTTCAGCTGGCGACAACCGTTCGGGCGACCCCATTAACGATATGTTTGAAATTCCCGCCTATCCGGTGGTGGCATTGATGAACCAGATAGGTTTCCATGCAACCGTCATCGGCAACCATGAATATGATTCTAATCAAGACGGTCTGGCCCGTTTGATTAATCTGAGTGCCTTCTCTACCCTTTGTGCCAATATGGAACCCGATCCGAAGTGGAAGATGCACGTCAAGCCTTATCAGGTTTTCGATTGTGGTGGTATCTCTGTCGGTGTAATAGGCATCACGGCCCTCGGTTCTATGGGAATACCCGAGAGTCATCCTGCCCGTCTGACAGATATTAAGTTTATGGATCCTCTGGAGACGATTCGGAAATATCAGTTCCTGAGAGAGAAGTGTGACGTGATACTCCTATTGTCGCACTTAGGTTTCGAAACAGATGTGAAATTCTCTGCTGAACTGCCGTGGGTGGACATCATCATCGGCGGCCATTCGCACACCCAGCTTGTTGGCGGTGAGATGCACAACGGCATCCTCATCACCCAGAATGGGAAAAGCATACCTTATGCCACACATTCCACACTGGTGTTGCAGGGTGGGAAAATCGTGGAGAAGAAAGCTGAGCGTATCGCAGTGAAAGGTATGCCGGGTGAGAACAAGACTGTTGCCGAACTCGTGCGCTATTTCTCTGAGAATCCTGTCTTCAAACGTGTCCTGGCCGTTGCTGAGACACCTTTCGAGAACAGGGAGGAACTGGGCTGTATGGTGTGTGACGCTTATCTTGCAGAGACCGGTGCCGATATCTCCTATCAGAATGCAGGTGGTGTACGTATCGAGAATCATCCAGCTGGCGACATGACCATGGGTGACGTGATGAAGATGGATCCCTTCCAGAACGACCTTGTGGAACTGCATGTTACGGGTAAGGAGTTGGCAGAAATGCTCATCTCCTGCTATGACAACGACAAGCAGCGCTTCCCTTATGTGAGCGGTATGACCTGCGACGTTGTAATCGACCCTGCCACGCAGAAGATCAAAAAACTTACGCTCAATGGTAAGGATGGCAAGAAACTGAACCTGAAAAAGACCTATCATGTGGTTGGCAACAGCTATTCTGTCGCCGTCAGTCCTACCAATCGCGCCGATCAGGGTCGGAGTATGGGTATTACCACACCCGATGTTATCAAGAACTATCTGGAGCACCAGGGCCGTGTCAGTTTTCAGGGTCGTCGTTGTCTGAATATCAAATAAATATTATATGGATACAAGCAATTTTAAAGAATACATTGGCAAGTTTCTTAAAGGCTGCGGATGTCTTACCATTGGCAGTATTGTTTTGCTGATTATTGTCGGCATTTTCGTTGACGATGAGGAAAAGACAGATGAAACAGGAGAAACGGCGCAGCAGACAGAGCAGGTAGAGAAGAAGGACTCCGTCATCGTGAATGAACCTTTGGAGGGGGATCCCTATCAGGAACTGGACGAATTGATTGGCCTCGGATCCGTGAAACAGGAAGTGCGTTCGCTGGCCAATTTCGTGAAACTCCAAAAACAGCGTGAGGCACAGGGGCTGAAGACCGCGAAAGTGTCGTATCATCTCGTATTCTACGGTTCTCCTGGTACCGGTAAGACCACTGTTGCACGTATCGTAGGACGTATCTATAAGGATCTTGGTGTGCTTAAGAAAGGTCATACCGTGGAGACCGACCGTGCCGGATTATGTGGTGAATATGTTGGAAAGACCGGTCCTAAAACCGACACGGTCATTTCCAAGGCGCTCGATGGTGTGCTATTCATCGATGAGGCTTATTCGCTCGTGCCTGAGGGTGGCGCCGGCAATGACTATGGTCAGGAAGCCATCTCGACCATCTTGAAGCGCATGGAGGACTACCGCGATCGCCTTGTTGTGATCGTAGCAGGTTATAAGGACGAGATGCAGCGCTTTATCGATTCGAACCCTGGCCTACAATCACGTTTTAACCGCTATATTGACTTCCCCGACTATTCGGGTACGGAACTGGTGGAGATTTTCAAGATGTACATGAAGAAGAACCAGTATACTTTGGCCCCTGATGCTGAGGAATACCTGAAGGAACAGTTCGAGTATGTCGTGGCGCATAAGGACCGTAACTTCGGTAATGCCCGTTTTGCGCGGAATGTGTTCGAGAAGAGCATCCAGCAGCAGGCCAATCGTCTGGCCGGACAGACCAACCTCGACAAATCGCGCCTGACGGAGCTGACTGTCGAGGATTTGCAGGGCGGTTTCGCCTCCAGGAACAATATCGGACAATAACAATAATAACTATAAACTTTTAGAATTATGGCTTATACAGAAACAACAACGACGGGTTATGGAACCCGAGTAGGAAATTCATTTAGGGCAATTGGCAGCGGTATTCTGCTGTTTGTGTTAGGAACGGCTCTGCTTTGGTGGAACGAAGGTCGCGCTGTGAAGACAGAAAAAATGCTCGATGAGGCAGGCAGTAAGTATGTTGAGATGGAGAATCCCAATAAGAAGGATGCCTCGCTTGAGGGTGAATTGATTTGTGGTACGGCCTTGGCTACCACTGAGGATTCCTTGACGGATGCTGATTTTGGCATCGGTGCCAAGGCGATTGCCCTTCGTCGTACGGTGGAGTACTATCAGTGGGTAGAGCATTCCCAGACGAAGAAAGAGGATAAGTTGGGTGGAAAGGAAGTGAGTACAACAACCTATACTTATTCGAAACAGTGGGTATCGAGTCCTGTTCAGTCGAGCCAGTTCCATGATCCTGCTTATCAGAATAAGAATATGGTTCTCACCACTGTCGAAGAGGCTGATCAGTATGCTGAGAATGTATCATTCGGTGCCTATAAGTTGCCCGAGAGCCTGATTCATAGCATCTCTTCGCGTGAAGGCATTGATCTTGCACTTGCTGAGGATTTGTTGGCACAGTTTGATAAGAATACCCAAGCTGCCTATGAGCGTTTCTATGGTGTACAGAAAAGTATCCAACAGCCTGCTCAGCAACCTCAGCAACCTGTTGCGCAGGCTATTCCTGACTCGATTTTGGCATTGCTCCCAGATTCTGTCAAAGCGCAGCTCGACTCACTGCAGGCTGTCAACGACTCTATCAACAAGCAGATGGCAAATGCTGAGAACAAGAAGGATCTGAACTATATCCACCAAGCTGGCAACGTGCTGTACTTCGGTCGCGTACCCGGTGCACCTGAAGTCGGTGATGTCCGCGTGACCTTTGAGAAGGTTGTGCCTGCTAAGGTTACGGTTATGGCTGTGGTCGATGGCGACACATTCAAGCCTTTCAAAGCAAAGAACGGCAAGCGTTTCCAGACCCTCGTGATGGGTACAAAGAGTGGCGATGAAATCATTGAGGCCGAGAAAGAAGCCAACAATATGATTCTCTGGTTCCTTCGTATTCTCGGTTGTCTGATGGTGATCGGTGGTCTGAAGGGAATCTTCGGCTTTATCGAGACTATTCTCAAGGTGGTGCCGTTTATCGCAGGTATCTTCGGCTGGGGTGTTGGTCTCGTCTGCACCATTATCGGTGTGGCATGGTCGCTCATCGTGATTGCCATCGCCTGGCTGTTCTATCGTCCGTTGCTGGGTATCTCACTCTTGGTTCTCGCAGGTCTTCTCATTTGGGTATTTGCCTTCAAAGGTAAGGATAAACTGAAGGAATTGGCTGCCAAAGCCAAGCAGAAGAATGCGGAGCCGTTTCCTGCAACAGAATAATCACAAGGTAAGCCTATGAAGAAATTTCTTTTGTTGATGGTTCTGTGTCTGTGCGCTCTTAGTAGCGTACAGGCACAGAATGCTCAAGTGGCACAGATCCGCAAGCAGTATGCTGAGGCCAAGGAGATTATGGCCAATAAGAAGAAGGCCGAGGTTCCCCCTGATGAAACAGTGGTGACGAGCAATTACATGGCTCCGGGTGCCGGTCCTATCAAGGACGTGACACATTATTTCTATAGCGGCGAGTATGATGAGAATCTCAGAAATGTGTACTATACACCTTATTTCATCACCCGTAGTTATAATGTAGGAGCCAGAGACTATTATGAGGAGTTCCTTTTCAACAAGGGTAGTCTGGTGTTCTATTTCTGCAAGAGTCAGAACGACGAGACCCGTTATTACTGGGGAGCTGGCGGCTTCTTCCATGAGGATATCAAAGGTCAGAAACAGATGGATGAGGTCTTTGCCTCCCGTCTGGCTCATGATTTGGTTGAAGCGTTTAACAGATTAATGAATCGTGAATATTGATGAGAAAGCTATTACTGCTAACCTTGGTGCTGATGTCGGTGTTGACGTCAGTGGCACAGGAAAAAACATTTGAGAGTACGCCGCTTGAAGTGATAGAGAAAGGGTGGGGCACAAAGACCATTGACAATGTGATTAATGGTAGTCTCGGTATCATGCTGGAACGTTTCGACCAGACGTGGCCTACGTGGATGGGAAGCACTATCCGCGAAACGATGGAGAAAGGGCTTGCTAAAGAAGTACTGGATGATGAGACAGAGCTCACGGTGACGGTCGACACGAAGAATGGCTATGCGGCCATCGGCGATGCGGGTACCGACGGTGCCTATATGTCGCTTTGCTATTGGAATCGCAACAATGGGCACAAGTTGTTCGCCGTCCGTTTGGGTAAACCCACCGATCCCTGCTTGGATTTCGTATGTTTCTACGATTATGATGCTCAGAAGAAAACCCTCACGCCCGAGCCTGATATCCTAAAAGGCTACCGTTGGCGCGATAAGAAAGCGTTTACTCAGGTCTTCGCAACATTGCCGAAGGCAGGTAAAAACCTGCTTGTTGATGAATGGGGTGAAGACGGTCCTGTGCAGCATACATTTACTTGGAATGGCATGAAGCCTGTATATGCGAAGACCGAACCCCTCAAATTCGACGATGGGCTGGGTGATATCATTGTCAACTACAAGGGAAACGGTCCAAATATCAAGGACTTTGTAACCGCTTTGCTCTCTCGCGAAGACGTAGGCGAATCCTTGAATGGGATGAAGCTGAGCTGGGATTTGTATCGCAATGGGATGAAACTGATGCCTGGTGACGAATTCATTGTCGACACACAGAATGGATATGTAGGCTTCGTGTCCGTAGGAGATGAGAAGGAGCGCCTGATTATAGAGTGCTGTTACTGGAACTGTGCTGACAAGAAACATAAACTAGTGGCCCTCACCAACGATTTGTATCTCAATGGTAAAGCCACAAACGGGCAATATACAGGTATTGAGTTTTATATCTACGACAATGCCTTACACACAATGAAGCATGTCTATGCTCAGGACATTGGCGCTGTGATTGATGTGCCTGATGGGGAGTCGGTTGTCTGTCACTCGCTGCCACGCCAGGGAAAGACGATGGTCTATACGATTCATACTCCTTCTGGAAAGTCAGAAAAACGTCTGACTTGGAATGGTTCAAAATTTGTACAATAAGTAAAAAGATTGAGATATGAGGAAATTGTTGTTTATACTATTCACCATTCACTTATCACTATTCACTGCTACTGCGCAGACGATTAAGAATGGCTCTCGTTGGTGGGATGGCGAGCGCCTCTATACGGCGACTGTCGATGAGGCTGGTAATGTCAAGATGAATGGCGAGAGTGTAGATATGGGTGGCGATTCGTTCCTTTTGAACAAAGTGGATGGTGTGGAAGGACGCTATACACTTGCTTCTGCCAATTCTCATGGGTGGATTTTCATCCGTGGTGAAGTTGGCTGGCGGGTAGATTATATCCGTCAGGAAGGCATGAACTTCCTGGCTGTGCGTAAACCCAATGGCGACTGTTGTTATACGTTGACCTTGACGCCAGACAATCTGAAGAACTGTGTGGCGCAGGAGAAGATCGCTGATGAGCGCGACGTGAGTTGGATGTTGCAGAACTACCTGATGAACACCCACTATTTAGGTCGTTTCTCGAAACCCCAGTTGCGATTGATGCGCAATGAGATCTTAGCCCGTCACGGCTGGAAATTCCAGTCGAAGGATCTGCAGGATCATTTCGGCAGTCAGTCGTGGTACAAGCCAGTAGCCAGCAATAATAGCATCAAACTGAATATTATCGAGACGACCAATATCCAGTTGCTGAAAAGCGAGGAAGCCGAGGACGATGACAACCGTGTTCGTTACGAGAATACACAGGCAGCGCCGAAGATGGTACAGGCCGTTGATGGTGTCATCACTGTTAATACCGAGGAGCAGTTTGTCAATGCCCTCGGCAACGACCGTGTCATCGAAGTTGGTGAGGATGTCCACCTCAATCTCTCACGGATTTTGGAGCGTGAGGATTGGTTTTCCGGAGTACCGGGTCGTGCGTGGGTGACCATCGCTAAGACTGATGGCAACGACCAACCCGTTGTCATCAGCGAGTATTGTAACGACGGTCATCAGTTAGTATTGAAAAATATGCGAGGCTTGACCATTCGTGGTAAGCGCAATTCCAGTATTGAAGTCAATCCCCGCTATTCCTTCTGCTTGAGTTTCATGAACTGCGAGGGCTGTAACGTGGAGAATCTCACCATCGGCCATACTGAGGGCGGCTACTGCGACGGCGGTGTCATCGGTGTCGAGGGTGGAGAACGCATCTCTGTGTCCAATTGCGACCTCTATGGTTGTGGCACCTATGGTGTCGTGACTCGTGATACTAGAGAATTCACGATGTTAAGAAGCAATATCCACGATTGTACCTATGGTATCATGGAACTGTGGAGTTCGGATCGCGTGGAGTTCTTTCAGTGCGACTTCTTCAGTAACCGCGAATACGAGCTCATCACCAATCATGGCAGCGAAAATGTGGTGTTCGAGGATTGTCGTATCTTTGGCAACTGGGCCGATGCACCGCTGTTCATGAGCGATGAGGACATCGTGCTCAAGAAATGTGAGATATATCATCCTACAATCGGTGCCCGTGGACGGCTGAAGATGCCCGACAACGACTGTAAGTTCGGCGAGAAGGCCAACTATATCCCCGAACCTCGTAAGAAACCTATAGGACCAGACGTATGAAGAAACTCCTGTTTGTGGCCATCTGTGCGATGGCAGTGATGATCAGTTGTAGGAACAAAGGCCAGACCGCTCCTGCTGATAGTCAGGATTCGGTGACCGCTGCCGTCATCGATAGTATTATCGAGGAAAATGATACGACACCGTTGCCGATGTTCCTCATTGGTACCGATGGAAAATACCGTCAGGTGCTCTATTGGACCAATATCGAAGAACCCCAGAGGAGTGAAGGCGATGAAGATTACTTTGATGACTGGCATAAGCGTTGGGAACTGCAGGAGATGTTCCGTCGCAATGCCGCCCAGTACACCAATCTGTTAAATGGCGATAAGATCGTGAAAGTGAAGTTCGTCGATGAGGTGTTGAAGGATCCCGACGGCAACACCCCCAGCATCGGTGAGATTCATGGCCGTGATGAGATTCCCTCCCTTTGCGCCCGTTTCGACTATGTGAATCCCAAGGATAATCCCCATCTGGAATACAGAACCGATTCCTGGGGTTCGGTCATCTGTACCGACAGCTATCTCAGCTCTCGTAAGCGTCTCACCGTTAAGGCTTGCCAGGCAGACAACTATGAATATCCCAAGCTTCCTGCTGATATCGTGAAGCAGTTGGAGACACAGTACGGCATGAAAGCCCAGCAATCGTACAAGACCTGTACCATCGGCGACAGCATCATTATGGGTGCCATCGAGTTCAAAGGCGAGTATAAGAACGCTCCGAAGGATAAGTACGATGCTGACCGCAAGTCAGCCCTCGCTGTTGAGGTGCTTGTGGATGGTGGTAAAATGTATGTCCTTGAGCAGATAGGCTATTACGATCCCGAATACGGCGCTTCATGGAATGCCGATGCCGACGGTTATATTCCCAACGACATCGAGGCCGCTTTTGAGGGTCCAAAGGGGCTGGAAATTTGCTATACCCACGGTGCCCCAGAGAGTTACTGTGTTGGTATGCTCTTCCCAAGAGATAATAAACTCATAGAACTGGAATACGAGTGCTACCATTCGATGGTCGATGAGGATCTCCCCGTGTGGAAGAAGGACTTCGCTGAGATGGATCAGCTCTATCATGCTGATGAATACAGTGATAGCCACGTGAAATTCACCAAGTGGGCCCATTGCTATATCGACTATGACAATGAGTGGATTTGGTTGCGCGACAACGACGATAAGAATGGTGCTTTCTTCATCCGCAAGGACGGTAAACTGTCGCTCATCGCTATTGAGAATCCTCGCTTAAAACCCTCTAGTAGTGAGAAGGATGGCATCCACTATTTGAAGTTCGGTGGTTCTGCTGGTGGTCCGTCCTGGCAGCAGGAGATTTATGCCTTCAAGAACGGCAAACGGTTGTGGAAATTGAATGTGCTTGAGGTCGAGGGTGAGATTGAGGAATGTTCTCTCAATGGCAAGGCCATCTCCAAGGAGGAGGGTAGGTCCTACCTTGACAAGATTCCTCAGGGCCAGGATATCAATGCCTATTTCAGGGATATAGAGACAAAAGAATGATATGCAACGAATGATTACGATACTGGGTCCGACGGCATCGGGGAAGACGCCCCTAGCTGCGGCGTTGGCGGCAGAGATTGGCGGAGAGATTATCTCAGCCGACTCCCGTCAGGTGTATCGTAAGATGGATATTGGCACAGGCAAGGATTTGGGGGACTATGTAGTCAGGAGTCAGGAGTCAGGAGACAGTATAAATGTTCCTTATCATCTGATTGATATCAGGGAGCCTGGGACGAAGTATAACCTGTTTGAGTATCAACAGGATTTCTTCGATGTCTATCAGACTATTCGGAGTAGGGGAGTGGTGCCCATCCTATGCGGTGGAACAGGTCTGTATATCGAGGCGGTACTGAAGGGATATCATCTTTCGCCTGTGCCTCAGAATCAGGCATTGCGTGATAGCTTGGGAGGAAAATCGCTCGCAGAATTGACGGAGATGCTGAAGGAGTTGAAAGTCAAGACCGGCTCGAAAATGCATAACACCACCGATGTGGACTCCTGTCAGCGGGCCATCCGGGCGATAGAGATTGAAACCTATAACGTAGAACATCCGATGCCACGTCGTGAGTTGCCACCTGTGGATTCGCTGATTATCGGCGTGAATATCGATCGTGAATTGCGCCGCGAGAAAATCACCCGCAGGTTGAAGGTTCGTCTCGAAGATGGAATGGTCGACGAGGTGAAGGCCTTGCTTGATGAAGGTATCCCCGCTGAGGACCTTATCTATTACGGTCTTGAATATAAGTTCGTGACCGAATATCTGACAGGACAACTGACCTACGACGAGATGTTCTCACGTCTTGAAATCGCTATCCACCAGTTTGCCAAACGGCAGATGACTTGGTTTCGCGGCATGGAGCGTAGAGGCTTCGAGATACATTGGATAGACGCAACCCTCCCCATGGAGGAAAAAATAGAAAGAATCATACAACTATGGCAGTAGAAATAGCAAGGTGGGGCATCCTTTATTGCCCGAAGACAGGATTCACCAGTCCCCGTAAGCGTTGGGAGAAAATCCAAAAGGTGCTTGATGATCGCAAGGTGGCTTACGACATGGTGCAGAGTGAGACAGCTGATAGTGTGGAGCGTCTTGTTAAGATGATGATTTCCAATGGTTATAAAACCCTCATTGTCGTGGGCGGTGACTCTGCCCTCAACGATGCCGTTAACTGTTTGATGATGGAGGAGAAGCATGTTCGCGACGAGATAGCTCTAGGGGTGATTCCTAATGGTGTGATGAACGACTTCGCACGGTTCTGGGATTTTGATGAGAATAAGATTGAACAGACCATCGACTGGCTAGTGCAACGGCGAATGCGTAAGGTGGATCTTGGTTGTATTCGCTATACCAATCAGAAGGGAGATAAGTGCCATCGTTATTTCCTGAACTGTGTGAACATCGGTATGACGGCTGACATTATGAACCTTCGTCGTCAAACGCGTCGTTTGTTCGGTTCGCGTACCTTATCTTTTATATCGTCGCTCTTTGTGATGTTATTTCACCGTATGGAGTATAAGATGAAACTGAAAATCAACAACGATGTGATCGACCGTAAGGTGATGACCGTTTGCATCGGCAGTGGTCCAGGCTACGGACAGACGCCGAATGCCGTGCCCTATAATGGCATGCTTGATGTCAGTGTAGTCTACCATCCGGAAATGGTACAGCTTATTGAAGGGCTCTGGCTATTGATTACCGGTCGCTTCCTCAATCATCGCAGCGTGCATCCCTATCGTACCACCGAGGTACAAGTTGACTATGCCAAGAAGGCAATGGTGGGTGTCGATGGACGTCTGATGAAAACGCCGAAGGGTGACTTCCGTATCACAGTCGAGCAGGAAGTCATCAACTTCCTCATCCCGTCGTAAACAGCATAAAGCCTCCCCAAACGGGGAGGGTTTTTGTTATAAGGCCTTAAATAATTGTTAAATATTCTCTTTTCTTTTGTCATTTGTCGAAAAATGTGTACTTTTGGAAATTCAAACTACAAAAAAAGTACAAACATTATAAAAACCTAACAAGGAACTATGAGTTATTTACGATTAGAAAAAGCCGTGATGACTAACTTGCAAGAGAGTCTCCGACGTGAATTTCTCAGGACCAACCGTTCTGGCGCCTATAGTTCGTCTACACTCGTAGACTGCAATACGCGCAAATACCACGGTCTGCTGGTCGTTCCTGTACCCGAGCTCGATGACGAGAACCATGTGCTTCTTTCATCGCTCGATTGTACGGTCATCCAGCATGGTGCTGAGTTCAACCTCGGACTCCACAAGTATCAGGGCAACAATTTCAGTCCTAACGGACACAAGTACATCCGTGAATTTGATGCCACCAAGGTACCGACAACGACCTATCGTGTGGGTGGTGTGATTCTGAAGAAGGAGGTAATCTTCCAGCATTATGAGGACCGTATCCTCATCCGCTATACACTGGTTGATGCCCATTCTGCCACCACCCTGCGTTTCCGTCCGTTCCTGGCCTTCCGTAGTGTACGTCAGTTCACGCACGAGAATATGACCGCCAGTCGTGAGTATCATGAGATTGACGGTGGTATCAAGACCTGTATGTATGCTGGTTATCCTGACCTGTATATGCAATTCTCGAAGAAAAATGAATTTGTCTTCCAGCCTGATTGGTATCGTGGCGTGGAGTATCCGAAGGAGCAGGAACGTGGTTATGCCTCGAACGAGGATCTCTATGTGCCCGGCTATTTCGAGATGCCCATCAAGAAAGGTGAGAGCATCATTTTCTCCGGCTCTACGTCTCAGATTAAGACCTCGACGCTGAAGAAACTCTTCGACGAGGAGGTGGATGAGCGCGTGCCCCGTGACAATTTCTATCATTGTCTGGTGACCGCAGCCCATCAGTTCCATTTCCGCGATCGCCGCAGTGGCACTATGGAGAAGATTGACAAGAAGGACGAGCGTTATCTTTTGGCCGGCTATCCTTGGTTCAAGGCCCGTGCCCGCGACACGTTCATCGCCCTGCCGGGACTGACGCTGGCCATTGGTGAGCAAGACTATTTCGAGCTGGTGATGAGAACCGCTGAGAAAGGCCTCCGTGAGTTCATGGAAGGGAAGCCCCTCAGTGTGAAGATCTATGAGATGGAACAGCCCGATGTACCCCTGTGGGCCATCTGGGCCATCCAGCAGTATGTCAAGGAGGTCGGTGTTGAAGATGGCTTTAAGAAGTATGGCAAACTCATCAGTGACATTGTCGACTATATCATTAAGGGCAAGCATCCCAATCTGCGCCTTGATGAGAATGGCCTATTGTATTCGAATGGCCGTAACAAGGCTGTTACCTGGATGAACTCCACAGCCAATGGCAAGCCGGTGGTGCCACGCTCGGGCTATATCGTTGAGTTCAACGCCTTGTGGTACAACGCTCTGAAGTTCTGTGCTGCTATGAAGACGGAACAAGGTAAGGCCAAGGATGCTGAGGCACTCGAGAAGCGTGCTGCTCTTGCCAAACAGTCGTTTGTCGACACCTTCGTCAATGAGTATGGCTATCTGCTCGACTATGTCGATGGCAACATGATGGACTGGAGTGTTCGTCCGAACATGATCTTTGCTGTGGCCCTTGACTATTCACCGCTCTCTCAGGATCAGATGAAGAGCGTGGTTGATATATGTACCCGTGAACTGCTTACCCCGAAGGGACTCCGTTCACTCTCTCCGAAGAGTGGCGGTTATAACCCCATCTACGTGGGTCCGCAGACACAGCGCGACTATGCCTATCATCAGGGAACGGCTTGGCCTTGGCTCGGCGGTTTCTATATGGAGGCTTGTCTCAAACTCTATAAGCGTTCCCGTCTTTCATTCATCGAGCGTCAACTCGTGGGTTATGAAGACGAAATGGACTATCATGCTATCGGCACCATCTCTGAGCTCTTCGACGGTAACCCGCCCTTCCACGGTCGCGGTGCCATGTCGTTTGCGATGAACGTGGCAGAGATTCTGCGTACGCTCAAGCTCATGGATAAGTATTCATATCAAAAATAAGGAGGAACGACTATGAAAGTTTTAATGTTTGGATGGGAGTATCCTCCTCACGTATTTGGTGGACTCGCTACTGCCAACTATGGTATTTCCGAGGGCTTGAAGGCTCAGGGCGATATGGATATCACCCTTTGTCTGCCGCATCCCTTCGGTGATGAGAGTCAGCATGCCTGTCGCATTGTGGCCATGAATGCAGTGCCCATCGCTTACCGCGATGTTGACTACGACTATGTACGTCAGCGTGTGGGTAATATCATGGATCCCGACTACTATTTCCGTCTTCGTGACCATATCTATGCCGACTTCAACTATATGAATGTCAACGACCTCGGTGCGATGGAGTTTGCGGGTGGTTATCCCGGAAACCTGCACGAGGAGATCAATAACTATTCGATCATTGCTGGTCAGGTGGCCCGTGCTGAGGAGTTTGATATCATTCACGCCCACGACTGGCTGACCTTCCCCGCAGGTATCCATGCCAAGCAGGTAAGTGGCAAACCATTGTGCATCCATGTGCATGCTACCGATTTCGACCGCAGTCGTGGTAAGGTGAATCCCACCGTCTATGGTATCGAGAAAAACGGTATGGACTGGGCCGACTGCATCATGTGTGTGTCGGAACTCACACGTCAGACGGTCATTAACCAGTATCATCAGGATCCGCGTAAGTGCTTTACAGTACACAATGCTGTATATCCCTTGCCTGAAGAGTATCAGGCCATTCCGCGTCCTGACCATACTGGTAAAGAGAAAGTGGTGACCTTCCTTGGTCGTATCACGATGCAGAAGGGTCCTGAGTATTTCGTTGAGGCTGCCACGATGGTGCTTCACCGTACCCGCAACGTACGTTTCTGTATGGCTGGCTCCGGCGATATGATGGATGCGATGATCCACCTCGCTGCTGAGCGTGGCATTGCTGATCGTTTCCACTTCCCTGGATTTATGCGCGGCAAGCAGGTTTACGAATGTTTGAAGGACTCTGATGTCTATGTGATGCCTTCTGTCAGCGAGCCCTTTGGTATCTCACCGTTGGAGGCTATGCAGTGTGGCACGCCCTCGATTATTTCGAAACAGTCGGGCTGTGCTGAGATCCTCGACAATTGTATCAAGGTCGACTATTGGGATATCCACGCCCTGGCCGACGCCATCTATTCCATCTGCCACAATGAGTCGCTCTTCCAATATCTCAAAGAGGAAGGCAAACGTGAGGTGGACCAGATTACCTGGGAGAAGGTTGGCGCCTGGATACGCACCCTTTATCGCCGTACCCTTGGTTGGGAAGAGTAAATTGTGAATAGTTAATAGTTAAAAGTGAAAAGTATATGAAAACGATTTGTTTATATTTCGAGATACATCAGATTATTCATC
>JAEEGI010016647.1_pt1 | contig 15162 bp, 16 predicted proteins | sample 8958751 | NCBI WGS metagenome assembly JAEEGI01 (sample SAMN16246545, study PRJNA631951) | gut metagenome | biome: gut microbiome; feature: rumen; material: KS-attached | host: Bos | place: Iran: Karaj | collected 2018-10
ACGACGCTCTTCCGATCTCGTTTACAGGGGAAAGCCCTTCCGCCAGGCTGCCCGGGGCTGCCGGCGGGAGGGCGGGAAGACGGGTTCAGGAAAATACCGGCGGGGACGTTTCCTCGATGACGGACCGGGTGATGCGGCATTTCCCGAGGTCGCTTTTGCCGGGCATGTCGAACATGATGTCCAGCATCACATGCTCGAGCACGCTGCGGAGCCCGCGGGCCCCGGTCTTGTTGCCGATGGCCTTTTCGGCGACCGCGCGGAGCGCATCTTCATCAAATTCCAGGTCGACGCCGTCGAGGCTGAAAAGCTTCTGATACTGCCTGACCAGGGAGTTCTTCGGTTCCTTCAGCACCCTGACCAGGTCGTCGACGCCCAGTTCTTCGACATGGGTGATGACGGCGATGCGCCCGATGAATTCGGGGATGAGCCCGAACTGCACGAGGTCGGTAGGCACGATCTTATCCAGCAGTTCGCTCAGGCTCTGGTCCTTTTTGGGGTCGATGTGCGCGCCGAATCCCATGCTGGTGCCGCGCGTGCGCTGCTCCACGATCTTTTCCAGGCCGATGAACGCTCCGCCGACGATGAACAGGATGTCCGACGTGTCCATGCGGATGAACTCCTGCTGCGGATGCTTGCGCCCTCCCTTGGGGGGGATGTTGGCCATCGTCCCTTCGATGATCTTTAAAAGCGCCTGCTGCACGCCTTCGCCGGAAACGTCCCTGGTGATGGACGGGCCGTCCGCCTTGCGGGAGATTTTGTCGATCTCATCGATGTAGATGATCCCCTTGCAGGCTGCTTCAAGGTCGTAGTCGGCGTTCTGCAGGAGCTGGACAAGGATGTTCTCCACGTCTTCGCCCACGTAGCCGGCCTCTGTGAGCGTGGTCGCATCAGCGATGGCAAAGGGGACGTTGAGGATGCGCGCCAGGGTGCGGGCGAGCAGCGTCTTGCCGCTGCCGGAGGGGCCAAGCAGGAGGATGTTGCTTTTTTCCAGCTCCACGCCTTCGAGCTTGTCCTTGTGGAAGACCCGCTTGTAATGGTTGTAAACGGCCACGGAAAGGATCTTTTTCGCCTTGTCCTGTCCGATGACGTATTCATCGAGCCTGGCCTTGATCTCCTTGGGCGTGGGCAGGCTTTGCGGGGCTTCGGGGGATCTCCCGCGCGCTTCATCCTGTCCCGCGCTTTCCATGAGGCGGGCGCATGCGGCCACGCAGAGGTCGCAGATGTTGGCGTCGCCCTGCGAGACGAAATTGTTCACCTGGGACAGGGGCCGCCCGCAGAAAGAGCAATGGGGTTCATTTGCTTGAGTGCGCATGGGGGGCCTGCCTACGCGATATCCTTGCGAGAAGTGAGGATGCGGTCGATGATGCCGAATCTCAGCGCTTCTTCGGCAGAAAGGAAATTGTCGCGTTCCGTGGCAGCGGTGATCTTTGCGGGAGTGCTGCCCGTGTTCCTGGCGAGTATGGAGTTCAACAGCTTTTTGAGGCGCTGCCCCTCCCTGACATGGATGTCAAGGTCCGTGATCTGCCCCTGGTAGCCAGACGAAGGCTGGTGGATCATGATCCTGCTGTTGGGCAGGGAATAGCGCAGCCCTTTCTCGCCGCCTGCCAGGAGGAAAGCGCCCATGCTGGCCGCCTGGCCGATGCAGAGGGTGGAGACGGGCGAAGCGATGAATTGCATGGTGTCGTATATGGCCATGCCGGCAGTCACCGAGCCTCCGGGGCTGTTGATGTACATGCTGATCTCCTTGTCCGGATCCTGGGATTCAAGGAAGAGCAGCTGCGCGCAGATCAGCGATGCCGTGGCATCATTGACTTCGTCGCACAGGAGCACGATGCGGTCTTTGAGCAGGCGGGAGTAGATGTCGTAAGAGCGCTCGCCGCGTCCGGTGTTCTCGATGACAAAGGGGATGGTCGTCACGATGGCTCCTTTAATGGACGTGTCCCCGGAGCCCCGGGGACACGGAGTGTTTTCAGCTGGATCAGTTGGCGCTGGCTTCTTTGGCCGTCTTCTGCGCCTTGTCGAACATGAGGGCCAGGGCTTTCTGGTTGAGCATGCGCTCACGGATGTCGGCAACGGCTCCGTTGCTGTAGAGCGCGTCGCGGAGCTTGCGGAAGTCTTCCCCGTACTGGGAAGCCATGCGCATGATCTGGTAGTCGAGTTCCTGCGGGCTCACGGTGAGCTTTTCGCGCTGGGCGAGCGCTGCAAGGAAGACGAAGGCGCGGGCGCGTTCTTCGCCCTGCTTCCTCGTTTCTTCGTGCATGGTCTTCAGGCTGTCTTCGATGGCGTTCTTTTCCAGGCCCTGCTGCTGAAGGTATCCGCGGAGCTCGTTCTCGTATTCGGCCTGCTGTGCCGTGACCACGGTCTCGGGAAGCGGGAATTCCAGGCCTTCCAGGCAGGAATCCAGAAGGGCCTGTTCGGCCTCGGAACGGGCGGAAGACGCCTTGGCATGGGCAGCCTGCTCGGAAAGCGCCTTATTCAGGGCTTCCACATCTTTGAAGCCGGCCTTCTTGGCAAATTCTTCGTCGAGTTCGGGAAGGATCTGCTTCTGGATCTTGTGCAGCTTGACATGCAGGTCGGCCGTCTTTCCGCGCAGGGAAGGATCGGGATGGTCGTCAGGGCAGGGCATGGAGCCGTCGCCTTCTTCGCCGGGGCGGAGCCTGCGGATGATGTTGTCCAGTTCGGAGAACTGCTTTCCTTCCTGCGGTTCGGTGAGCTGGATGCTGTATTCGCGCACTTTCATGCCTTCGACCGGCTTGCCTTCCACTTCTCCGTCGACGTCGATGGTCACGATCTCGCCATTTTCCGGCAGGCGCTGTTCCTGGACGTCTTCAAGCGTGGCAAAGCGCCTGCGGATGCCCATGGCAAATTCCTCCACGTCTTCCGCAGTGGCCTCGGTGGGGCCCATGGCCACGCTCAGGGCGGAGAGGTCCTCGGGCAGGGCGATCTCGGGCAGGGTCTCGAACGAGAATGAGAAATTGAGGTCCTTGCCGCGGGCGATGGGGTCGCCGTCAAAGTCCATCTTGGAGAGCGGCTTGAGATTTTCCTTGCCGAGGATCTCCTCCACCTGCTTGTTGACCATCGATTCGGAAGCGCGCGCATACACTTCGGCCGTGAGCCGTTTTTCGATGACGGCTGCAGGAGCCTTGCCCTTGCGGAATCCGGGGAGGGTGACGTTGGCGCCCACAGCCTTGGCAGCAGCGCTGAGCGCGGCATTCACTTCTTCGGCGGGGACGGACACGCTGATCTTGCGTGCGACAGGGGAAACAACTTCGATGCTGTAGGACATGACGGTGGAACTCCTTATGAATGGATCCGCCCGGTGATCGGCGGTCGTATGCTGCGTGGTGCGAGAGGAGAGGCTTGAACTCTCAAGGATTGCTCCGCTGGATCCTAAATCCAGTGCGTATGCCGATTTCGCCACTCTCGCAAAACTTCAAGAGAGATATGATACCCCAGTTTCCTGCCATAAGCAAGCATTTAGGGCTTGGCGGGAGCGGCTAGGATGCGTGGACCCTGCTCCGCAGCCATTCCTTCATGGATTCCGAGGGCATGAACACGCCTTTGAGGGCCCCGAACTCCTCTTCCATGCTGGCGCGGAGTTCTTCGGGCAGGGGCATGAGCCACAGGTCTTCCGTGGCTTCGGAATTGCGCATGACCAGGCGCAGCATGGGGGGCTGCGCCCAGTTGTCCAGGACGAAGTAGTAGGCGAAATCGTCTTTGGACCGCACGGGAGGATGTTCGGCATGCCAGTCGTTGTTGCCCCATTCCAGATACAGGGTGACGGCGTCCGCAGGGTCGAGATCCCATTCTATGGGGAGGCTGCTGAATTTCTTCAGGTCTTCTTCGCGGCTGTATTGCATGGTATTCCTCGGGGATGAGTGGTGGAGAAAAGCTAGGTTTCGTTCACCATCTTGTCAAGGGGCGCACGGCGGCATGCTCCTGGGGGACAGACGGAAAAGCCCGCCAGGCGCGATGCGCACGGCGGGCTGCAGCAGTCTCAGGAAAGGGGGATTCAGGCAAAGCAGCCATACTGCGCCAGCAATGTGCGCAGCAGGTCCACGGTGCTTTCCGAAGCCTGGCAAAGCGGCAGGCGCATCTCGCCGGTCATGCGGCCCATGAGGGAGAGCGCCGTTTTGCAGGGGATGGGGTTGCTTTCCGCAAACATGGCGCGGTTCATGGGTTCCAGGCGGAAATGGAGGCGGCGGGCCTCGGCGTAGTCGCCGCGTTCGCAGGCCGCGGTGAGCGAAGACATCAGGGCCGGCAGCACATTGGCTGTCACGGAGATGACGCCCTTGCCTCCCACAGCGTAGGTGGGCAGCACGGTGAAATCATCGCCCGAGAGCAGGATGTATTTTTCCGGGCACTGCTCAAGGATGTTGGAGATCTGCACGAGGTTGGCTGTGGCTTCCTTGCAGCCGATGACGTGCGGCAATTCCCTTGCCATGCGGGCCTGGGTGGCCGGCAGCACGTTGGAGCCTGTGCGCCCGGGCACGTTGTAGACGAACAGGGGGAGGGCGACTTCGTCGTTGACGGCCTTGAAGTGCCGGAAGATGCCCTCCTGCGTGGGCTTGTTGTAATAGGGCGAGATGAGCAGCGCGGCGTCGGCCCCGGCATTCTTGGCGAACCGGGTGAGGCTGATCGCTTCGCTGGTGTTGTTGGATCCCGCGCCTGCGATGACCGGGACCCTGCCCTTGACCTGGTCGATGCAGATGCGGATGGCGGATTCATGTTCGCTGTGGGACATGGTGGCGGATTCTCCGGTGGTGCCGCAGGGCACGACACCGTTCACGCCCTGTTCGATCTGCCATTCGATATGTGCGCGGTAGGCTTCCTCGTCGATGGCGCCGTTTTTGAAGGGCGTCAGCAGCGCTGTGATCGTTCCGTGAAACATGATCTCCTCCCTCTGTGCCAGCGCACAGGGAAATTTTTAGGTTCACGCATGCGGCCCATGCCTGCCGCGATGCCTCTGCGATTTTTTTCCCTTGTGACATCGACGCGGGCATACGTCAACCCACGTGCATAACGGTACAAGCAGTTCCGGTGCAAAAAGTCAGGCGTCCTGCCCGTTTTGTTCCCATATGAGGCGTATGGAGGGAAGCAGCGCAGCCAGAGCGCCCCCGGCATCGAGGGGGAGTTCTGCGCCGGCGGCATTGCGGTGCCCCCCGCCGCCGAACTGCACGGCCACGGCGCGCACGTCGTCTGTGCCGGAAGACCGCAGGCTGGCCTTGGTATGCAGGGCGCCTTCCTTTTCCTCTTCCTTGAGCAGCAGGGCCACGCGCACGCCGGCAAGCCGCCGCAGCTGGTCCACGAAGCCTTCGGCATCATCCCTGGATGCGCCGCATCCCCGCAGCGCATCCAGCGTGACGAGGGCGGCGGCGAGCCTGCCCCCGTCCAGGATGCGGGTATCGCTCATCAGCCGCCCCCACAGGCGGAATCTTGCTTCCCCCCACTGGTTTTCCAGCAGGGCATGCAGCCGGCTGATATCCAGTCCTCCCTCGCGCATCTCGGCAGTCAGGCGCAGCGAGCGGGGCGTCGTGTTGCCATGCGTGAAGTTCCCCGTGTCCGTGGCGATGGCCACATAAAGGGCCTGCGCCAGGGCGCCGGACAAGGGCACTCCTGCGGCTTTGGCAATGAGCGCTGCCATCTCCCCCGCGGAGGACATGGCGGGATCCACCCAGTTGCCGGCAGTGCCGAAAAGCGGATTGCCCAGGTGGTGGTCGATATTGACCGAGGAGATGCGGTCCAGCAGGGGGAGCAGCGCATCGCCAGCCCGCGATGCTTCCCCGCAGTCCAGCACGGCGATGAGGTCGGGATCGCCGGGGAGCTTTTCCAGGTCGTCCAGCACGGGGCAGGGCAGGGGGAGGAAGCCCAGGAACGGGGGCATCCCGTCGCCGTTGTAGACAAGGGCTTCTGTCCCCATCGAGCGCAGGGTCCATGCCAGCGCAAGGCAGGAGCCCATGGCATCGCCGTCAGGACGCAGATGCGAAGCGATGAGCACGCGCTTCGCATCGCGCAGGGCGGACATGACGGCGGCAGGAACGGGATGGTCAGTCATCATAAAAGAATTCAAGGTTGCTGTACGTCATTTCTTCTTCGCACACGGCCTCCATCATCAGCAGGCATTTGTCCATGCGGGACTGCATGTGCCTTTCGCTGTTGCTGATGGAAACGACCTGCAGGCGCAGCCTGCACAGGGATTCTTCGGTCCCGGCTTCGGCAATGGCGACGTTGAAGGTGTTGCGGACTTTTTGCTTGAGGCTGTTGGCCACGCGTCTTTTGCCCTTGAGCGAATCATTGCCGTGGAGGGCGTATTCTACGGTGAGGACTCCTATGACCATGGTCGCGGCCGCTTTCTCACGAGCGGTAATCGGAATTTAAGGTTACGTAGCCGGTGGAAAGGTCCGAAGCCAGCAGCCGGGCCTTGCCCGTTCCGCTGCCAAGCGAGATCTCCAGGGGGATGTCCACGTTTTCCAGCGGCTTTTCCAGCAGCGCGTCGAAGTCCAGGTCGGAGGGGCGTCCGCCGCTGAACAATTCCACGCCGCAGAGCGTGACTTTGAGTTCCATGGGGTCGAAATCCGCTCCCGACCGCCCCGCAGCGGCCACGATGCGCCCCCAGTTGGGGTCCCGCCCGAACATGGCGGTCTTCACCAGCTGCGAATGGCCCACGGCGCGCGCCACTTTTTCGGCTTCGGCATCGTTTTTGGCGCCGCTCACATGGATGTGCATGACTTTGGTCGCCCCTTCGCCATCCTTGACCAGCATGTAGGCAAGCTGCCCCAGGACGTCGGTGAGCGCCTTTTCGAGCCTGGGCAGGTCGCCGTCGCGCACGGATACGCCTGAAGCGCCGTTGGCCAGCCCGAACAGGGAATCGTTCGTCGAGGTGTCACCGTCCACGGACACGCGGTTGAACGTGGCGTCGGCCGCCCGGCGGAACATGGCCCGCCACATGCCGGCAGGGACGGCTGCGTCGCACATCACAAGAGCCAGCATGGTGGCCATGTTGGGGCAGATCATGCCGGCGCCCTTGGCCACGCCGGCAAGCCGCACGCATCCGTTTTCCAGCTCCAGCACGGCACCGGCCATTTTGGGGAAGGCGTCTGTCGTCATCATGGCCCGGGCAAGGCCTTCCAGGTCGATGCTGCCGAGGGATCCTGTCAGCGCCGGCATGGCAGCACGCCACTTTTCCATGTCCATGTGCGCGCCGATGACCCCCGTGGATGCGGGGAGCAGCGTTTCCGCCCCGATGTCCGTTCCCTGGCCGCACAGTGCGCGGGCGACCATGTCCAGCGAAGCGCGGCAGTCTTCAAGCCCTTTATCGCCCGTGCAGGCATTGGCCTGCCCGGAATTGATGAGCACGCCGCGCATCGGGGCGCCTGAGGCAAGGTGTTCCTGGGAGATCAGCACCGGCGCAGCCTTGAACAGGTTCGTGGTGAACACGCCGGCGGCGTTGGCCGGGACATCGCTCAGGACAAGGCAGAGGTCGTTGCGCTTGAGCTTCTTCCCCCTGAAGTCGGCGTTGGCGGCTGCCAGCCTGAAACCCTGCGGGACCTGGATCATGGTAAGACCTCCAAACATCGTTGCCGGGGCGGGACCATCCACATCCTGCCGCTGCAGGCCGCCCGTCCCTGCAGCGCGGCATCGGCGGGACTATCCCCCGAACACGGAGGCAGGCAGGGGCTTGCCTTCCTTCTCCCACTGGTAAAATTCTGCCGTGGCGGTGAACAGGGCGTCGGCAGAAGAGTTGAGCGCGGTCTCCACGCTGTCCTGGATGACGCCGATGATGAAGCCCACGCCCACCACTTGCATGGCCACGTCGTTGGAGATGCCGAAAAGCGAGCAGGACATGGGGATGAGCAGCAGCGAACCGCCGGCCACGCCGGAGGCGCCGCAGGCTGCCAGGGCCGAGAGCACGCTCAGTATGAGCGCCGTGGGCAGGGAGACGGGCAGCCCGAGCGTATGCACGCAGGCCAGCGTCATCACGGCGATGGTCACGGCCGCGCCGTTCATGTTGATGGTCGCCCCCAGGGGGATGGAAACGGAATACATCTCCTTGTCCAGGCCCAGTTTTTCGCACAGGGCCATGTTCACGGGGATGTTGGCGGCGGAACTGCGGGTGAAGAAGGCCGTCACGCCGCTTTCACGTATGCAGCGCCACACCAGCGGGTAGGGGTTGCGGCGCAGGGTGACCGCGACAAAGAGCGGATTGACGATGAGGGCGACGAAGAGCATGCAGCCGACGAGCTGCAAAACCAGCTTGCCATAGGTGGTGAAGATCTCGACGCCGTAGGACGAGACGGAATCGAACACCAGGCCCATGATGCCGAAGGGCGCGCAGTTGATGATCCAGCGCACGGCCTGGGATGCGGCGTCGGAGACGTTGCGCAGCACGGTCTTCGTCGCCTCGGAGGCGGTGCATTTGAGGGCGAAGCCAAAGACCACGGCCCAGAACAGTATGCCGATGTACTTGCCGTTGATGAGCAGGATCAGGGGGTTGGCGATCATGTCGCGCAGCAGCGAGTGCATGACCTCGGCTATCCCCGAGGGGGCCGCACCGTGGGCAGCCGTGACATTGAGCGCCAGGGTCTGCGGGAAGAGCGTGCTGGCCAGCACGGCGGTCGCCGAGGCGATGACGGTCGTGGCCAGATAGAAGAAGATCACGGTGCCGAAGCGTTTGTCCAGCGCACCCCCGCCCTGGCAGAGCGCGCTGGTGACCAGCACGAAGACGAGGAACGGGGCGATGGCTTTCAATGCCCCGACGAAAAACTCGCCGAATATCCCGATCCACGAAGCACCAGGTGTTAGAAAGGCCAGGGCTGTGCCGGCAATGATGCCGATGACGATGCGCACGATGAGGCTCACGCTGTTGTAAGCACGGATAATACCATGGAAAGATTGAATGAATGCCATAATGATCCCTTTTGCCCGGCAAGCCTGGCAGACAGCGCGCTTGATGATGCGCGCGCATGGTAAAGAAGAAACAAGCCGCAGGAGCGGCTTCCCAACAGGGAAACATGCCGAGGGAGGAACGTCAAGAGCTATTTCCGCATGGCGCATTTTTTACTGCCGGCAGGGACGGCTCGCCAGGTGGTCGTGCGGGCCATGTGCAGCACTGGACATCTCTGGCCAAGAGCCTACAATGGGAGCATCCTGCCTGGCGCCCCGTGCGCGCCGGGCATCCAGCAAACAGGCGGGGGAAACGCGTGTTCAGCATTTCGGAATTCCTGCGCGTCAACAGGACATACATGATATGGGCCGCCTTCGTAGCGCTGCTCTATGTGTTCAGGAGCCTCTTCGGCCTGCTGTTCATCACCTATATCATGTGCTTCATCGCCTCCAGCATCAGCCATTCCCTGCGCCGCATGCTCCATCTGAACCGCAGGGTGATCATCGTGGGCATCTTTGCAGCCCTGCTGGTCTTGGTGGCAGCGTTCATCCGCTTCATCCCCCCCCGCCTTTTCTCAGAAGCCATGAGCTTCACCGAACAGCTGCCTTCGAGCCTGCATACGGTCAATGCCTGGATCGATGCCAAGCTGGGCGACAACGAGCTCATCGCCCCCATGATAGAACAGGCCCGCCACGTGCTCACGCCCGAGCTTGCCGCCATGAAGGGGTGGGGGATCGCACGCGGCATCCTGGAAGGCGGGCTGCACTACGTCAGCTGGCTGTTCATCGCCATGCTCTTCAGCTTCCTCATCATGCTCGATCTGCCGCGCCTTGCGCAGAGCGCACGCAACCTGCGCTTCACCAGGCTGTCTGGGGCGCTGCACGAGGTCTCCAAAAGCGTGGCGCTCTTTGCGCGCGTGGTGGGCGAGAATTTCCGCGCGCAGCTCATCGTGTCGGCTGTCAACACCACGCTCACGGCCATCGGGCTTTGCGTGCTTGGCGTCAAGGCCGTGGTGCTGCTGTGCACCATCGTTTTCATCTGCGGGCTCATCCCCGTGCTGGGCGTGTTCATCTCCTCCGTGCCCGTGGTGCTCATGGCCGTCAACAGCGGGGGGATGGAACTGGGCCTGTGGGCGGTGCTGCTCATCGTGGCCATCCACCTTCTGGAAGCCTACGTGCTCAATCCGCGCATCGTTTCTTCCGTGATGCACATCAATCCGGTGGTGACCATCATCATCCTTTATATCGCGCACACCATCATGGGGATGTGGGGCATGCTCCTGGGCGTGCCCATCGCCGTATATATCTACCACAAGATCAGCATGAAGGACGGCGGGAAGCCGGCACACAAGAAGGCCGTGCCTTCTCCTGCCGGCGAAGCATTCCCAGGGCGTGCGCTCCCGGGCAGGCGCACAGCCGCGTTCCGCGTGCGCAGGCGCAGGCCCTGCTGCCCCGGGAGGTCCCGGGGCTGAAGCGGCGGCTCCCGTACGGCGCCGCTACTGGACCATGCCGGCAAGGTCGCCGAGGAACCGGGCGCGGCGGGCCGTCTTTTCCAGGAGGTCCTCCGCTGCGCGCAGCTGCGAGAAGGTGCCGCCGCCGGCATACTGGAACAGGGGAAGGTCGAGATCGCGCCATTGGAGCCATGCGACCTCGGCATCCTTCAGTCCGCGCTGCCCGGTTTTGCCATGGACCTTCCCTATGGCGTCCATGGCCTTTTTGTAGTTGGCGTTGAGCAGCCTGTCCTGCCGCACGTGTTCCTGATGGATGCAGTCCAGCATGTCTGTGGCCGTGCCGCCGCTTTTATCCATGCAGACGCGGAATTCCCGGGAATAGAGGTCGCCTTCCGCCCGCGAAGGCCCCGCAGAGCACAGGACCGCTGCAAGCGCAAGGGAGAGGATGACGGCACGTTCCATGGCGCGCTCCTTTGGTTTTCCTGGCCATTCATTCTGCATAATGCGGCACGGGGCGCGGCCCCTCGCCCGGGCGGGAGAACTTGCACGTCATGCTGTCGACGCGGATGCGTATCAGCATGGTCGCTGCAAATTTGGCCTCCGAAACAGGGAACTTGCACGGGGCCCGGTATTTTTTGGCGAGCGACCTGAGCGCTGCCGCCTTGAGGCCGCTGTCCTCGACAGGCTCCAGCGTGCCCGTCCCGTACACGGAGCGGTAGCGCGTGGTCGTCCCTTCCACCCTGATGTCCGTAGCCGTGAAGAATCCCGCCCGGGGATCACGGCGCAGCAGATCGATCTTGCGTCCTTCCGGCGCACAGTGGAAGTAGATCTCCCCTTCATGGAAAAAGTGGTTGACGCAGAACATATACGGCGCGCCATCCGTGTTCAGGGACACATACAGTTCGCCCGCTTCTTCCAGCACCGCCCGCATGAATGCGGGGTCGGTGACTTCTCTTTCGCTCCTGCGCATGAAGAGCTCCTGGTCTTAAGGTGATGCTGGCTGCCCGTCAGAGGGTGATGAGCTCATACGCGCTGCAGCCAAGCCCGATCTTTTCGCCATGGGCTATCTGGGAGCGCCAGTCAGTAGAGGGATGGACGTCGGTGAAATGGTCGTGATGCCCGTGTCCGCACCGTCCCAGTTCGCTGGAGGCGATGACAGGCGCTGCGTTCACGGCATCGATGCAGGCCTTGTCGAGGGCGACAGGGTCAAAGCTGGCGAACATGCCGATGTCGGGAACGATGGCGGCATCATTTTCGCCATGGCAGTCGCAGTTGGGCGATACCTGGTTGACGATGTTGATATGGAAGTTCGGGCGCCCCTGGAGCACCGCCTTGGTGTATTCGGCCATGCGGCGGTTGAGGATGCCGCTGTCGGCGTCGTACGCGTTGAAGATGGCGTCGAAGTTGCAGGTCCCGATGCAGCGTCCGCAGCCGGCGCATTTGCCGTGGTCGATGAAGGCCTTTTTGTTTTCGCCGAAGGAGATGGCTCCCTGGGCGCAGTAGCGGGCGCAGGTGTGGCAGGAACGGCATTTTTCCTGGTCCACATTGGGCTTGCCGTTGCTGTGCATGGCCATTTTCCCGGCGCGGCTGCCGGAGCCCATGCCGATGTTCTTGATCGCGCCGCCAAAGCCGGCCAGTTCATGGCCTTTGAAGTGCGTGAGCGAGATGATGATGTCGGCATCCATGATGGCGCGTCCGATAAAGGCGCTTTTGAATTCCGTGCCCCCGCCCAGGGGGACTTCCACGTCATCCGTGCCCTTCAGTCCGTCGGCAATGATGAGCTGGCATCCTGTGGCGATGGGGAAGAATCCATTTTCATAGGCGGCTTCCATGTGTTCAAGGGCATTTTTCCGCCGGCCTACATAGAGGGTGTTGCAATCGGTGAGGAAGGGCTTGCCGCCCAGCTTTTTCACCCTGTCGGCAACGGCCCTGGCAAAATTGGGGCGGAGGAAGGAGAGGTTCCCCGGCTCGCCGAAGTGCATTTTGATGGCAACGAATTTGTTGGCGAAGTCGATGCTCTCGATGCCCGCCTTGCGGATCAGCCGGTCGAGCTTGGTGAGCAGGCTCGTTCCGACCTCGCAGCGCATGTCGGTGAAGTAGACTTTTGATGGGGTCATGGTCGCTCCTGATGCTGAAGGTTATCCCGGGATATGCCTATGCCGTGATCGTAATAGCCGGAAAGCGTTTCCAGGAAGGCCAGTTCCGGGACCGGGAGCCCGGGGGCGGCCCCGGCGATGTCTGCCTGCAGCCTGTCCCAGGGCAGCATGGCGAAGACCGGCTCATCTGCCAGGAGGACATGCAGTTCCAACCTGCCCGGCGCGGTCAGGCGGAGGCGGAAGTCCACGGGCGGCAGTCCTGCGCGCCCAAGGGAGCGTCTCACTGCGGATTCGCCCCGGTCGAGCATCTCGAGGACGGAACGTTCCGGCTGCATGCCGTAAGGGAGCCGCGTGAGCAGGCATGGACGCGGCCTTTGCCAGGGGTCATCCATGCCGCTTTTTTCGGCGAGCCTGTGGATGTCCGCCTTGGTCAGCCCGCACATGGCAAGGGGGGAGAGTATCCCCAGCTCGCGGATGGCCTGGGCGCCCGGCCGGTACGCCAGACCGTCGGAAGCGTTGGTGCCGTCGCACAGCGGACGCCCGGCCTCGCGCAACAGGCGGGAAAAAAGAGCGCTCTTGCAGCCGTAGCAGCGGCGCTTGTCGCCTGCCGCCACGAGCGGGACGGAAAGCGGATCCATGCTGATCTCGGCAAAGGGGAATCCGTGATCCCTGGCCCAGTCCCGCGCATGACGGCTTTCTTCCGCGGCGACATGGGGGCCCGAGATGTGCAGGAGCCTCACGGAAAACGCGAAAAGCTTTGCGCAGTATGCCAGGAACCTGCTGTCCAGCCCGCCGGAGAAGGCGAGGGAGAAATGCCCTGCGGGAGCCGCCGCGCGGAGGGCCTGCTCCAGGGATCCAAGCTGTGCGTCCAAGCGTGCCGGAGAAGAGTTCATCTGCATGGCAGCGCCTGCCCGATGGCAAAGACGGCGCCGTTGGCTACGCCGTCAAATGCACGCGTGCCGTAGACCAGGGCGTGTTTTTCCACCTTCATGGAAGGCCACGGTCCGAACTGCGCGCCCAGCGTTTTGAGCAGCGCCAGGGCCGTGGGGGTGACGGTCTCACCGCTGCCGGCGAAGGGACGGACGGCAACGCCGTCCAGGAGTTCCAGGACGGCAGGGGCCGGTGAGGGGATGATCCCATGGGCGCAATGGATGTGCCCGTCGGCCATGGGGAGCGGGCTCACGATGAAGGCTCCGGGATCCAGCCGGACAAAAAGGGCGCAGTTCAGGCAGATGTCCAGGATGCTGTCCAGCGCGCCGACTTCGTGGAAGTGGATGTCTTCCTTCGGCATGCCATGCACTGCGCCTTCCGCGCGCGCCAGAAGGGTGAAGGCGTCCGCGGCAAGGCCCCTGGAGCGTTCATCCATGCCGCTTGCCGCGATCATCTCAAGGATGTCGGCAAGCGTCCTGTGGGCGTGCTGGCTGGGAAGGCCGACATGGGCATGCCAGCCTCCTATGCCGCCGATATCTTTGCGGACGAGCCTTATGGTGCCGTCCAGTTCCGGCATGATGGCCTTGAGCAGGGCCTCCAGCTCTTCCTTGCCGATCCCGGACATGATGATGAGGCCGGCCAGCATCATGTCGCCGGAAAGCCCTGAATGGCTGCGTATCGTCAGGACGCTTTTTTCATGAAGCGGAGCTTTGGCATCGGCTTGGATAGGGGCATGGCCGTGCAGGCATCCCCGGGGACCGTGATCGTTCATAGCAGGTGCACCACCCGTGCCGCGGCGCAGGCCGCGCCGTAGCCGTTGTCTATGTTCATGACTCCAATGCCCGGAGCGCAGCTGGTCAGCATGCTCGAGAGGGCGGTCTCTCCGCCGCGGGCGGCGCCGTAGCCTACGGATGTGGGCACGCCGAAAATGGGCTTGGGCGTCAGCCCGCCCAGTACGCTGGCCAGTGCCGCGTCCAGCCCGGCGACCACGATGACCGCACTGTAGCTGTTGATCTCATCGAGCCGGTCGGTGAGCCTCCACAGCCCGGCGACGCCGCAGTCTTCAAAAACGGTATGGCGTATGCCCAGGTATTGCAGCGTGCGCGCGGCCTCCCAGGTGACAAAGCCGTCGGATGTGCCTGCGGACACGACAGCCACGCTCCCTTTGGGGCAGTCCGGCATGCGCGTGCCGAACGCCGTGCGCGAGAGGGCGTGGTAGTCGTATTCCTGCCGTATGCCGGGCGGCATGGAAAAGAAACGTTCGGGGCTGAGCCTGGTGAAGAGCACGGGACGGCCGGAACTCTTTCCAAAGTGCAGGAGCAGGTCCTGCAGGGCATCATGCGGCTTGCCCTCGCAAAAGACGGCTTCGGGCAGCCCTATGCGGGACGCCCTGGCGTGGTCGAAAACGATATTGCGGTCCATACGATAGCTCACTGCACGGGCGTTCCGGCATGAGTCCTGTGAGGGGAGGCCCGTGCGGGGAGTTATTCTGCCATAAAAAGGCGGGGCGCCGCAAGAAGGCAAATGATGCCCTTGCGGCCATATGCCCTGGGGACCTGGCGTCGTCCGGCATGTGGCAGGGCTGATGGAAATGAGATGTCGAGCAAAAAATAACCATTCAATACAATATATTGCACAAAAAAATAAAAAAACATTAAAAAAGTTGTTGACAAAGTGGCAGCAAAAGGGGATGTTCACCTTCCGCGCTGCTGAACGGCGTCCCCGAAAACGACTTCTTTTTTCTGCTTGACAAGGGGGCGCACGCAGGGCATAAAGCGCGGGCTGCGCAAGAGCGCAGCGGT
>JAEEGI010016648.1_pt1 | contig 15162 bp, 16 predicted proteins | sample 8958751 | NCBI WGS metagenome assembly JAEEGI01 (sample SAMN16246545, study PRJNA631951) | gut metagenome | biome: gut microbiome; feature: rumen; material: KS-attached | host: Bos | place: Iran: Karaj | collected 2018-10
GAATAGAGCTTGGAAGAGCGTTTTTATCGTTTGGTAAGAAATATGACATTAACAAATTGCCACCTATAGACATTGTTGAACCGTAGAAATTATCATTTTCGTAAACTGAACTGCCATCATAGATTTGAGTAATGTAATCTACTTTTGATGTATCGCCATTATTGGTGTAGTCCATTTTATGATTTCCGCTTTTGTATTGGTCCAAAAATGTTTGTTTTGCTCTTTCAGGGAAATAATCCAAGCAATAATAAGTCGACATTACGTTTATAGCGGAAGGATCCTCATCATCAAGCTTGATATCTGGTACAGGCATATCTTTTAAACCATTTTCCTTTAAATATTGATTAGCGGTATCGCTAGTTAATGGCTCAAGATATAAAGAGGCATCAAAGACTTCTTCTAAATCTTTATAAAGCTGTTCATCTTTTTCTTTGATTAAAGAAACTTTCTCTGGATTGAACCATACCGAATTAAGGTTATAGCCACCGACAAGTTTATCGTCATTATTTCTAAATAAGGTTCCCATAGTTGAAACAATTTCTTTAACAGATGTTCTTAATTCATCCATATCTTTTAGTTCTAAATATGATAAGACATCATTTCTCGCTTCATCTGTCGAAATTACACCAGTGATTGCTAAGCACAGATATGCATCTGGGATGGAGATACCTAAACTCTCTTCTTTTTCCTTGTTGTTTGCTGCCATCATTAGTGAGGCAAACTTTTTAGCAAACGAAGTATAGGAATTAAAAGTCGTGCTAGAAATATCGTAATTTCTCACTTCAGTTGTTTTCGCTAGTTTAGGTGTGGTCAATCTATGGCTTTGAAGATTTGAAATTTTGCTTTGTGAAAGAGGAAGAATAACACTCAATGCCACTATTGAAGCTAAAACCACACTACCAACAGGGATAGATATTTTTGCCCAAAGAGGAAAACGATGTTTTTTCTCATAAGGGTTTTTGACTATTTGATCTAAATTGTCATCAATTTGTTGAATCCTTTTTTTCATTCTTTTTTCAATACTCATAATAGTTCCTTTCTTAGTTTATCCATCGCTCCGCTATAAATCCTTCTCGCAGAAGATTCTGGAATGCCAGTCTCTTCCACTATTTCATTCCAAGAATAGGAATAAATAACACGAAGATAAACTATGATTGTTTCTTTGTTAGATAAGAGAGGTTCAATCATATTAAGAATGGGATTAATTCTATCTTCTTCTCCGTATATGTCATCAATCACATCGGAAGAAGGAATATCCCTATTCTTTTTTAGAAAATTAATGGCGTGGTTTTTGGCAACAGTGCATAGAAATGTTTTAATTTTGTCCGGATCTTTTAATTCCTCTCTATGTTCGACTGCTTTAAGGAATGATTCACTCAAAATATCATCACAATCGTCTTGATTATTAACATAAGTTGCAATAACAAAATACATTAGATTTTTATATTCTAAATATACTTTTTCTATAGCTTCTTGTTTACCGTTAATGAAGCCAATTGCTGTATGTTTTGAGATTGCCATTAACTTCCTCTCACCTATTAAGACATTTAAAGAACGAAAAACCGCTCAAATATTTTAAAAAAGTATAGCACAAAAAAGCCAATCCTTTGCAGAATTGGCATTTCTTGAATTGTTTGTGTCAAAAGCACCATTTTGATAAAAAGTTCGTACACCTTAAAAAAGACTATTTAAGAATGATATGTCATAAATCATCTCATCAAGCTGGTAATATTTTTCGTATTGTGTCTCTTCTTCATCCCTATAGATTGAAAAACGCTTCATGCCTTCTGGAACATCGCTTATACCACACTTAGGAGCTATGTTATACGAAGCATTTTTAATAATTTCATCGTAACCAGTGCTCATAGAAAAAGCATAGATTACTTTATTCTCTGTTTCATCAAGCATTATGTATTCAAATACTTGCCATTTTGGACCAACATTATTCCACTGAACGACATATGTCGGATAATCAAAAACATCATTCGTTTTAACTAGTTTTTTAGTGGTATCCCCCACTTTGATAGTAAAGTTTTCAAGTCCAGCAATAAAATTATCAAACTTTTCCTGTTCTAATTTGCATTCAAAATAGAAGCCAAAATCATCCACATCTATGCCACCACTCCATCTATAGTAAAACTTCTTTAATGTTGAAGGGGTCTTTCTTGGTACGAGTAAGAGATAGGAATTATATTTATATTCGCCGAAACCGATGATGTCTTTTTTAACAAGTTTGAATGTGCTACACGCATAATAAAGATATTGGTAATCATTGACACTTCTTTTAACAACTGGTGGAGAAAGCAATAAAGTAAACGCATGAGTAAATAATAAAACCGGCACTAATAAAGCGGTCACACAAGGAGAAACTATTGAAGCCACAATGACTGGTGTTACTATTTCTTTTTTGCTTTTATTACTCAACTCTCTTTTCGAGTCATTAAATAATGACACAATCAAAGTCCATAATGTGCCCAAAATAGGAATCAAAATAATAAAACAAAGGCCCCATGGCAAACCAACTGTATAAAGCCTTCTCGAAGTCATTGAAATTAAAGGAATAGCCAAAACAGAGAGAACAATAAAAACAGATATTACACCTCCATAGGGAGCTGGCATCCAAACAGAATAACGAGAAGACCATAGAAACAGTATTACTATGCCTAAGACTGCATAGAGCAAGAGGTCAATCAAATATTGTTTGGCTGTTTCTTTTCCTTTAAAAATGAAAATATTTGCCCATATTCTAATAAATGGTACTTTCACAAGATATTTCATATGAACTAATTATAAACTAATCGAGCTCACTATGTGGCTTTGTTCAGCATTTTTTATTAAAAAAGGCTTAAAAATGAAAAATTCTGACACTTTTTATCGTATCAGAATAATTCTCTTTCATGGCGGAGTAGGAGAGACTCGAACTCTCGCACCAGTTACCCGATCTACTTCCTTAGCAGGGAAGCCCCTTCACCAACTTGGGTACTACTCCAGAGCGAACGCTCCTTATATTAACATAAAGAGCGAACGAAATTAAATAGTAATTTTAAAAATTAGTAGGCTTTAGCGAACAAGACAACCTTTTTGGCTTTCTTGCCACAGACTGGACATGTCTCTGCGAAGGCCATTTGGTTAAATGGAATGCAGCGTGCTGTCGCAGTTGTTAATTCCTTAATCTTATCTTCACAAGCTTGGTCACCACACCACATCATCTTAGCATAGCCACCTTTTTCCATGGCTTTATTGAATTCATCCATATTGGTGACTTCTGTGACATGGTCAAGTAAGTAGTTATAAGCTTTTTCATACATTTCTTGATGGACTTGTTTGAATAATTGAAGAACGGTTTCCACCATTTCTTCCTTTTTAACAGTGATTTTACGACCATCATGACGGACAGCGATTGTCACCACGCCCGCTTCAATATCTCTTGGACCGATTTCAATACGGAGTGGGACACCTTTCATTTCATATTCAGAGAACTTCCAGCCTGGTGTCTTATCAGATTCATCTAATTTGACACGCACACCAGCGTCTTTTAATAATTTTTCTAATTCTCTAGCGGCAGGAATAACACCTGGTTTTTGTTGAGCAACTGGAATAACGACCGCTTGGATTGGAGCGACATATGGTGGTAAAACTAAGCCATTATCATCGCCATGCACCATAATAATCGCGCCTAATAATCTAGTGGAAACACCCCATGATGTTTGATGTGGATTATATAACTTACCATCTCTACCTTGGAATTTAATTCCAAAAGCTTCAGCGAAGCCTGTACCGAAATAGTGAGTGGTACCACTTTGTAAAGCTTTACCATCTGGCATTAAAGCTTCAATAGAATAGGTTTCCATTGCACCAGCGAATTTTTCTTTATCGGTCTTTCTACCTTTAGTGAAAGGCACCGCTAAGATGTCACGACCTAAGTCATCATAGATTTCTAACATCTTTAATGTTTCAGTTCTCGCTTCTTCTTCGGTTTCGTGCATGGTATGGCCTTCTTGCCATAAGAATTCAGCGCCTCTTAAGAATGGACGTGTAGTCTTTTCCCATCTCACGACTGAACACCATTGGTTATAGAGTTTTGGTAAATCTCTATAAGAAGAGATGATTTTAGCGTAATGTTCACAGAATAATGTTTCACTTGTTGGTCTAATGATTAATGGGTCATCAATCTTTTGACCACCACCGATATCGGCGATTAAACATTCTGGAGCGAAACCTTCAACGTGATCCTTTTCTTTTTGTAATAAAGAAGTTGGGATAACAGTTGGCATATAGACATTTTGGTGTCCGGTTTCTTTAAATCTTTTATTTAAATAGTTTTGTATTTCTTCCCAAATAGCGTAACCATAGGGACGATAAATAATGAATCCTTTAACGGATGAATAATCCATTAATTCCGCTTTACGGCATACATCTGTATACCATTGGGCAAAATCGTCTTCTTGACGAGTAATTGCATCATTTTTAATTTGGCCTTGTGCCATGTTGTTTATCCTCCTCGACGACGGGTGTTATCCATCGTCATCAATTTTTCAATCTTCTTCCTATCTAATGGTAGGAGCATATCGTTACTAGAAGAGATTGTTTCAGAAGAAACGATGCTCACACCTGATTTAATAATCAGTTCTATTGCTTGCCAACCTTCCAAATCGGTGGCGATAATAGGTCGATGATATTTAAGAAGTGATTCGATAAGAGAGTGAATTGATAATCGCACACGATTATTCTTTTTAATTTCACCAATCATCATTGAGCCAGCGACAAAGTAATCGAAGTTGTAATAGACACTTGGGTCTAATAACAAGTTCTTATCTTTCATTAACATCGCTAGTTCATAGTGACCACTTCTAAGTTTCTTGAGAGAATCATTAAGTAATTCTAAGTTAGAAGCATTTTCGTTAATCTCTTGTTCATTAAAGACAAGGACAAGATGGATGAGTTTACTTTGTGGGATTTGCGATAAAATCTCATACATGTGATCGATATCTTGTAAAGATACGAGCATGAACAATCTTAAATCATCTTCTTGTTTTTCACTAGCAAACTTTGGAATAACGTAACGGGAGATCATCGCAAAGAAGTCTTTGCTCTTGCCCACTTTAGCAGCATATTTACTCATCTCTGCGAAAGAGGCAAATGGTGAATCATAGGCTTTTACGTATTCAAAGTAACCAATAGTCTTGCATTTATTGACATCGAAGATTGGTCTAAATAAGTAACGTAAGGAGTTAGGTCGCATGAGGTTTTCGACTTCTTCTCTATAACGGTCAATCTCAATAAGAGGTGCGGCTTGCTTTTGATAAAGCAATATTTCTTGACCATGATGCTGCGCGGACATACAAGCTTCTTGGGCTTTAACCACCATTGAATCAAAGTCTTGATAATATTGGGCATTTTCTACGACACCAATTGAGAAGTTAATAGATTCTGCAAAGCCATTAACGCCAATACACTTTTTAATGTTATGGGCCATAGATGTCGCTAGAACCATGGCTTCATCCCTAGAGGAGATTCTTAAATCGAATAATAGTAATTCGTTTTCACCACCATCGATAATTTGTCTAGAGACACGTGGATTACTAGCATATGGATAAATGGCATTTTTGAGTGTCATAATCATGTAGCGTTCAATCTTATCATTTGATAAGAATTTTTGTCTAATGTAATAGAAACGAATAGCAAAAGTGAAACCCTTTAAGCTCTTTTCCTTAAGGATTAAGGATTCCATTGTGCTTCTTTTAACCACACCAGTGAAGAGAGCTTTTTTCTTCTTTTTATTTGTGGAGTTGTTTGGTGTGATGTATTTAAGAATGAAGGATTCTAAGTGGATAATACCTTCGTTTGGATCGTATTTAAGTAACTTAAGTAAGGAGAAATATGTGCTACGGCCATGGTTAAGAAGGACGTCCGCTTCAACATATTTATCAGCGTTTTTATAGTCAGTACAGATGTCATAAATCCAAGATTTAACCTTATCAATATCATTGGCGTGGAAATGAGAATAGAAAGTATTGATATCGATTTGTTTCTTATTTCTTAAATCAGAACGGTTAAAGTAAATAACTGAGTTATTCTTTGGGTCCATGATGTAAATTCTTAGTGTTGTGGACTCCGCTTGGATACGGTTATCATAGCCTTTATCTCTCTTCGTGGAGACGAGGAATGTGATTAATAAAATGATGACAAAAACTAGCAACACCACGACAATGATGAAGAAGGATTTGAACTGTAAGTTGTTGAAATTAAACCATTCCATACTTGTCTATTATACTTTGGTTGAATGAATTTGACTAGATGTCCAAATTCAATTAAATAAAGTTTCAAATAGGCTAACTTTTGGTATAATTACACTTACGGAGGAATACCCAAGCGGTTGAAGGGGGCAGTTTCGAAAACTGCTAGGAGGTGCAAGCCTCGCATGGGTTCGAATCCCATTCCCTCCGCCAAAAATGAAAAAAACCTAGCGCATTGTTGCCTAGGTTATTTTTTATCTTAAATAGGTTAATTTTATTCTAATGGTTTGATATAGAAGTTACCATACACTTGCTTTAATGAAGTGACAGCGATGAAGGCGTGTTCATCAACCTTCTTAGCAACGTTAACAACTTTATTAACTTCACTAGAAGAAACCGCCATCCAAAGAACGATCTTTTCCGCGCCAGAATAAGCACCATGTCCATTAATTATCGTTGCAGAGTGTGGGAAGTTAGCAATAATAATCTCTGGCATATGTTCTTTACTAGTGATGATTTGAATAAGCATTTTCTTATTCCTTAAATTAATAGCGTCAATAATAAGTCCCACAAGCATCAAATAGATGATGGAGAAGAAGATAGAATATAAGGAATAAATATAGTTTCCAGTCTGGACGCCTTTAAGCAAAGCGTAGGTTGTAACGATAAAGGCATTAATGATGACACCATATTTACCAATTTGTGTTGATTTTCTAGTGGCAATATAGCATGAAACAATATCAATACCACCACAAGAGATACCACCAACGAAAGCGAGTGCGCTAGCTAAGCCTGTACATATAGCAGCGAAGATAACACGCACAAGTATGGTGTTAAGTGGGTGATTAATATATTCTAAGATACCTTCTGCCCCATCATTGAATGAGAAGTCTGCAACCATTTGACCAATATGGTGTTGAGAGAATATCCAAATAAATAGAGATGATAAAGCAACGTTAATTGCGGTAAAGATCGAGAAACGTTTACCAAGCTTTAAGAAACTAAAGATTAATAAAGGAACGTTTAGTAAGGAGTAGCCAATCGCTTGCACCACGTTAGCGCCCACTGGCTTACCTGAGATAAATTCAATGCCTAACGCGATGACTTGGGAAATACCAGAGACACCACCGGTAGCAAGAATAAAGCCATCTTCAGTGGATGGAGATGTAAAGCAAGAGAAACCAAAGGCAAATATTAAGGCTGCGACTGCAGCAATAAAAAAGCCGCCGAGATACTCTAAAACGGTTTTAAAGATATAATGATCGAACAAGAAGTTGTCGATTTGTTTCTTAATGCGTGCTGTCTTTGTTTTTACCATCGCGAGATTATTGTATACCTTGTTTTAGAAAAAACAACAAAATATGATTGTTAAGTCCATTTTTTCTAGTATAATTGAAAACGTTGCGCACCCTAAATGTGCATTGGTCAAAACACAATTGATTAACAATTGTTATTGAAATAAAAAATATTGAGTGATAAGATTATCACGCTATATGTAAATATAGGAGGCTTATAACATGGTAGTATTAAGAGCAATCGGTGGATTTTTCGCGAGAATCGGCCGTTGGATTAAAGAAACAGCATGGATCCAACCATTATTAATCGTTGGTGCCATCTTCGCAGTCATCTTCTCTATTCCACACATTATTAAAGGTGTGAGTAGCTGGTTCGATGAAAGCGACAGTGCAAACAAATTCCTCACAAGATATCGTTTAGACTTAAAAGATGCTAACGTTGTCCCAGATGGTAAATATGTTGGCAAATCCAAAGTCGATGAATTCCTCACCTATGTTGAAGATGGTGAAACAGAAAAAATCAAAACAACTTATGGCGAAAGATTCTTTGTTGCCTTTGTTAAAGATGATAGCAGCAGTAAAGATTTATATGGCGGTTTAAAGACCTTCAAAGATAAATGGGCTGCTAAGGACCAAGAATTCGTTGGTATTGATAAAAATTTATTAAAGGGCGATTTCAGACTCCACACCATCTATGTTGACTCCACAACTACTGTTGATGGCGAAGAAATCAACTTATTTGATGAAGTTTGGACAAACCACTACCCATTGTTTGAAACAATGGCGACAAGTAATTACTTAGAAACAACTTACTATGCTATGAACCATAGCTACAAAGTTTCTGATTATGAAAAAGCCTTCACATCTACTAACTTAGATGCTTGCCCAATGAACACTCCACTAGTCATGTTCTTTGACTTCAGTGAAGACAATCCATTAAAGGATAATCAAAAGGTCTCAGGCTTAAGTGATGTCATCTTCACACTTGAAGGTTCATCCGATCTCGAAAGAGCTCGTACTCTTAAGAACTGTTGGTCACACACCGATAAGTTCGGAAAACTCATGAAGTAAAGAATTAACCGCTTCGGCGGTTTTTCTTTTATACTATTGTTATGAAAGAATTATTTATTAAACATCCATTAAACGATAAATGTGTGGCATTAACCACCACGACTGCTTTAGGTAACCTTGCTTATCAAGTTGATGAAGGAAGAGATGTTAAAGAACATCGTAACCTTTTAGCGGAGCTTCTTTTTATTCTTCCTAATAGATTTACTTATGTGCATCAATCTCATAGCGATAAAGTGATGAAAGTCACCCCTATTGATTTAGGTAAGGGCAAAGATAGTTTTGAAAGTGGTATGGAATGTGATGCTTTATATACCTATGAAAGAAACGTTCCTTTATGTATTTTCCATGCGGACTGCGTTCCTATTTTCTTTATTAATGAAAAAGCAAACTTAGTGGGTATTATTCACGCAGGATTTAAAGGCACGATGAAACATGTTGCTTATAAGGCTATTAATGAAATTCTTAATAATGAGAAATTAGATATTAAAGATTTTAAATTCTATATTGGCCCATTCCGTCAAAAAGGGTCTTTTGCAGTGGACGAAATCACTAAAAAGACAATTATTGAAGCGGGATTTGAAAAGACTATCATAAACGACCATTTTGATAACGGACTCGCTAATGTATTAGATTTATATAAATTAGGCGTTAAGGAAGAACAAATCGTTGTTTCAGATTACGATACTGTCACTGACGATAGATTCTATTCAGCGTATTTAAAAACACCAGTGGGAAGACTGGTGTCGTTAATCTATTTAAAGTAATTTACTTTAATCTTTTGATAACTGAAGGTGGAACAAGGGAAGAAACGTCCACACCACTTTGATATAGTTCCATAATCATTGAGGAATTGATGAAAGATTTTTCCGCTTTGCTCATTAAGAATACTGTATCAATAGAGGAATCAATAAAGTCATTAGCGGACGCAAGTGAGAATTCATATTCAAAATCAGTGACCGCTCTTAAGCCACGGATTAAGTGATTCGCACCATGCTTTTTCGCGTATTCCACAGTTAAGCCAGTCGAACAATCAACTTCCACACGTGGATCATTAACGGCTTCTTTAATCATCGCCACTCTTTCTTCAGGAGTGAATCTTGCTTTCTTTTGGTCATTATATGCCACGAGCATAATCACTTTATCGAAGATATTAAGCGCTCTTCTTAAGATTTCTAAGTGACCGTTAGTAATTGGATCAAAGCTTCCTGGATAAATTGCTACTTTCATGGTTACCTCCAATAGATGAAGACCTTTATTTCTCCATAATGGTATTCTTTCTTCTTATTATAATCAATATTTTCTAAATTGACGTCACGGTTAGCCTCAATGACAATAGTCGCGTGTTCATTTAATAAATTATTAGATATAAGTAAATCGACGATTTGTTGATATTGGCCTTGTTCATAAGGTGGATCTAAAAAGACTAAGTCAAACTTTTGACCTTTGTTTTTAAATTGTTCTAGGGCATTAATATCTTTATCTTTAATTAATTGATATTCAATTTCATTAATCTTTAGATTATTTATATTATCCTTAATTACTTTAATAGCGAGATTAGAGACATCCACGAACGCACAGAATTTAGCGCCTCTAGAAAGAGCTTCTAAGCCCATGGCACCACTGCCTGCATAAAGGTCTAAGGTATTAAAATTATCGATATTATTTAACGCGGAAAAGATCGCTTCTCTGATACGGTCTTTGGTTGGTCTAGTATGTTCCATATCATCAGGAAAAACGATTAAACGATGACGATATTTTCCTCCGACGATTCTCATCTTAAAGCCCTCTTTTCTTTTTTTGCAATGACAAGTCATTGAATAAGATTTCATTTATTTGAAAATAGAGGTCTCTGACTTCACTATAAGCTTTGAGATAACTCTTCACTAATGGATGATTATCAAGGGCTTCTTTTTTTAAGAATAATTCATGTTGATATTTCTTTATTTCTTCTGAGTCATTAGCAAAATGATTAAGAGCGTCAGAGTAGGCGGAGACCGCTAAATCTTTTTGATAAGAAAGCGCCATGACCTCTTCATTATTGTTCAGTTCATTTTCAAGTTTATTAAGGCGGATAAGACGTTCATCATTATCCAATAAATCTTTTAATTCACCAGCCAGTAAATAAATGTTGCTAACCATGCACTTATTATATACAATTATTCGTCTGACATAAACTTTATTTATGTCGTTAGATGTGTTAGTATATGCCTATGAAGTTCAAAATCATTAAAGATAGCAATCCAATTATGAAGAAAAAGTCCCTTCCAGTGGACCTTCCTCTTTCCCAAGAAGATAGAGATACTTTAGATTGGATGCTCGACTATTTAAAGAAATCACAAGATGAAGATTACGCGAAGAAACACAATATCCGTCCTGGTATTGGTTTAGCGGCAATTCAAATCGGTTTACTTAAAAGAATGTTTGTTATCTATTATGGAGAGGGTGAGGACTTAGTCCAATACCAACTCGTTAATCCAAAGATTATCGAATATTCTGTTAGAAAATGTGCTTTAAAAGATGGAGAAGGTTGCTTATCTGTTGATTCTGAACATCCTGGCTATGCGCACCGCTACTACAAGATTAAATTAAAAGCGTTTGACGCATTAACTAATCAAGAAGTCGTCATTACTGCGAGAGGTTTTGACGCGATTGTTTTACAACATGAATATGATCATCTCGATGGTTTATTCTTCTATGACCGTATTGACAAAAATAAACCAAATGTTCAGCTTATGAACGAAGAACTTATCTAGTTTTATTATTATTTGCTATAATAATTAAAGATTTCAAACATAATAATGAAAGGAGCCGCTATGGATAAGACTATTTCTATGCCAATTTCTATCTATGCCCTTGGTGGACTTGGTGAAGTTGGTAAAAACATGTACTGCATTGAAAATGAAGAAACAATTATCATCATCGACTGTGGTGTGCGTTTTCCTGGTGTTGAATTCCCAGGTATTGACTACGTTGTCCCAGATTTTACACATTTGAAAAACAATCGTAATAAAGTGAAGGCCTTATTTATCACGCATGGCCACGAAGACCATATCGGTGGTATTCCTTTCTTAATTCAAAGTTTAAATATTCCTGTGATTTATGCCCCTAGATTAGCGGCAGCCTTAATTAGAAACAAAATGGAAGAAAGTCGTATGTCTGATAGACTTCCACTTGTGGAATATGTTGATGACACTGTCGTTAATGTTGGTAGCTTTAAAGTTTCCTTCTTTAGAGTGACCCACTCCATCCCAGATTCATTTGGTATTGTTGTGGATACTCCTGAAGGTAGAATCGTCACCACTGGTGACTTTAAAGTGGACTTAACACCAATTGGTCCAGATATCAATCTCACCAAGATGGCTAAATTAGGTCAAGAAGGCGTTGATTTATTATTAAGTGACTCCACTAACGCGGAAAATGAAGGCTATACACCTAGTGAAAAGAATGTTTTAGATGCCATCGATGATGTCTTTTCTAAAGCGGCTGGTAGATTAATTGTTTCTACCTTCTCTTCTAACATTTCCCGTATTCAACAAATTTGTGAAGTTGCCGCGAAATATAACCGTAAGATTGTGATTATCGGTAGGTCTATGGAAAAAGCCATGGATATCTCCCGTAGTTATGGCTATATCAAGATTCCTGACGATATGATTATCGAACCTGATAAGATTAAAGACTTTAAGAGTAATCAAATCGTTGTTATTTGTACCGGTTCACAAGGTGAACCAATGGCCGCTTTAAGTAGGATTGCTAACGGGGAACATAAAGACATTCATATTGCTCCTGGTGATACTGTTGTCTTCTCTAGCTCTGCGATTCCAGGAAACGGTATTATGATTGATCACGTTGTTAACCAATTAACAAGATGTGGCGCGGATGTTGTTACTAACTCCATTCTTAATGATATCCACTCCTCTGGTCACCCATCTAAACAAGAATTAAGATTGGTCTTAAAACTATTTAAGCCTAAGTATTTCATGCCAATGCATGGTGAATATAGAATGCTTTTAATCCATTCTAAGATCGCTAGTGAAGTTGGTATTCCAGAAGACCATAGTTTCGTTTTAGATAATGGGGACTGCTTAACTTTATCTAAAGGTAAGATTTCTCGTGGTTATCCTGTGGAACATGGCAATACATATATTGATGGCAAAGATATTAAGGGCTTAGCTGACGCAGTTATGGCGGATAGACGTATCTTAACTGGTAATGGTATGGTTATTGTTACTATCACTATTGATTCCCGTAATAACCAATTAATTGAAGCTCCACTATTTGTGCTTAAGGGTGTTGTGGCATCTCATAGTAAGCGTAACACTAATGCTTGCGCTAAATTAGTGGAAAAAGGTATTAAAGAAAAACTCTTAACAAAGACCTCCTTTGCGGAACTTAAGAGCATTATTAAAGATATTACAGATAGTTATTTCTCTGCTTTAACGCATTCTCATCCAATGATTATCCCTGTAATTCTTACAAAGAATTAAGATGATTATTTTAGCGAGTGCATCACCAAGAAGAAAAGAATTAATGAGGAAAGAAATTTCCTCTTCTTTTGTGGTCATTGTGCCACATATTGATGAATCATTATCCTTTAAGAAATATAGCGATGTAAAAGATATTGTTAAAGACATTTCTTTACGTAAATGTTTAGAAGTCGCGAAAGATCATCAAGATGATTTAGTCATTGCCGCGGACACTGTCGTGGTCTTAGGTAATGAGATTATAGGTAAACCAAAAGATAAAGAAGATGCCTATAAGATTTTAAGAGAATTATCAGGCAAAGAGCATCACGTGTTCACTGGTTACGCTCTTAAACAAGGTGATAAACTAGTGCAAGGCATCGCTATAAGCAGCGTTTTCTTTAATGAATTAAGTGATGAATTAATTAATGCTTATATCGCTACTGGTTCCCCAATGGATAAAGCGGGAGCGTATGGCTTACAAGATAACGATAAGAAATTCCCATTAGTTAAAAAAACCAGTGGGAGTGTCAATAACATTATTGGTTTTCCCACTGAGCAGATTTTACAAGATTTAAAGAATTTTATTCTTTAATACCGTTAGAGATTGTTTCCGCGATATCAACCGCATTATTAGCAATCACTAAGGTCACTTTATTAGACATTACTAGGACACTATTGACCCCAAGGCTTGTGAGCTTCTCACGGTCAATTTTTTCTTTGTCTTTTAAAGATAGATTTATACGAGAGCCAATTGCAGAAACACCATTGATGTTTTCCTTACCACCTAAGGCACTTAGCCAAGCGGATTCATCCACAATTGGGTTCTTTTTTCTTTTACCAAAAAAGATGACCAAGAACACTAAAACTCCGACTAGGACTAAACATCCTGCAACGATGAGTACAACAGCGTACATTGGTAAAGTTGTGTTATTTAATAAATTGAATTTCATAACCTTATGATATAATAGTCTAAAAGTTTGGAAAAAGAAATGATAAAGACACAAAAAGAATACGAGACAAGATTAATGTTAACAGAGGAACAATACTTTTTTATTGTGACTTATTATATGAACATTCAACCTAATAAGCATTTCTTACAAAACACTAACCACTACTTTGATACTGATGACTTATATTTAAGAGATCATCATATGACTTTAAGAGTGAGAATTATTAATGATGTGAAAAGTGAACTCACTTTAAAGATTAAAGGTAAAAACGGTGATGATGAAATTACTGATGGTTTAAGCCCAAAAGAACAAGAACTATTACTGGAACAAAATATTTTCCCATATGGACAAGTGAGAAATCGTTTAATGCTTTTACCCTATCCATTAGATAAATATCATCGTATTACTTCTTTATATAATAGACGTTTAGAAATTGAATTTGATAACCACACCTTAGTGGTTGATAAAAATACATACGAAGATGAAGTCGATTACAATTTAGAGATTGAATCTAAGCTTGGTATCGATCACGCAAAAGAACTATTAATCGAATACGCGAAAAAGTTTAACTTAACTCTTTCTAAAGAAAAATATGTCGGTAAAGCCAGAAGAGCAATTGCCGCGGCATTAAAAAAGCTTAATAACAATTAAGCCTTTTCTGTACCTGAATGACCACATGTCTCGTATTGTGGACAGTTATCGTTTTTACATGCCCATTCCGCTAAGCGACGAGCGTGAGGAATGAATGATCTTATCTCATCTGGGTTGTAACCTACTTGAATACGATGGTCATCAACGATAATTGGTCTTTTTAAGACTGATGGATTTTCTTTAATAAATGCGATTAATTGTTTGACTGTCATGGAATCGATATCTAAATCGTTTTCTTTAACAATCTTACTCTTCGTGGAAATGATATCTTCGGTACCATTTTCACTCTTCATTAAAATATCAGTTAATTCTTGTTCGTTAAGAGTCGCAACAAAAATATTCTTTTCAATAAATGGGATGTTTTGATCCATGAACCATTTTTTGACTTTGCGACAGGAACTACAAGAAGGAGAAGTGTAAATTTTTATCATACGTTGATAGTATAACGATTTTCTTAAAGAAAACAAACAATATGTATTTGAAATTAGTCTCGTAT
>JAEEGI010016649.1_pt1 | contig 15161 bp, 1 predicted proteins | sample 8958751 | NCBI WGS metagenome assembly JAEEGI01 (sample SAMN16246545, study PRJNA631951) | gut metagenome | biome: gut microbiome; feature: rumen; material: KS-attached | host: Bos | place: Iran: Karaj | collected 2018-10
GCCTGCAGCAGCGTCATGCTGTCACCCGTCGCAACCGTTTCCGGACTCGCATAGGAAATTGCAAACCCATCCGTTCCTAACGCCGCCACGCCGGCATAATTGTATCCCGCGCCGCTGCGGTCAAACAGTGTAGAACCTTTTACAAAATCAACCTTGCCCAATGCAACCGTGTTCACATCTTTTGTGCCCACCGTGTAGGTCAGCTTCGTCTTCGCCGCATCCTGCGACAGTGTATCGGAATGCGTGCCTGCGATGGTTACGTTCTGATCCGTATTCGTCTCAGAGAACGCAACCGTATAACTCTTGTCCGCAAATGCAACCAACGCGCCGCCACCGGATTTAAATGCGGCGCTGGCGTCCAGGATCGTCATGGTATCGCCCGTTTCCATGGAAGCCTCACTTGCTTCCGTAAACTTCAGGTTATCCGTGATGGTCGCGGCCGTTGCGTCATAAGTATTGTCAAAGGCACGGGCCGTTCCATCCTTTGCAAAGGTTACTTCGCCCAGTGTGATGCCTGTCACAGTTTTCTTCGTCTCTTCGTAAATAAGCTGGCTCTTGTTGGCGTCGTCTACCTTCACGCCACCAGCGGTCTGTGTGCCGACAATCGCCACACCGCCGATATCTAGATCAGAAGTTATCGTGCCGCCCGCCGTCCACGCATGACTGCCGTTCACTTTCACGCCATTGAAATAATCTGTGCCACTCGCGGTGATAATTGCCTTTGTCTCACCGGGAGTCAGACCGGAAGGCGCTGTCATGTTATCCGTTTCCACCGTGGCGCCACTTGCCAGCGTCCAGTTAGCCGGAACTGTATCTGCCGTACTGCCTACACTCTTTATATTCACTTTATTAATGGCCACTCCGCTCACGGTGTAGGTGACATCGCTGCCACTCACTGCGGCCGAACCCGTTGCGTTGGCATCCAGCTTCGTGTTTGTTTGGTCAAGAGTAACTGTAAAGGAAGGAGTTCCGGAAACTTTTGTTGCCACAACACCAGTCACGCCTTTCAGCAGCGTCATAGATTTATTCATCGGATCTGTCGTTGCACTGAATTGCACACCGCCAATGTTAATTGCAGAACTACTACCAAACACATAATTTGGTTTTACTCCATTCTGATTCTCTACCCCTCCATTTTCATAGTAAACGCTATTATCACCCCAAGTAATGTCACCGCTTAGTGTTGCTGTCGTAACATTTTTTGCACCAACAGTGTAAATCAGTTTTGATTTTTTTGTAGACGTTGCGGTATCATCTGTCTGGCTCAGCGTATCCGTATGCGTACCTACTAAGGTTAAATTTTTCCCTGTAATGGTATCGCTGAAAGCAATGCTGTATGTTTTATCTGCGCCGCCGTTAAACTGCGCAAGCGTCTCATTGCTTGCATTTTGGATTGCCGCGGTTGCATCCACCATCGTCATGGTGTTTCCCGTTTCCATGATGGAACGGCTTGCTTCCGTAAAGGTTAGGCCGTCCGGGTCTATCGCCGCGCCCGTTGCGTCATAATTATTATCAAGGCTACGAGCTGTGCTGCCGTTGACAAACGTCGTTTCACTAAAGGAAATGCCTGTCACATTTTTCTTTGATTCTTCGTAAATAAGCTGGTTGGTATTGGCCGTATTAACTCTTACGCCGCCTTTGGTCTGTTTGCCGGTAATAACCACACCGTTTTCTGCTGTACCAGGCAGATCACTGTTATCCTCTTTCCACTTAAAGTCTCCGTTTATGGTAATGCCTTCCAACGATTCACCTGCGGTGAAGATAACCCTTGTATCGCCAGGGTTAAGCCCGCTGGGAGTCGTCATGGCCGTCGTACCGGTACCGGTTTCTACTGTGGTTGCAATAGTGCTTCCCGATTTTTTCAGCACCCAGCCTGTTGGCAAAACTTCTGCTGTGTCACTTACCTGTTTTACATTAATCTTGTCAATTGTCACTCCGTTCACAGTATATTTAAGGTCTCCACTGTCAATCACCGCATATCCGGCAGCCGTCGCTTCCAACGTGGTATTGGTCTTTGCCAGTGAAACGCCAAAGGACGCAGGTGCATTACTTACAGTTCCATCAACACTTCCACTGATCAGCGTCATGGATTTCCCGTACGGATCTTCGTTCGTTGTACCAAAGGTCAGTCCGCTTAAGTTTGTTTTTGCAGTCGAGTCAAAAGTATATTTCGAATTCGTGTAATGCGTGCCGCCGCCACTCCACGTTACGGTACCGGTCAAAGCGGCCGCGTCATCCCCGCTGACGGTTTTACTGCCAACCGTATAAAGGATCTTCGTCTGAGCGGAATCCTGCGACAACGTATCTGTGTGCGTGCCTTTGAATGTTAATCCTTTATCCGTAACTTCATCTGTAAAACCAACAACAAAACTGGTTTTCTGCGTGGTAAATGCCTGCAGCGCATGACCGCTTCCGTCTTTGATTGCCTTGCTTGCGTCCAGAATCGTCATGGAGTCTCCGGATTCCATCACGCTGCTATTGGTGAAAGCTAAGCCATCTGTGGTAATTGTAGCGCCCGTTGCATCATATTCGTTAGTGAATTCAGTTGCTGCTCCGCCATATAAAGTACCGCCATTCGCAAATGTCGCTGTGCCAAGCGTAATAGTACTTACTGATTTTTTCTCCGCGTAATATGTAAGCTTGGCTCCTTCACTTTCCGTTTTGATACCACCCACGGCGTTCCCGGTGATAACCATACCGGTATCGCCGTTTGGTTTTACAGTGAAAGCATCTCCGTTCTGGTACTTTCTTGCGCCCTGAATCTTATCGTCAGCGAAAAAGCCTGCCGAACCTGTCAGTATATCTACAGAGCCTCCCGGTGCAAGATTTGTCGGCAGTTTTGTCATGTCATCAGTATTAACAGCAACACCGCCATCCTGCGCTGTCCACCCTGTAGGAACAGCAGAAGTCGGAGAAGCAACCGTTCCATCCCAATTTTTGAGATCTACACTGCTCATCTTTACGGTATTCACTTTATACTTGACTGCGCTATCTTCCACAACTACGCTTCCCGTAGCAGTGGCATCGAATAATATGCCCTTGGTATCAGTATAAACAGCCACAGTCACCGTCCCTATGCCCGTACCCGGCTGCGTGATATGATCGCCGCTTATATTAGTCGCATTTGCAAGCAGAACCGTAGACTGACCCATCGGATTGGTATCTGTTGTTCCGGTAAATGTCAGATTCGTAGCATCAATCACAGTATCGCCGTCAAAGGTATACACGCTGCCTGCTGCATTGTAGTAAGGCGTCCCTGTGTTCCATGCAATTTCGCCGTTAAAGGTTGCTGTCGTCACCTTGCTTGTCGCGCCTGTAGTGTAAACAAGCTTATTACCGTCACTGTTTTTTGCTACTGTATCAGTACGATTCCACGAAAATGTCAGCTTGTTATCCGTAGTAACTGCCTGATTCGTTTTGCTTACCGTAACTGATTTGCTAGGCGAATCTGCTATCGTCCCGCTTGTTGCTGAAAGGTCAAGCAAATTGAAAGATTGATTATTCTCTTGGTTCACCGCGCCCGTAACTGCAAAGTTGCCGTCAATGGTCACAGCCAATCCGCCACTATTTATTGCTGCGCCACTTGCAAACGTATAACCTTCGCCCCAGTTCATGGCACCCAGAGTTGTGCCTCCCAACGTTGCGCTCTTGTATTCCGGATAAATAGTATAGTTGATGGATGTAGAAGTATCGTCACTGTCGCGTGTAACCTTTCGAGCCCCGTCATAAGCCACTGACACCCCTGTTATTGACGTGTCCGTTCCAAAATCAGAAATGGATTTTAATTTAATACCATCATCACCGATAGGTTGATTATATTGCGTTCCGTCATCTTTATCTATATAGTTCAGGTTAATGCTGCTTAACGCGTCATCCGGGGTATATGATTTCAACAATGTCATGGTGCCAAGAGTCAGTGGCGTTTCTGCATTGAATACTATTCCTGATATGTCAAGCTTACTATCATTATTCTTATTTGTAAAAGTCTCGGCTGCCAGCACCGGTGTTGCTGTATCCCAATTCACATTCTTCAAAAAAATGGTGCTAAAATTATTAACACTCTTTACCTTATTATCCGTTGTACCTGTCCAGGGTGAAGCGGTTGTGCCAGATGCCAGCATTGTACTATCATCTTTTGTGCCACCAATATAAAGCCAGTTTGTAGAACCATTTTTGTAATTTGGATAAAATCCCCACAACTCCGCTTTTTCTAATCCTGTAACGCTACCGTATAAGTTAACCGTATTATATCTTGCATTTGTTGAACCATTATTATAACCGCCGATAATTCGTAAATAATCAGATTCAGTATTAAAACTTCCACTAGCAAAACTGCCACCAGCAAGTGTAACAAAATTTTCTAAGAAATCTGCACCGGAACTACTACTTTTACCACCATATATCATTAATTGGTTGCTATCAAAAGTACCACCTTTAATAATAACAGCATTTTTAGTAGAAGACGAATTAGAATCACCGCCTACAATTACGCTGCTATGTATTGTACCACCATTAATGTTCACTCTATTATTTGTAGCCCAACCGTTGCCACCTATTGCCCCATATATTGACCCTGATACCTCGCTGTTTTCATTGATGGTTACTATATTTTTTTCAACAGAAGCGCTGCCTCCACCCTGACCTCCAACAATATTCCCAGTTATAATACTTTTATTATTCGTTTCACCGCTGATGGTGACCTCATTACCAAGAGCATTACTTTGTCGAGAATAACCACCAATAACAAATCCGCTAACCGTACCGCCACTTATAGTTACATAATTGCCGATATAATTGCCGCTAAGAACATCGCCTGCCCGGCTAGAATTTGCATAACCGCCATAAACGTTACTATCCACTGTACCAGCTTTAATTGTTACAGTGTTGTTTGTAACAGCTGCGTTATATCCGGAACTATTTCCATAACCGCCATAAACTTCGCCGGTCACTGTACCAGCTTTAATTGTTACAGTGTTTCCCGAAACAGATCCGGAAGTAGAATTACCGCCATAAACGTCTGCATATATGTAGCCACCAGTTGCGAGATTGATTTCAACTTCATTTTGCGTAGCGCTACCACTTTGAGTTTTACCACCATATACAATTTTGCTGGCATTCTCTAACCCTATAGTGCTAGTACCACTAATGGAAACTTTGTTACTATTTACGGTACTACTTGTATTACTAAAACCGCCATAAACATTCTTTTTCGCAGTTCCATTTTTTATTTCCACACTATTATTGCTTAAATTGACTGCAGTCAGATAATCAGCTCCACCACAAATGACACCAGTAACAGAGCCTCCATCTATAATAATCTTGTTATTTGTAACGCCATTATTATCTTCAGAGTAACCTCCTAAAATATCATTCAGAACATCTCCGTAAACAGTAATCTTATTGTTGCTAATGCCACCATGTATGCCCACATAAAAGTTAGGATATTTTACATATCCAGAAACATTACCGCCATTTTCTATTTCTATGATATTACCACTTTTGTAGCTGCGAATAGCTTTTACCGTGCCGCCATTTTTAACAATAAACTTTACTCCAGTTCCTGCTTCGCCGTCAATAGTACTTCCTGTTCGATCTAACCTGTAGACTGTTTCGTTAGCACTTGTATCCGCACTGGTAATTGTCTTGGGAGAACCAGTAACTGGTTCATCCTCTGCCCACGCAACGCCCCCGCCAGCCATGGACAGTGACAGAGCAACAGCCAGTGCCACCCCAACACTTCTGCGGTTCGCTTTTGCGCCGCAGTTTACGCTTGTACAGCCTTTCCCGTTACGTTTTGCAATTTCGCTCACCGCCACGTAGCAGTTTCTCACTTTGCTCCAGATTACTTTGTAAATCTTATTCATGGTGGCTTCTCCTTTGCAGTATGATGATGTTCACAAATCTGTGGGGTTACGCCTTCCCTTTTTCTTCACCAACGGATCACGGTAACACCGGAATCTGACACATACTGAAAATTACATACTTATCCATTAAAAATTATACAACGATTTTCCGACGATTTGAACCTCTTCGCTTCATTTGTCATTGACAATTTTTTGGGCAAAAATGACACTTTTGTCAACAGTTTGTCGTTTTTTAATCCCCGCAAAGCAGGATGGTTACTTGCCTGGCAGCACATTATCAAACGTCGCAAACTTTATGGAACTAAAGCGTTCCGCGGACAGGAGGGAGGGATTGACGGCTTCTTTGTTTTATAATCCAAATAGTCCGTCCCGGTCACTTTAGTGACCGGACTTTTTTCGTAACTCCAGCAGCTACGCGGTTTTCCATCCTGCTTTCTGTTATAAATATAGACAGTCTAATTGTCTGTCTCCAGATGACACTTCTTTCGTTCATTTTATTGCTTTGTTCGGGAAAGCTGCCACTGCGCTGTGCCGAAAATATCGGGCTATGCAATAAAAAGAGGAATGGGATAACCCCACTCCTCTGCCTATCATTTTGACTAATCTAATATCCAATCAGACTTTAGCTGAAACATCACTGTTTCCCTTTTTGTTTTAGCTGCTCGCCTTTATCAGAACATATACGCTACGTTCACGCTGCCGCCAAAGCCCCGGTGCTTGCCGCCGTAGCCGTAGATGCTGATGTCCGTCTGCCACGGATTGGTCTTCGTGGCGTTCATGCGCATGCCGATCTCGCCCCGTACGCTTCCTCCCTTGACGCTGGCCGCACGGATCCCAATGCCGTCCACCGTGCCTTCGGACTTGCCGTCGAACTCATACTCGTACGCCAGGCCGCCGTACCAGTTCCACTTCTTGTCCGTCGTTCCGTACCGGGCGCCCACACGCAAAATGCTGCTGGCTACGCTGTCCAGGCTGTAGTTGTTGCCGCCTGAGGCAAAGTCCACGCCGTCGCGTTTGGTGTAGAAATACTTCCCATATACATCAAGGCTCTTTCCGCCTTTGTAGTTTATGATCTTGCCAATGCCCACATGGGCGCCAAAATAATTGGCGTGCACGTCATACCCGTAGCCATTCCCCGCCGCATCCCGCAACAGGTTGTTCGCCGTATCGCTCAAACGGCCCAGACGCACGCTGGCCTCGGTGTACACATCATGCTTGTTGGTCCATTTCGCCATCAGACCGCCTCCGGCATAATGAGAATCCCCATCGCCCCGGCCTGCGTCGCTGTGCAGCGTGTAGTTGCTTTTGCCGTATTCTCCGAAGACGCCCCACTCCAGCGAGCCCTTCTTCAACTCCCGTTTGGAACCTACGGCCACCGCCACGTTCCAGTTGTTAGAGTCCACATGGCTTCCGGTCTTGTATCTGGACCAGCCGCCGCCCATGGATGCACCGATACGGGTTCCGTCCGAACCCGCATTCTGCGGATCTGCAAGCCCGACCATCGCCTGCCCCAAATGCTCTCTGCCTGCAGCCAGCACTGCCATACCCGCTTCCATCACCATCAGCGTGTTATGGGTCTGCTCCTGGGCCGCCAAATCTCTGGCGCCTGTCTTCGTCGTGAAAACCAAATCACTGCCTGACAGGGATGCCGCGCCTTCCCCTTCCAGACCGGCGCCCACCGTATACTTCGAACCGGTAATGGTTCCCACGCTGTCGCCGAAATCGGACACCAGCGTCATCTTTCTGTTCGCGTCCAGTTCTTTCACATTTTGGAAATGAATCTTCGCAGTATCTACATCCGCACCCGCGAATGTAATGTTAGAAGGACGTGTCAGCAGCGCACCGCTGTCCTTCCAGTCCACATTGGTAAAGGTCAGCTTCGAAGCCTGGTTTTCTGTTGCCGTGTACGTAACGGCCCCTCCGCTTGTCGCCAACTTACCGGTGATGTTGGCATCAATCGTCACACCGGTCACCGGCGTATAGCTGTACGAAGTCTTCTTCACCTGCTCAGCCATGTCCTTCAGTGTGGCATTAGCCTGCAGCAGCGTCATGCTTTCGCCCGTCGCAACCGTTTCCGGACTTGCATAGGAAATTACAAATCCATCTGTTCCTAATGCCGCCACCCCAGCATAATTGTATTCCGCGCCGCTGCGTTCAAATACAGTTGCGCCTTTTTTCCATTCTGCCAGACCTAATGTTACGGAAGCTACATCCAGTGTCCCGGCTTTATAAATCAGATGCTTCTTTTCCGTGTTAAGCGTTACGCCCTTATCCTGTGTACCCGCTATGGTCACGCTCTTTGCCGCATCCGATTCCGTAAACGCATCCTGTGTATTGCCGTAAGCATTGGCGCCATTGATAGCAACCTTAGCAAAGAATCCATCCGTGTCGCTTTGGAGAATATCTACATGAGTTCCGGCAGCCAACTCTGGCACGGTCATGCTATCGGTTTCTATGGTGACCCCTGCCGCCACCGTCCAGTTTGCAGGAACTTTATCCGCCGTACCGTTCGCACCCTTCACCGTAATCTTGTCTAACGTTACCCCACTCACAGTAAAGGTCACGTCGTTACCGCTAACGCCAGAAGCGCCTGTCGCCTTGGCATCCAGTTTCGTGTTTGTCTGGTCAAGAGCAACCGTAAAGGAAGGAGTGCCGGAAACTTTTGTCGCCAAAACTCCCGTCACGCCCTTCAGCAGCGTCATGGTTTTGGTAGCGCCCACCAGTGGGTCCGCCGTCGCACTAAACGACACGTTGGAAATATCCACTGCAGAGTTCCCGTCAAATGTGTAAGTTGCTTTCGTTCCGTTCTGGTTTACATCACTGCCATTCGCGTAATACGTACCTCCATCATTCCAGGTGATGTCTCCGGCCAGTTTCGCGCTGCTTACTACTTTATCGCCAACAGTATAAGTTAATGTAGTTTGCGCCGCATCCTGTGACAATGTATCCGTATGCGCACCTTTTAAAGTTAAATTCTTCCCCGTAATCGTATCGGCGAAAGCAACTTTTTTCGTTTGTTCCGTAAACGCTGGCAATTTCTTATTGCTAATCGCATTGGGAATCGCAGCGCTTGCATCCACGATCCGCATGGAGTTACCCGTTTCCATAATATCAGAGTTGGCGAAAGCCAAATCGTCTGCGTTAATAGTTGCCGTCGACACATCGTATGTCTTATCAAAAGTCCGGGCCACAGTAGCTGCCGTTCCGTCATCATTGGCGAAAGTAACGCTGCCCAGCGTCAGGGTATTGATACTTTTCTTCGACTCTTCGTAAATGATTTGGTTTGTATTTGCTTCATTAACTTTTACGCCGCCTTTAGTCTGCGTGCCGGTAATCGCTACGCCGCCGATGTCAAGGTCAGAAGTAATCGTACTGCCGTCAACCTTCCATGCATGGCTTCCATTTACTGACACATCTTTAAAAAACGCTGTAGAACCGGAGGCCGCTTCGATAATAACTTTCGTTTCACCGGGTTCTAAACCGGAAGGTGAAGCGACTACCAATCCATCTGTTTCCACCGTGGCAATTACATTATCAGAAGAATCTTTTGCCAGCGTCCAGCCTGTTGGTACCGTATCCGCAGCCTTTGCAATGCTTGTCACATTAATCTTGTCAATCGCAACGCCGTTTACTGAATAAATCACATCATTACCGCTTACGCTTGCTGAGCCGGTTGCTTTTGCATCCAGCTTCGTATTGTTTTGGGTAAGAGCAACTCCAAAGGCCGGCGTTCCAGAAATGTTAGTTTCCACAACTCCCGTTACACCTTCCAACAGCGTCATGGATTTCGTTTTTCCACCAGCAATCGGGTCTTCCGTTGTGCTGAACTGTACACCGGCAATAACCACTGCAGTATCACCGTCAAATGTGTATGTTGCATCCTTCCCATTCTCATTCACATCAACGCCATTTGTATAATAGGTTCCGCCGTCACGCCAGTCAATCGCACCAGATAACGTTGCCTTAGTGACCATCTTTGCGCCAACCTCATATTTCAACAGAGATTTTTTAGTAGAAGTGGCTGTATCATCTTCCTGGGACAGCGTATCTGTATGCGTTCCTGTAAACTTTATGCTATCGGACTTAATTATACTATTGGACTTAATAGTATCCGTAAAATTAACCACATAACTCTTGCTTGTACCACCGTTAAATGTTGACAGCGTCTCATTACTTGTATTTTTAATCGCGCCCGTCGCATCCACAAGCGTCATGGTGTCGCCGGTTTCCATCAATGGCCGGCTTTCAGAAGTAAACAAATTATCTCTGGCAACGATTGGCGCCGCCGTTAGATCATACGTGTTGTCAAAAGTACGGGCTTTTGTGCCAGCCGCAAATGTAATACCGCCAAGGGTGAGTTTTGTTATATCTTCTTTGCTTTTTTGATAGACGATCTGATTCTTGTTGGCATCGTCAACTTTCACACCGGTTCCAGTAGTTGTACCAACAATGGCAACGCCAGAATTATCTGTATCCACTATGGAACCAGAGCCGTTCCATGCATTAGCTCCATTGATCTTTATGCCATCAAAATAAGCTGTTCCGGTTGCCGTGAGAATGGGAACACTTGAACCGTATGGCAAATTGGAAAGCATCGTTGCATTCATATTTGCAGTTTCCACGGTTGCCTCAACCTCATTAGAGCTATTCTTTTTCAAAGTCCACCCAGCCGGAACCGCAGATGATGTGCTGACATCCCAACCGGAAAGATCAATCGTGCTTATGGTCGTACCTGTCGCCGTATATTTTACCTTGCCTGCTTCTGCCGTCGAAATTGTGCCAGTCAATGTAGCGGTGATTGCTGTGCCATTACCCATGTTTGTGGTAAAATCAGCCTGCGTATGTAGTATATCTGCAACCGCTCCGGCTGCAAGACCGGTTGCGTTGGGCAGCAGGTACATGGAACCGCTCACTGCTTCAGGATTTGAAAAGCTGAAACCCGTTGCGTCGATAGAATTTACATTGTTGAAAATATAAAGATCACCAGCCGTACGGCCTGCATCCCACTCCACATTACCCAGCGTGATATCCGTGACATCTTTTGTCTCTGCGTAGTATTTCAGGGTTTTTCCAGTATCTTCCACGTTCACACCGCCATAATGATTACCGGAAAACGTAACACCGTTCGCCGTATCATTGACGAACGCGGTACTTGAATACTTTTTTGCACCCGTTATCTGATTTATATTGAAATAATTGTCTGTTGTTGCTGTAAGAATACCCAGCCACTCACCGGCTTCAATATCCGGCTCTGTAAAACCAGCCGCTGTAATGCTCTCATTGCCTAAATTATTCGTCCAGTCTGCAGGCACATTAGGCACATTAGAACTCGCACCGTTCCAACCAGCAAGATTTACGCTATCCAACGCCATGCCTGTAACCGAATAATTAACTCTTTGAGTAGTTGTCGATACAGTACCAGTTAATGTGCCGTTTAAACTTATACCATTACCTGGATTATAGTTTGTAATCGTCTGCGTATGATTCGTCTTACCCGTTCCATAGGTAACCGTCCTTCCTGCGCTCAGCCCTGTCGCATTTGAAAGCAATGTCATACTACTGCCCGCTTTAAGCGCACCTGCCTGATTGTTTGAAAAATTGAACGTTAATCCCGATGCATCAACACCCGCTACAGTACCAAATTGATAATCAGATGATCCCGGTGTGCGGCTTGTTCCCCAAGTCATTCCACCTAAAGTAATTGTATTTACATTTTTGTAATCTACTTTATAGACAAGTGCATTGTTTGTTCGACCCAACCAATTACCTACCGTTACGCCTTTATTCTGAGTTCCCGTAAACGTAATATCACTGCCACTGGATTGTTCATTACTGAATGAATGTGATTTATAAGCATTATTGTTTGCGCTTGCAGAGTCAAATTGAACATTGCTAAAATATTGACTTTCCGCTCTCCTCAAGATCTCTCTTGATTGGTTGACAGGGATACCTGCTATCGCTGTTAACGCCGCTGTACTTAAGCCTGCTGTAGTTACACTGATATTGGTTGGATTCTTTGTCCATACAGGAGCAGTAAGAAGATTCGTACCATCCCAACCCGCCAAATTCACGCTATTCAGCGTCATGTTTGTCGCTTGAAATTCTATTGCATCCGTCAATGTTACCACGTTACCCGTTAGCGTCCCTGTCAAAGAAACACCGTTTTCGGATGCTGTGTACTGAATCGTTTGCGTATGATTTGTCTTGCCTGTCCCATAATTAGGAATAATCCCTGCAATCATGCCTGTTGCATTGGAAAGCAAAGTGTTCTTTGAATTAGATCTAAGATTAGACTTATCACTCTCACTATCAAAAGTAAAATTCAAGTCCGAGGCGTTAATGGTTGTAGTGGTCACAAAATTCTTAGTAGCATCTGCAGAACGAGGTGTTCCCCATTTTGCAGTACCAAGATCAATGGTCACCACATTGTCCGCAATAGTATATAGAACATTTTTATAGTTATTTGCAAGAGAAACTGTATATTCTTTTTCTTTATAGGATTTAAATTTCACGCCGTTTGTAAAGGTGGTTTCTGACCCCGAAGTACCTGCCGTTATAATCTTTTTTGGATTAGCAGAGTTTAATGTCACCTTATCTCCGCTATTTGTGCCATATTTTAATGTAAAGCCTTGCGTACCAAAATCTCTACTAGAACTTGTGCTGCCCGCCAGAATTGTCATTGTTCCTTTTGAATTTGATGTGTTTTTCAAATTATTCGCGATTGGTGAAATATCTAATATCGAAAACGATGAATCATTAAACTTTGCTGTTAAAACAGTGTTACCTTTACCATTTGACCATGTAAGAGGACTAACAAGCTGTATGGTTTCAAAATTATTGATTGAACTTACGACGTTACCTGCTTTTTGTAGAATTAATTTGTTCCCTGTAACTGTGTCAATGGGATCAGTAACCTCACTATACTTGCCGTCGTAGTAACCACCATAAAGATTAATGTTTCCCGTAACTCCATTTAACGTTACTGTATTATTTGTAATCTTAGAACCAGCATTCCAAATATATTTTATATAACCGCCATATATATTTCCATTTACTGTAGTATTATTAAGAATAATGTTGTTCCTTTGTGCGAAATGGGGCGTACTAATAGAATCCTGAGACACATAGCCACCTCTAATTTGCACATTACTTACGCTAAAATTAGAGAGGTCAACACGATTGTCGCAGGCATCAGATTGACTTGAGCTGCCGCCCCAAATATCTAAATAAGACGAATCTGTTGTAAACGTGCCTCCAACTATTTCAACTGTATTATTATTGGCAGTACCGCCCGCATAACTAGCCATGCCGCCAGTAATATAATTCACGTTAAAAACGCCATCGCGTATATCAACGACGTTATTATTGGCTGAACCCCAGTTACTGTCACCGCCGCTAATAGTCCAACTCGTAAATGTTCCATTATAAATGGTAACCGTATTGTTTAAAACATCGTTTCCACTAATATTACTTGATCCGCTGTTTCCTCCGTAAATACTACCTGTTACGGTGCCATTATAAATGTTGACAGAGTTGCCACTAACTATGCCTTTATATGCATCCCCTCCAGACACACTAGCGACTTCACTATTATCTTTAATATTTACGGTATTCCCTGTGATTGTGCTATATCCATGATTGTCGCTTCCACCATATAAGTAGTTTGTAACTTTTCCAGTGCCACTAATTGTAATTGTGTTCCCTCTGACAACCGTTCCAGTATCATAGTCCGTTGTATCAGTTGGAAAACTGCCACCTCCAACCCCGCCGCCATATGCATTAGTAACAGTACCATTTTTAACCTCAACAGTATTCCCCGTTACAGAGTTAGACTCTGAGAAACCACCATAAGCTCCATACTCAACAGCACCACTAATCGTAACATTATTATTGTTTTGTCCACCTATAACACCATAATTGAACGACGTTGTTCCTGTTACCTGTCCACCGGCTTTAACCTCAATAGTATTTCCACTTGTTGAACTTGTAACAGAATTAATTATGCCGCCTGAATCAACAATAAACTTTACACCACTTCCAGTAATAACATAGTCTTTATTGGTAGGACTATTAATCGTTTGATTGCTAGGAACATCTTCCGCCCACGCAACACCGCCGCCCGTCAACGACAGTGACAGAGCAAGCGCAAGCACCATCCCCACACACCTGCGGTTCGCTTTCGCGCCGCAGTTTACACTGGTACAGCTCTTTCCGTTACGTTTTGCAATTTCACTCACCGCCACGTAGCAGTTTCTCACTTTGCTCCAGATCACTTTGTAAATCTTATTCATGGTGGCTTCTCCTTTGCAGTACAATGAGGTTCACAAATCTGTGGGGTAACGCCTTCTCGTTTTCTTCACCAACGGATCACGGTAACACCGGAATCTGACACATACTGAAAATTACATACTTATCCATTAAAAATTATACAACTATTTTCAGGACATTTACACCTCTCCGCTTCATTTGTCATTGACAATTTTTTGGGCAAAAATGACACTTTTGTCAACAGTTTGTTGTTTTTTAATCCTTGCAAAGCAGGTTGGTTACTTGCCTGGAAGCACATTTTTAAATGTTGCAAACTTTATTGAACTAAAGCGTTTCGCGGGCAGGAGGGAGGGGCTTGACGGCTTCTTTGTTTTCTGTTTTTATGTTACACTGGTAACAGACAGATATGACTTACGTTTTCTACAAAATCGGATGTTCCCCTTGTGCGTCGCATACGCCGGAAAGGATACGCTCATGAAACATCTTATTGCAGATAAGCTGAATTTTTTGATGAAGGCCACCGCCACCAGGAACAATATGCTGAGCCGGGCCCTTGCCTTTGATGCGTCTCACATCAGCCGCATCCGGAACGGCGAGCGGGGCCTTCCCAGTCATCGCGAATTTATTCTGCCGGCCGCCGGCTTTTTCGCCAGGGCGGTCCGCACCGCTTACCAGAAAAAGGTACTGGCCGCACAGCTCTGCCCCGGCAAGCCCTGGCCGGAATCGGTGGAAGTTGCCACGCGTTTAATTGCCCGGTGGCTGGGAGAAGGCAGGCAGATCGATCACGATGAATGGAATCTTTATCTGGAACAAGCAGACCCGAATGGGATACCGGCTAACGGTACGGGTGCTTCTGCGGAGTCTTACGTCACAAACTACTATCCGGGCAACGAGGGCAAGCGCCAGTGCGTCCTCCGTTTTCTTTCAGACCTGGTTGCGGCGGAAGAACCGGTGACACTGTTGCTCCATTCGGAAGAACGCATGGAATGGATTTACGAGAATCCGGATTTTGCAAAACAATGGGGCGCG
>JAEEGI010016651.1_pt1 | contig 15161 bp, 13 predicted proteins | sample 8958751 | NCBI WGS metagenome assembly JAEEGI01 (sample SAMN16246545, study PRJNA631951) | gut metagenome | biome: gut microbiome; feature: rumen; material: KS-attached | host: Bos | place: Iran: Karaj | collected 2018-10
TTACCCGAGAAATTGGGGTTGACAAGGATAATATCGGGGCTTAGCGCGTCGAGTGAATCGATCGTTACGCCGAAATCGTCGCTGGCGAAGTAGTAGATTTCATATCCGAAGCTGCGGAAAACGAATTCCGACTGTACGAAGCTCGACTTTTGCAGAGCGACGCGTTTATCAGTTCCGATCAGCGAACACAGGAGATACAATACAGCCTGGGTACCTGCGCCGACTATAATATTAGACATTTTTGAGTTGACGCTTCTTATTCCGAGCGCGTATTTCTGCAGCGCATAACGCAGGGCTTCCTCACCCTGAGCGTCGCCGTATGAGGTCAGAAGGTAGCTGCGGTTGATGATATTTTTTATCTCCTTGCGCCAGATAGCGAGGTCAATAACGCTGCTGTCAATGCTCTTGGTGCTGAAATCATACTCGTAGTACTTATTTTCTTTTTTAGAATTATCCTCGATGCTCTCGGCAATCTTTGGGCGGTTCTCAAAGTCAGCCGCGACGAAATAACCGCTTTTCGGGCGGTTTGTAATGTAACCCTCGGCGCACAGCTGGTCGTAGGCAGAAATCACGGTGGTTTTTGAGAGCGACAGCGAGCTGCTGAGTTCTCTTATAGACGGCAGGCGGTCGTTTTTCTTCAGGTTGCCGTTCTCGATAGCCCGTCTGACGGAGTGGTAAATCTGCCGATAGAGCGGTATTTTGTCGTTTTTGTCAGTCATAATAAAATCGTAAAGCATTTCATCACCATTTTCATTGTACCACCCACAGGGGAATATTGCAATAACGGTTGAAATTTTCTCCATTTATTAGTATAATAAATAAGTATGATAATTTTACGAGAGAGGGATTTTTGTGAATACTTCGGTAAACCGTTTTTTTGAAGGAATCAAGGGCAAGACCGTAGCCTTTATCGGCATCGGCACAAGCAACCTGCCTTTGATAAAGCTGTTCGCGGATAAGGGAGCAAAGGTCAAGGCGCTCGACAGAAAGGACTTTGAAGCCCTCGGCGAAAACGGCGTGCTCGCAAAGGAGTACGGCGCTGAGCTGATTCTGGGAGATTGCTACCTTGACAATATCGACGCGGACATAGTTTTCCGCAGCCCGGGCACACCGTTCTACAAGCCCGAGCTTGTGGCTGTGCGCGAGAGCGGAAATGTACTGACCTCTGAGATGGAGGTTTTCTTTGAGCTGTGTCCGTGCAAGACAATTGCCGTCACAGGCTCCGACGGCAAGACAACCACAACGACGATCATTTCCGAGTTCTTGAAGGCGGCGGGAAAGACCGTTCACCTCGGAGGCAATATCGGCAAGCCATTGCTGCCCGAAATCGAGAGCATAAGTGCCGACGACTATGCGGTTGTCGAGCTCTCGAGCTTCCAGCTTATTTCCATGCGCCAAAGCCCCGACGTGGCGGTTGTCACAAACCTCGCGCCGAACCACCTCGATATCCACAAGGATATGCAGGAGTACATCGACTCAAAGCGCAACATCGTGCTTCACCAGAGCGCGTTCTCAAAGGCGGTAGTCAACCTCGATAACGAAATCGCGAACAGCTTTTCCGAGAACGTCCGCGGTCAGCTCTGCAAGTTCAGCGTTAAGGAACAGCTCTCCAACGGCGCGTATCTTGATGGCACCACGATCTGCTACAGCGACTACGGTAAGGTAACGCGAATCATGGATATCTCCGATATCCGCATTCCGGGCATGCACAACGTCGAGAACTACCTCGCGGCGATTTCCGCGGTATGGGGTATGGTTGACGTTGATACTATCGTCAAGGTCGCAAAGGAATTCGGCGGCGTCGCTCACCGCGCGGAATTTGTCAGGGAATACAAGGGTGTGCGCTACTACAACGACTCCATAGCTTCCAGCCCGACTCGTACGGCGCTCGGCACACTTTCGCTCTATGACTTCAAAATCGCGATCATCGCGGGCGGATATGACAAGCATATTCCTTACGAGCCGCTTGGCCCCGTAATCAACGACAAGGTTAAGCTCCTCATTCTCCTCGGCGATACCGCTCCCAAGATCGAGCAGGCGGTAAGAGAAGCCGATAATTTCGACGAAAGCGCTATTAAAATCATCAACGTCACCAACATGGAGGAAGCCGTCGCCGCCGCTGTTGAAAACACCGGGAAGGGCGATATCGTATCTCTTTCACCCGCGAGCGCGAGCTTCGGACTGTATAAGAACTTCGAGGAACGCGGCAACCACTTCAAGTCGATAGTAAACGGACTGGAGTAATATGATGGACTTAAAAGAAATAATATTCGCCCTCTGTTCGGCGCAGGGCGTTTCGGGCAGCGAGGAATCCGCCTGTGCTGTGGCAGCGCGATACTTAGAGCCGTATTCTGAGGTAAGAACCGACCACAACGGCAATCTATTCGCCACCCTCGGCAACCCCGACGCGAAGAAAACCGTTCTCCTTGACGCGCACCTCGACAGAATAGGTCTGATTGTCACTGATATCAACGACAAGGGCTTTGTCAAGGTCGATAAGTGCGGAGGAATGGATATCCGCGTGCTCCAGAATGCAGTGCTCACCACAGAGGACGGTCTGACAGGCACGGTCTGTTCCCTGCCGCCGCACCTTTCTGACGGCAGCGAGGACAAGGCGACTCCGATCAATAAAATCTGGCTCGACTTCGGAATGAGTTACGAAGAAGTCAGCCGCAAAATATCTGTCGGCGACAAGCTGACCTTCCGCGAGCAGCCGACGGAGCTTCTGGGCGGAAAAATCACATCACCCGCGCTCGACAACCGCTGTTCCGTGGCAGCTCTTATCCGCGTCGCGGAATTACTCAGCGGCAGGGAGCTTGACTATAAGGTCATTATTCTCCTGAGCGCTCAGGAGGAAACCTACGGCTCGGGCGCAATGACGGGCGCGTTTCAGATTGACGCGGACGAAGCGATAGTAGTCGACGTTAGCTTTGCAAACCAGCCTGACGTTTCGGGACAGTACGGCAATATTGAACTGAATAAAGGCCCCATGCTCGGTTACTCGCCGATTCTCAACCGACAGATGACCGAGAGGCTCAAGGCTCTCGCCGAGAGCGAGGGTATACCCCTGCAGTATGAAGCTATGTCGGGCAGAACGGGCACCAACGCCGACCATATCTCCGTTACAAAGAGCGGAGTAAAGACCGCCATGCTCTCGATTCCCGAGAGGTATATGCACACCCAGGCGGAGGTCATGCACCCGGACGACGCGGAGCGTACCGCAAAGCTGATTGCGGCTTATATTCTCAGCGGAGGTGCTTTTGATGATTGATTACACACTGCTGCGAAAGCTCTGCGCCGCCGACGGTATCTCGGGCGACGAGGGAGAGGTTCGCGACTTAATCATAAATGAAATAAAGGACTGTGCCGACGAAATCAGAATCGATAATCTCGGCAATATTCTTGTACATAAAAAGGGCAGAGATCGCGCTGAGAACAAGCTGATGCTCTCAGCTCACATGGACGAGGTCGGACTTATGGTGACGGATATCACGTCCGACGGCTTTCTCAAGTTCGACGAGGTCGGCGGTCTTGATCGCAGAGTCGTTGTCGGCAAGCGCGTCCGCGTCGGCAAGAACGGCACAAACGGCGTTATCGGCATAAAGCCCGTCCACCTTACAAACGGCGATGAGAACGCGGCGATTCCCGCGTACTCCGAGCTGTATATCGATATCGGCGCTGACAGCCGCGATGATGCTCTGAGCGTTGTCGGAATAGGCGACAGCGTGTGCTTTGACAGCGAGTTTGCCGAAACTGAGAGCACGATACGCTCCAAGGCTATCGACGACCGCTTTGGCTGTCTTGTCCTGATTGAGCTGATAAAGAGCGATTTGAAGTACGATACCGACTTTGCCTTTGTTGTACAGGAGGAGGTCGGACTGCGCGGCGCAAAGGTCGCGGCGTACAGCATTGACCCCGAATTCGCTCTTGTGATAGAAACCACTACAGCCGCCGATATCCCCGAGATCGAGCCGACAAAGCAGGTCTGCACCCTCGGCGAAGGCGCTGTTGTCTCCGTGATGGACAGAACAACGATTTACGACAAGGGACTTGTAAAGGCGGCGTTCGAAACGGCTGACGAAATCGGCGTCAAGGCTCAGTACAAGCGAGCCGTAGCAGGCGGCAACGACGCGGGAATTATCCACAAGTCAAACGGCGGTATCCGCACCCTCGCTATTTCTCTCGCGTGCCGCTACCTTCACGCGCCTAACTGCGTGGCAAATAAGTCAGACTGCGAGAGCGTCATGCTCCTCGCGCACAAGATGGCTGAGAAAATCGCGGGCGGTGAGCTATGATACAGGCTGTCACAGAAAACACTGACTTTGCGGGCGCTATAAGGGCGTTTTCGGCTCTCGATCCGTTCGCCTGCCGCATTCTTTCGCTGTACCAGAGCTACCGGCCCGAGCTGGTTTTTGTCGACTATTGGCTCCAGCTCGACGATGAAAGCGGTGCCGTAACAGGCGCTGTAGCCCGCAACGGCTCGAATTTTATATTATTTCTGACTGACAAATCCGATTTAGACGAGGTTTCGTCGTTCGTGCGCGTCGGCGGCGCGGCAGGGATAATCTGCAGCGGCAGCTACGAGCTTGATCTTAACATGAAAACCACAACGGGCGCTGTTCTCGTGCGCAATACTCCGTTTGAGGAGGACGGGGGTCTGAGCTTTGTCGAGCCTGACCTGCGCGCGGCGTATGAGCTGATTTTCGGCTGTGCCGACGAGAACTTCCGTCCGCCCGCGTTCGAGGATTTCTACGTTGACGTGAACCACAAGCTGCGCCACAACGCGGCGCGTATCTGCGGAATTGAGCATGACGGCAAGCTCGCGGCTCTCGCCATGACGGTTGCCGAAAGCGACGACGGCGCGGTTTTAGGCGCTGTCGCCTGCGCACAGGAGTTCCGCAGGTCCGGCTTTGCTTCCGCTGTGGTGAAGCACATCACAAATTCTCTTATCAGCGAGGGTAAGAACGTATTTCTCCACCGCGCGAAAAACGCGAACGTCAGCTTTTACAGCGGACTCGGCTTTTCCGAGTGCGGCACATGGCGAGAATATCTTTTATAGGGTGATTATTTGAAATTTTTTGATATTGACGAACGCATACTTGAAGCATCAGAGAAGGCCATGGCGCTCTGCGCGGACAAGCTGCGCGAGATAGATGAAATCCAGGAATACCATCAGGTGAAGATGATAAAGGCGTTCCAGAACGCGGGAGTGCGCGAGAGTTACTTCTGCGCTTCCACGGGCTACGGCTACGACGACTTCGGCAGAGACGCTCTCGACAGGGTATACGCCTTCGCCTTTGACGCCGAGGACGCTCTTGTCCGCCACAACTTCGTGAGCGGCACCCACGCGCTGACGGTAGCTCTGTTCGGCGTTCTCCGCCCGAACGACACTGTTCACTGTGTGACCGGAATGCCTTACGACACTATACGTTCCGCGATCGGCATCGAGGGCAACTACCCCGGTTCGCTCAAGGATTTTAACATCAACTTTGAGATGACCGACCTGCTGCCCGACGGCACCGTCGACTATGAACAGGCTGAGCGCGACATCGCCGCAAAGCAGCCGAAGATGGTGTATATCCAGCGTTCGCGCGGCTACAGCCTGCGCGCGACTCTGACATGGCGCGAGATAAAGAAAATCTGTGATATCACAAAGCGCGTGTCGCCGAAATCGATCATCATGCTCGACAACTGCTACGGCGAGTTCGTCGAGAAGGTTGAGCCGCTCACGATAGGCGTTGACCTCATGGCAGGCTCGCTTATCAAGAACCCGGGCGGCGGTATCGCTCCCACAGGCGGCTACATTGCAGGAAAAAAGGAGCTTGTCGAGATGTGCGCGTACCGACTGACCACACCCGGTACGGGCAAGGAGATCGGCGCGACTCTCGGCGTTAACCGCGAGATGTTCATGGGTGCATATCACGCTCCTCACGTCACGGGCGAAGCGCTCAAGACTGCGGTTTTCGCGTCGGCGCTCTTTGAGCTGCTCGGATTTGAAACCACTCCTAAGTACAGCGACGACAGGGGAGATATTATCCAGCTTATCATGCTCGGCGACGAGGAAAAGCTCATTTCCTTCTGCGGCGGAATCCAGAGCGGTTCTGCGGTCGACAGCTTTGTTCAGCCGATGCCGTCCGATATGCCCGGCTACGAGAGTCAGGTTATTATGGCGGCAGGAGCGTTTACACTCGGCTCGTCTATCGAGCTTTCGGCGGACGCACCTCTGAGAGAACCGTACGCTGTGTGGATGCAGGGCGGACTCAACTTCCACGGCGGCAAGCTCGGCATCATGCTCGCGGCTGACCGCGTGCTGAAGGACATGAATAAATAGTATTTAAAAATGAAAAAGGCAAGCAGCGCGTTAACTGCTTGCCATTTTTTTATGCGCTTTCGCTTTCGCTGTCCCTGAGCTTTTTGCGCTTGATGACCTTGAGGCGGCTGAACTCCTCTCTGTCCTTTTCGTCGAGAGCGTCGGTGATGAACTTGACGGTTTCCTCAAAGCGCGGAATCATGATGTTTTTCAGAGCGTTTGCTCGCTTCTGGGTTTTCTTGATGGAATCCGCGAGGCGGTAAACGCTGTTTTCGATCTCCGCGAGCTCAACGGTGAGGTACTTTACCTTCGAGAAGAGGATAAACGCCTTGTCGATAGCCGCGTTGGTGGTTCTTGTGCCGTAGTGCAAAAACTCGTAATGCTCAACCTCGTCGATGGTGAGAATCGGAATCTCAACGCCCATGACGCTGCGCGAATCGAGGTGCAGACCGTCCTCAACGGGTATAGCGTTTGATATCTCCTCGCAGAAGCCGTTTGAGATATTCGCGGTCTGGAGGGCGATGTACGCTTCCTCGTACGCGCTGTCGATTTTTTCCTGAATGGCGTTTGCGTGGTCGATAAGCGTCATCATCTCTCTGATGAGAATGTTGCGCTTGCGGTCGAGCAGCTCATAGCCGTTCTTGGCGAGCGAGAGCGATTTTTTGGTATTCATTAAGTTACCCTTGGTGGGTACTGCCTGTACAGCCATGACTACACCTTCTTAGCCCTTGTAATAAACGTCGAGAACCGCGTCGTCAACACGGTCAAGCTCAGCTCTGGGCAGGGTCGACAGAAGCTCCCAGCCCAAGTCGAGGCTCTGTTCAATGCTTCTGTTCTCGCTGAAGCCCTGGTTTACGAACTTCTGCTCAAAGAGCTTGCCGAACTCGATGTATTTCTTGTCGATCGGAGAAAGCTCCTCCTCGCCGATAACCGACGCGAGCGCGCGCGCATCGATAACCTTTGCGTATGACGCGAAGAGCTGGTTCGCGAGTGGCTGATGATCAGCGCGCGTGTAGCCTTCGCCGATGCCGTCCTTCATCAGACGCGACAGCGACGGCAGAACGCTTACGGGCGGATAGAAACCCTGACCCTGGAGTGTGCGGTCGAGAACGATCTGACCCTCTGTGATGTAGCCTGTGAGGTCGGGAATGGGGTGGGTGATATCGTCGTTCGGCATGGTGAGAATCGGGATCTGAGTTACCGAACCCGAATGACCCTTGATCATGCCCGCTCTCTCGTACAGAGAAGCGAGGTCGGAGTAGAGATAACCGGGATAACCCTTTCTGCCGGGGATCTCGCCCTTTGAGGACGAGAACTCACGCAGAGCCTCGGCGTAGGAGGTCATGTCGGTCATAATGACGAGAATGTGCATATCGAGCTCAAACGCGAGGTATTCCGCGATGGTCAGCGCGCATCTCGGGGTAAGCGTACGCTCGATAATCGGGTCGTTACTGAGGTTGAGGAGCATGACGACTCGTGAGAGAACGCCGCTTTCCTCAAAGCTCTTGCGGAAGTACTCCGCGACGTCCTTCTGAACGCCCATCGCCGCGAAAACAACGCCGAAGTTAGTGCTGTCAGCGCCGCTGATTTTCGCCTGACGCACGATCTGAACCGCAAGGTCGTTGTGGGTCATACCCGAGCCTGAGAAGATAGGCAGCTTCTGACCGCGGATAAGCGTCATCAGTGTGTCGATCGTCGAGATACCGGTGTTGATGTAGTTCTTGGGGTATACTCTCGAAACGGGGTTGATAGGCGTGCCGTTGATGTTAGCTTTTTTGACGGGGAAGATGTCGCCTAGACCGTCGATAGGTCTGCCGGCGCCGTCGAGCACTCTGCCGATGATCTCGGGAGAGAGCGGCATTTCCATCGGGTGACCTGTCAGGCGGGTGCGGGTATTCTTGAGGCTGATTCTTCTCGTGCCCTCAAAGACCTGCACGACGATCCTATCGCCCTCGATCTGAACGACACGTCCCTGTCTTGTGGAGCCGTTTTCGAGCTTTATATCTACAATTTCTTCGTTGGAAACGCCCTTAACGCCGTCGATAACAATCAGCGAGCCGTTGATTTCTTTAACGCCAACATAATCTATAATCATTGCGCGTTTCCTCCTTACTTCAATAATTCGCCGAGCTTGAGGTCAATTTCTTCAATATAACCGTCAAACATCGAGAGTCTGTCATTGGGGATATCGTATTTCATCTTGGTGAGCTTGTCAAAGAGTCCGAGCTGTGAAATCTTCGAGAGCGGAATCTCGCGCGCGACGACTTCCTTTGCCTTTGCGTGCAGGTGAAGAATAACCTTCATCATCAGCTTCTGCTTCTCGAGGGGTACGTATGTATCCTCGGCGTGGAAGGCGTTCTGCTGCAAAAAGCCTACGCGGATAGCTCTCGCGGTTTCGATAACGAGCTTCTGGTCGTCGGGAAGTACGTCGGAGCCGATGAGCTTTACGATCTCCATCAGCGAGCTTTCCTCCTGGAGCAGCGCGCTGATCCTGTTTCTGTACTCAACGAAGTCGTCGCCGAGGTGTTCTCTGAACCACGGGTCGAGGTCGTTGAAGTATTCGCTGTAGCTGTCGATCCAGTTGATAGCGGGATAGTGACGGGCGTAGGCGAGAGCCTTGTCGAGCGCCCAGAAAACGCGTGTGAAGCGCTTTGTGTTCTGGGTGACAGGCTCAGAGAAGTCGGAGCCCTGGGGAGAAACCGCGCCGATAAGGGTAACGGAGCCTTCGTCGCCGCAGAGAGCCTTTACACGTCCGCCGCGCTCGTAGAACTCTGCAAGACGCGAGGGCAGATAAGCGGGGAAGCCTTCCTCGGCGGGCATTTCCTCGAGTCGTCCCGAGATCTCACGCAGAGCCTCAGCCCAGCGCGAGGTGGAGTCTGCCATCATAGCTACGTGATAGCCCATGTCGCGGTAATACTCAGCGAGTGTGATGCCCGTGTAGATAGAAGCCTCACGCGCCGCAACGGGCATGTTGGAGGTGTTCGCGATAAGCACGGTTCTGTCTGTCATCGGGCGGTTCGATTTCGGGTCGATAAGCTCGGAGAATTCCTCGAGAACCTGGCTCATTTCGTTTCCGCGCTCGCCGCAGCCGACGTAGATGATGATGTCCGCGTCGCACCATTTCGCGAGCTGGTGCTGGTTCATGGTCTTGCCCGTACCGAAGCCGCCGGGGATAGCCGCCGTGCCGCCCTTGGCGATGGGGAAGAGTGTGTCCATGATTCTCTGACCCGTGATCAGCGGGATAGATGGCGTGAGTCTGTCCTTTACGGGACGCGACGTTCTGATAGGCCACTGCTGGCAGAGCTTGAGCTCGTGCTTCTCGCCGAGGTCGTCCTCGATGACCGCAACGGTGTCAAAGATTTTATATTCGCCGTCGGGCTTTACCTCTGTGACAACACCCGAGAGGTCGGGGTGGAGCATAAGTCTGTGCTCGATGATCGGGGTTTCGGGTATGGTCGCGTAGATCTGACCGCCATCGAGCTTGTCGCCTATTTTGATCTTCATTGTGACGTTCCAGAGTCTTTCGGTGTCGAGAGATGTAACTGAAGCGCCTCTGTTGATAAACGCGCCTGCCTGTTCCTCGATAGCCTTCAGCGGACGCTCGATGCCGTCGAAGATGTTGTCGATGATACCGGGGCCTAAGAGTACGTTCATCGGAGCGCCCGTACCCGTGACGGGGTCGCCGGGTTTTAAGCCTGTTGTTTCCTCGTAAACCTGGATAGTGGTGAGCTTGTCGGTGATGCCGATTACCTCGCCGACGAGGTTCTGAACGCCGACGTGAACCATTTCCATCATCTCAAAGCTGTCGGTGTCCCTGACGGTGACAACAGGGCCGTTGATTCCGTATATTACATTTTGATTCATATTAATTCAATTCCTCCCTTTCGGCTTATAGTACGGAAAGGGTGGCGTTTTCGATAAACCACTCCCGCTGTGCTTCCAGCTTGGTGTCAAGGGTTTCGTCGGCGATGATAGCCATTTCGGGGCAGTAACCCTTGATACCGCCGATTTTGATGGTTTTATCAGCCTTTGCCTCAACTTTGCCCGCAAAGAAGTCCCTGAAGCTCTCTGCGGTGCCGAGGTCGCGCTCGTTTACATAGAGCACGCAGTCCCTGTCGCCGAAAAGCTCCGCGATAGCCTTTGCGCTGTTGCAAAGCCTTTGGGTATATTCGTCTGTTTTGGTGAAGTCGATCAGCTTGTCAGACGCTTTCGAGAATATCTCCTCGGTCATCTTTGTGCGTTCGACAAAGAGCTCCTTCTGACCCTCCTGGGTCTTTTTAGCGAGGACAGCCATCTCATGGTTACGCTTCTCGTGCAGCTTATCCTTGATCAGACGTTCGCTGTCACGGCGCGCGGTTTCCTCAGCTTCCTTGATCCGCTCGGATTTAAGCTGCTTGACCTCGGTCTGCAGGAGCGTGCTTTGCGCCTTGGCGTACTTTTTGATCGCCCTCAGAAAGTTATCGGTTTTATTTCTTGCCATATCATTACCTCAGTTCCATGATAACGCTTACAGCTTTACGCCGATGGCGTCCTGAACGTATTTGGTGATGCTGTCCTTCGTTCTGCCGTTTCCGTGACGGTCGGGAATTTCAACGATAAGCGGCTTTTTGCGGTTCAGCTTGAGGTTGTAAACTATGTCGGGACAGAGCGAAACGAGCTTTTCCGTCATCAGAATGACCGCGATATCCTCGTTCTCGATCGCCTGCATCAGTTCTCGCCTGACCTCTTCCTCCTCGTGAACCACAACGCCCGGAATTCCCGCGAAGCGCATACCCATTTTGGTATCGACGTTATCACTGATTAAATAAAATTTCATGGTTTCTCACTTAGCTGTTGATGATAAGCATTGAAACCAGTACGCCGTAGAGCGCGATACCTTCGCCGAGAGCGACGAAGATGATCGCCTTACCGAACGCCTTGGGATCCTCGCTTGTTGCGCCGATAGCCGCGGGAGCAGCGTTTCCGACAGCTACGCCGCCGCCGATGCAGGCGATACCTGTAGCCGCAGCTGCCGCGATGTACTTCATGCCGCTGGCGTCAGCTGCAGCGGAAGCGTCGCCTGCAGCGTTTGCAACGATCGGGAAAATAACACAGAGAGCGAATACGGCAGCAAAGGAAGCGAGCTGCATGAGAAGTGTTCTCTTTCTGCTCTTGCCGCGGGAAACAGCCTTGACAGCGAGAACAACGGAGCCTACCAGGAAAATAACGGGGACAGCAGAGAATAAAAGATTAAAAAGAATAGACATAAAAATAACCTCCAAAAATTATTCAATATTTAACTTAACGGGATTGAAGGGTCTGCCTTCACCCGAATAAAAGCGGTTGAACATCTCGTAATACTCGAGTCTGAGCACCTGAATTGAAACGAGCAGGGCTTCGAGCGCCATAACAAGCGCGTTGCCGAAAATAATGATGATCCAGTAGGGAATGCTGAACTCACCGCCTGCGGTTTCGGCAAGCGTGAATACGACGAGCATCATGCCCGCGTGAACCAGTACGAATACGCCGATTCTAAGGAAGCTCATTGTGTTGGTGACGTAGCCGAGCAGCACTTCGATGGATTCAAAGATGTTTTCGACGATATATCCGCCCCAGCTTTCGGGCTGCCAGTCCTCTTTGCCGTTGACCAGATCTCCGAGCGGTTCCGCAAAGAAAATCAGTATAAACGGAAGCACGATCAGACCGAGAATATAGAACAGCGAAACCACGTGCCAGCCGAGGAAAACCTCAGCGACGACGGCGAAGATAGCCGCGCCGTAGAATACGATTCCCGAAAGACCGCTTGTGCCGAACAGCGCCTTGCCGAGATTCTTCTGCCTCAGGGAAGAAAAGACGTTGAGGAACATTGCGACGATCAGCAGGATAACGCCTATGCTTATCGCCGTGAGGATAACGGAGTTCGTGTTCTCGGGGTTCATTACCTGCATCGGCTTTTCCTCAAAGCCGAGGGCGTGGAACATGGGGTCGAGCAGGTGCTCGAAGCCGAACACAGAGCCGAAGACAGTTCCGAATATCGCGGCGGAAATTCCGCAAGGGAAGAGTATCCTGCCGACCTTCATCTTTTTTATCTTCCACATCAGTATGCCGACGACCGAGAGCAGAAGTCCCTGTCCCAGATCGGCGAACATTATGCCAAAGATCACGACATAGGTAAAGGCAATGAAGAGCGTCGGGTCGATCTCGTTATACTCAGGTACGCCGTACATTTCGGTGTAGAACTCAAAGGGCTTTGCGAGGAAGCAGTTTTTGAGCCTGACGGGCGGGCGCTTATCCAGCTCGTTCTTTGCGTCGGAGAAATCTACCTCGATGCTGCGTATCTTCTTGAGTTTGCGGCTGAGCTGCTTTTTGTTCTCTGTAGGAACCCAGCCGACGATGATGAAGCTGTTGTTGTACTGGAGCGCTTTGCTTCTTATGCTCGCGTAGAGGTAAAGCTCCTCGAGCTTGGAGAGATAATTTGTTATCTGTTCCTTGTTTTCGTCGAGGTACTTGTCAAGCTGAGCCTGCGCCTTTTTGACATTTGCTTCGAGCGCGGGGATTTCTTTTTTGTAGTCCTCGATGCGTTCGCGCGGCGTTTCGTTCTCGCTGACGAGATTGCACCTCTCAAAGAACAGCGCCTCAAAGATCTTGTCGATTTCCTCCACGACGTCGAAGGGCGCGAAATAAACACCCCAGCAGTGGGTCTTGTCCTCGGTGCAGACGGCGAAGTCGACATACTCGTTGTCGCGGTACGCCTCGAGCTTTGACATGCTGTCCTTGGGCAGTCTGCCGAAGCGCGCCTTCATGTACTTCATTTTGAGAACCTTCTCGATTTCAACGCCCATGCCGACAAAGTGGCTTGTCACGCTGAGATTCTGTCTGACCTCATTGAGCTTTGCGGCAGCGGTTTCTCTCTTGTCGATCAGCGCGTCGATATCGGCTGTGGTGACGGCGGAGAAGTTTTCCAGATCCTCGACGGAGGGGCTGAAATCGCTGACGTCGGTCAGCGGAAAGCTGCGCTTGGTCTGGTTGAGAGCTGCCTTGAGGTTTGTCAAAGGCTCCGCGAAGGTATTTTTTGTTTGTAAATGTGTGAAATCCTGAACGTTGTCATAGAAATTGCTGACGTCATCGGGCTGGAAAACACCCGACTCACCGAGTGCGGTAATAGCCTCGTCGATATGTTCCATCAGACCGATCACGTTCAGGGCCTGCAGTGATGATACTGCCAAAATTATTCACCTCTTTTTAGCAGTCATCTTATAATCAATGACTGGATTATCGATTTGTCGAGCTGATATCGAATGCCCTCGATCATGCTGATGACGTTTGTCAGCTCTGTTTCGGCGAGAAACATGTACGAAATCATCACAACGGAAGGGTTATCGGAAAAATGAATGTACTTTTTTGCCATGCGGTACTGCACGCGCGGACTGATATCGCTCGCATACGTGTAGCCGATCTTGTTTATCAGCCTGCCGCAGCCCTTGCTCTGCATTATCCTGAAAACCTCCGCCGAGGATTCCGCGGCGCACATTCTGTCGATCATCTTGGCGTTGAGGTCGCTGTACTCGGGAATGAGATTTGTTTTGATGACCTCGGGCGAGAGATTATAATACTTTTTCAATCTCAGGATTTTTGAAAAGATAGTATAATCGTTGATCGTGTAGAACATTTGCAGAAGCTCTTTTCGCTCGGTGCCCTTCGCCTTCTTTTTGATCAGCTCGAACACATTGCCCAGAACATAGGCGTAGAGCTTGTTTTCCATGTAGGAAACGGGCAGCATACCCCTGCGGTCGGGCTTGTAGATTTTGAGTATATCATAATACACCGAACCCGACAGAGCGCTCAGAAACTCGCTGTAATCGCGCGCGTTTGCTAGCTTGTTTATGTCGAGAGAGGTATGCTTGACAAAAAAGGCGGGGAACTGGAAAATAAACTTTTCCGTTGAGTTTGAGTTGAGCAGAATGAGAAAACGTATGATTTGCTCAACCTCGGTTTTTTCGACGACGTATCTCGAGAAGCCCTCGCTCATGCTCGAATCGTACCGGCAGAGCGAGTCGAATTCGTAGAACTGGTACTGACGGAGCAGCATTTCGAGTCTGCCTCTGTGGACGTCGCGTTCGTTTACCTCGGAAAGGGCGGAGGAGAAGTGGGTGTGTGATTTAAGATAGACCATAACCTCGGCAACGCTCTGACAGGCGACAATGCTTGAGTAGTCGCGGTCGGTCAGGTGCCTGCCGTACTTTGCCCGTGCCTTTGCGAGGACAGCATAGGAAGTAGTTGACATCCTTACGCCTCCTTTGTTATTCCAGCACACGCCGGACGATTTCGTCAACCCATCTGTCGCAGTTCTGTTCATAATCCATTCTCAGTTTTATCAGCGACGATGCCTGTTTGGCGGTGATATCAGTCCACCGCTTGAAGTAACGTTTTTCCAGATATGCGTTGTTTTTGACTATTTCACGCTTTGCGCTTTCCATATAACTGTTGTAGAGCGCGGCGGCTTCCTGTTCTATCTTCCGTTTTTCCTCCTCGGCAGACTTTCGGTTAGCCTCGTCCATAGCTTTCGCTTCGGTATCCGCTTCTACGATTTTACGAATCATGTCCTGCATATTTTCCTCACCTCCGATATGATGAAATGATATATGTGAACAGGTGAAATTACGCCTTAGATATCAGGTGGAGAATTTGCGCCCGTAGACAAACAGTTTAGTTTTTCAGCGCCTGAAGCGGAGCGGGAATGCGGCCGCCTCTGTTGATGAATACGGCAGGAGAGCCTTCTCTTACGGGCATAACGGGGCCCGAGCCGAGAAGTCCGCCGAACTCGAGCATATCGCCCGCTTTTCTTCCGATAGCGGGGATAAGTCTGACAGCG
>JAEEGI010016652.1_pt1 | contig 15160 bp, 8 predicted proteins | sample 8958751 | NCBI WGS metagenome assembly JAEEGI01 (sample SAMN16246545, study PRJNA631951) | gut metagenome | biome: gut microbiome; feature: rumen; material: KS-attached | host: Bos | place: Iran: Karaj | collected 2018-10
GAGGAAGATTGTTGACGAGTGCTGTCATGCCTTCCTGGGTGAAATAGTTGCGGTAGCAGTACAGTTGCTGCAACTGTGTGCATGACGAGATGTCAAGCGATGTCAAGTGGTTGGAGTAGCAGTAGAGTTTTTGCAGATTTGTGCAACCCGTGAGGTTAATTGAGGTCAATGCATTTTCAGTACACATGAGCGTCGTCAAGAGGGCGTTATCCGACACGTTCAATGACGTCAACCTTGCAAGGCCGATTAGCGTGAGAGTGGGGAATTTATTGTTGCTGCACTCTAGGACCTGCAGGTTGTCTGGCGGAGTGAGCGAGATGAGGGCATTGTTCTGACAATACACGCTTTGCAAATTCAAACAATCCCGCAGGTAGAGCGTTCTCAGCGAGTTGGAACGGCAATCTAGGCCCTTTAGCGAACTACATCCTCCCAAACTGAGTTGAGTCAACGCATTGCTGTTGCAGTAGAGCCACTTCAGGGAATAGTTGTCATTGAAATACAGGGTCTTGAGTTTCTCTTTGCCTGTTATCGAAAAGACTGTCATCTGGCTGCCAGTGCAGTAGATTTCTTCAATCTGGTGGCATCCGTCGAGGTCAAGCTCTGCCAGGTTGTTATTATAGCTGGTAAATTTCTTTAGCTGTTTGCAGTCGGTTAGATTGAGGTTTCCCAAATAATTATTGCTGCAGTCCAGTTCCTGTAGCTGAGAGCAGCCATCCAAGCTGAGGGTCATCAGGCTATTGTTGGTACACAGGAGTTTGGTCAGCGATGCGTTGTTTTTTACATCCAGGGTGGTCAGAAGCGGCAAGTTGGAGATATCGAGTGACGTGAAGGCATTGTTTCTGCAATATAGCGACAGCAGCTTGGTGCATGCCGACACGTTGAGCGAGGTGAGATTGTTGTCCGAGCAATTCAGGGCCTCCACTCCGGTAAGTCGCTCGATACCCTTGAGGTTGGAGATGTTGCGGCCGTTTACGTAGACCCCCGTGCAATTGTTGACTTCACTCGCGGTCATGTAGCCCAAGGGATAGCTCAAGAGCATGTAGGAACGGAAGTTGGCGTCGGGAAAAGTGTTGGAATTAATCAGTACCGCATAATTGTCGGTAATGTGGATGGTTTTATCATAAATCAGGCTGCCGTCCTTGATAATGCCCTGATAGGGATTACTGTAGTAGGCATCGGATGGCGATGCGACTGCCTCGCTGCCATTTAAGGTCATGGCGGCAAGATTTGAAGCGACGGGGTAGCTGCTGTTACTCGTTGCCTTGAGGACGATGTGGCTGCCCGCATTCACGGTCACGCGTGCCCAGTCATACAGGGCGCCCTTCTTGCCCGATGCATCGACATTAACGTTGGTAAAGGTCAATGTGCTCGAGCTGCTTGTACCCTTGCCCTCAAAGCCATACTTGTCGTTTGTAGATTTCACGATCAGTTTGCCGGGGCCGGAGACGGTAACTGCCACGTTGTTGCTGTACACGCCACCCTCGGTGCCGCCAGTGACGGTTGTCGTGCCGCTGGACACGACGATTGAACCCGGCTGGTTGAAGCGGATGACCGACGCCGACGATGCGCTCAGGGTGTTGGTGCCCACGAGCTTGATAATCAGTCCCGAGCGGTCACTCTGGATGGCGCGGTTGTCGTTACCCGTGCGTGTAATGGTGACATTGGTCAGCGTCAACGTGTTGTTACTCGGTGTGAATACCGCGGTTCCGCTGGTGATGTTGCTGCCCGTGATGTTGCTGCAGTTGTCACTGGTGACCCTCACGCCACCCACATAGAAGTTGTAATCGGTTGCTGCCTGCGCTGCCAATGTCGCAACCAGCATCAAAAGCAGAAGTACAATATTTCTCATAATCACGAAATTTAAAGTTATTAATCATTCAATTCCATCACTCATGTGAGTATAGTAAACAACTATAGGCTCATTCCTCGAGCAGGAGTGAGCTTTATACTCAGTCACAAAAGTAATATTATTTAATGAGTAATTAAAACCTCTGGCGGTATTTTTTTGCGAGTTTCTCGTCAACCGAGGTCAAGAGTGTTGATGATACAGAGGGTTGTGTCAGTTGGAGATGTAGTACCCGCCATTACTGGGAGTGACGCGGTACTTGCGCATGCCCACCTTGTTGTTGATGGCCACACCGGCCACGGGGCCTCCATCGCCAGTGAGCGGGTTGTAACGGGAACCGCATCTGGGGCAGACCGCCTCGAAATTGTCGGCATTGATTGAGAGCGTGATTTTTTGGCTGATCTCGACGGGACAGGCCAAGTCGTAGGCCATGGGTTCTTCCAATCCCATCATGAGCAGGATGCCCCCAAATCCAGTGTATGTGTTCACGTTATAGGGGAAATTGGCCGGCAGGTTCTTCTCGCGACTGAAGATGCGGTAGTCGCCCATGCCGTTGACGCCGTAGGTGTTCCAGAGAGCGAAGTTGCCCAGGTCGATGCGCACGGTGAAATTGGGGATGGTCTTGCTGTCGATGGTGTCGCAGCTGGCACACAATGTGAGCAGCATCAGCGCCAGTGCCGCAATGGCGGAAATCTTGTTCTTTTTCATATTCTGGTGTATTATTATTGTCATTTAACGCAAAAAATAGTCGTCAGATTGTAGGAATTGGAAGAAATTCTATAATTTTGCGTCCACTAAATCAATTAACCGTTATGGACCCGTTGTTCTCGATCATCACTGTTACGTGGAACGCTGCTGCTGTCATCGCCCCCACTGTGGAGAGTGTTAGGCGGCAGACCAGCACCGACTATGAGATGCTGATTATCGATGGCGCGTCGACCGATGATACGCTATCGATCATCCGTGAGGCATCGGTTGCGTCGCTGCGCGTGTTCAGTGAGCCCGACAAAGGCTTGTATGACGCGATGAACAAGGGTATCGCACGGGCCCGCGGCCGCTATCTCATCTTCCTGAATGCCGGCGATGCTTTTGCCGACGAAGCCGTGTTGGCCCGCTTGGCCCGTCTGGCAGCCAAGAATCCCGGTGTGATTTACGGTCAGACCCAACTGGTGGATGAGGCCCGCAATGTGGTGGGGATGCGTCATTTGACGGCCCCCAAGCAGCTGACCGCTAAAAGTTTCTTGAATGGCATGGTGGTGTGCCACCAGGCCTTTATCGCCCGTCGAGACTTGGTGCCGCAGTATGACCTGCAATACAGGCTGAGTGGTGACTATGACTGGTGCATCAAGGTGTTGCGCAAATCTTCGCTCAACGCCTATGCCGGAGAAGCCCCCATCATCAGCTACCTTGCCGACGGCATGACCACGCGCCATCACCGCGCCTCGCTGTTGGAGCGTTACCGCATCATGTGCCGTCACTACGGTGTCCTCAGTGCCACCCTGAGCCACCTGGGTTTCATTCCACGATATTTGAAACGCCGCCTCGGTGGAGCGGCTAACAGGCAATGACCCATATCCATCGTCGATTATCAACCTTCACAACATACGCATGGACAATCATCAAACAGGAAATATTATCATCCGCAACTGGCGCCGCTTCAAAGTATGGTACAAAGGGCTGTATCGCGGTCGGCCGTGGTGGGTCAAGACATTGGCCGGACTGGGTACGTTCCTAGTCCTGTTTTTGCTTTACTTGATTGCTGTGGACATCAACCTGCTGTGGCTCTTCGGCAAGTCTCCCAGCACTTACAGCATCATGCACCCCCGCAATCCCGAGGCCAGCTACCTGTATAGCGCCGACGGCAAGACCATCGGCAAGTACTATGACGAGAACCGCACTCCCGTCTCCTATGACTCGATTAACCCACAATTCTTCAAAGTGCTCATCGATACCGAGGACGAGCGTTTCTATCTCCATCATGGTATCGACTTCGGTGGCTTGGGCGCCGCCGTTAAGGATATGGTGCTGCATGGGCGCCCCCGAGGAGCAAGCACCATTACCCAGCAGCTGGTGAAGAATATGTTCCGCACACGCAGCGACTATTCTACCGGCCTGTTAGGCTACATTCCCGGCGTGAAGATGCTCATCATGAAGAGCAAGGAATGGATTATTGCCACCAAACTGGAGATTTTCTACAGCAAGAAAGAAATCCTCGAGATGTATGCCAACACGGTGGACTTTGGCAGCAATGCCTATGGCATCAAGACCGCTGCCAACACCTACTTCAAGACTACACCTCGCAACCTCAAACTCGAGGAGAGCGCCGTGCTTGTGGGTCTGCTCAAGGCCACCAGCACCTATAACCCGCGCATCAACCCGAAGAACAGCCTGCGCCGTCGCAACCAGGTGTTGAAGAATATGCTCAACCTGGGCGATTTGACCGAGGCTCAGTATGACTCCGTCTCGTCGTTGCCCATCGACTTGAAATACACACTGGAAACCAACTATGACGGTGTGGCTCCGTACTTCCGCGAAGCTGTGGCGCGTGAGGTTGAGGAAATCGCTGAGGCACAGGGTCTGAAACTGGATTTGGAACGTGACGGCCTCAAGATTTACACTACGCTCGACTCCAAGATGCAGGAGTATGCCGAGCAGGCCGTGAGTGAGAAGATGAAAGTCGTGCAGCAAAACTTCAAGAGTCACTGGGGTGATAACGACTGCTGGCTGGACGAGAACAACCAGCCCATCGCCAACTTTGTCGAGGATAAGGCGCGCAACACGCCTATCTATCATGAACTGCTGGCCCGCTATCCCAATGACCTGGACTCGGTCAATTATTACATGAACCAGCCCCACATGGTGCACCTGTTTGACTATGAGAACGACTCCCTGTATATGGAAATGAGCTCGATGGACTCGGTGCGCTATATGCTGCACTTCATGCATTGCGGCTTTATCGCCATGGAGCCCAGTAACGGCCATGTCAAGGCATGGGTGGGCGATGTGGACTTTGACACATGGAAATATGACAAGGTGCGCGCCAAACATCAGCCAGGCTCTACCTTCAAACTGTTTGTCTATGCTATGGCGCTGGAGCGAGGCCTTGTGCCCTGTGACCGCCGTCTGGATGAATATATCGACACGCTGGTCTATAACGAGGAGAAGCATGAGCTGGAGCACTGGCGTCCCACAAATGCTAACGGCACTTTCACCGGATCGGACATGACGCTGCGCGCTGCTTTTGCCCAAAGTATCAATAGTGTCACCGTGCGTGTGGGCACTGAGGTGGGCTTCGCCGAGATCGCCCAACTCGCGCGTGACATGGGCATCAAATCACCGCTCGATCCCAAGCCAGCGCTCTCGTTGGGAGCCAGTGATGTGGATTTGATGGAGCTTGTCAACTCCTATTGTACGGTGGTGAATGATGGTATGCGCAACAATCCGGTTATTGTCACTCGCATCGTGGACCGTGATGGCCATGAGATTTACCGTGCACCTAACCATCAGGAGCGTGCGATGACCTATCGCTCGGCCTGGCTGATGCAACAGATGCTGCTGGCATGCCGTACCGATGCTGGAGGCACGGCGATGGCCCTGAACGGCTATATTACCCGTCCACTCTATGATGTGGACCTGGGCGGAAAGACAGGTACCAGCAACCGTCATGCCGATGCTTGGTTTGTTGCCGTATCGCCAGGGCTAGTGTGTGGCTCGTGGGTGGGCGGAGAATACCGCCAAATCCACTTCCGTTGGGGTGCATTGGGGCAGGGTAGCCGCACGGCACTGCCCATCTGCGGCCGTTTCCTGCAGCTAGTGTTGAGCGACCCGCAATTCAGCAAATACCACCAGCGGTTCCAGCCCGCTAAGGAGCCTATCGATGCTGCCCTGTATTCCGGCTGTTCGGCTATTGCGCCGACCGAGGAGTATGACTCGACGTTGATTGACGTTGACAGCGTGGACCTGACTGTACCGCTCACCGATGACTTTGACCCGAACGAACAACTCAGTGAACCATCGGTTCCTGATACCATCTAGCGAAAAAGTGTAAAAATTTTAGACACTTTACTATAAAATTAAAGGACAACCAGCAATTTCAATAACGAGATTGTTGGTTGTTTGTGCGTTTTTATATATCTTTGCCACCACTAATTTGAATGAATATAATAGTTGGATTTATTGCATATAACGATTAATTCTTTAGTACTTGCTTTATTATGAAGAAACTTTATTTTGCTTTTCTGTTACTGTTGCTGGCCGCCTTGCCAGCTATTGCGCAGACCCAGTTCTGGTATGAAGGAGTCCATTTCGAGGTGAGTGGAGACCAGACGGTACGAGTAATTGAGGCCTATGACAACAGTTATGCCGGTGTTGTGACCATTCCTCAGGTCGCAAAGTTCAGAACCATCTCCACTGAATCGGGTATGTACGGTGTGCCTATTGTGCGTACCTTCCTGGTCACTGAAATTGCATCTGACGCTTTCCGTTCAAGCAATGGCCTGACTGGAGTTGTCATCCCCCACACGGTACAAACGATCGGTTCCAATGCCTTCTATGACTGTCAGAATTTGTCCAGTGTGACCATTCCCAACGGCGTGAGCCAGATTGATGCCTCGGCGTTTGCCAAGTGTCCCTCGTTGACTCGCATCGTGTTGCCCAACTCTCTTATCACGCTAGGCTGGAACGCTTTCTATGACTGCCCGAACTTGACTGATGTGACGCTCTCCAAGAGCTTGAGTGCCCTGAACGGCACCTTCAAGGGGTGCACGTCGTTGTCGAGTGTCAACATTCCTCCCAGCGTGACCGTGCTTGACGGCACATTTGAGGGGTGCACGAGCCTGACGTCGGTGAGTCTTCCCCGGTCGCTCACCTACATCGGCGCCAACACCTTCAAGGACTGCTCCTCCCTGACTGCCATCGGCTTGCCGAACTCTGTGGAGTATATCGGCGATATGTCTTTTGCCAACACTGGCTTGACGTCCCTGGAGCTCCCCAATGCCGTTTCAAAGCTTGGAAGCGATGCCTTCAATGGCAGCAATAGCCTGACGTCGGTTACCGTGCGCGCCGCCAATCCGCCGTTGATGGCCAACCAAGGCGGCTTCTCTTCTGACACCTATGGTTTGGCCTCTCTCCTTGTCCCCGAGGTGTCGCTGGCGTCCTATCAGTCGACCAACTGGTGGAACCTGTTTGGCCGCATTGCGGGGCAGGCCGCATTGAATGTGCCCTACGACTTTGAGGCAGGGGGCATCTATTATGTGATTACCGGTGCCCACACCGCCGCCGTATCCTATAAGGACATGAACTACAACAGCTACAGCGGTTCGGTGACTATTCCGTCGAGCGTGACCCACGACGGCGTGACTTATAGCGTGACCTCAGTCGGCAATTCGGCCTTCCGCGGTTGCTCTAACCTGACAAGCGTGAATCTGCCGTCGAGCGTGACCGCCATCGGCAAGTATGCCTTCTTCAATGACAACAGCCTTGGCGGCATCGAGTTCCCCGAGGGCCTTGTCAGCGTCGGTGACAGCGCGTTCTATTCCTGTACGGGCCTGACCGCCTTGACCATTCCAGTCAACGTGTCCACTATCGGTTTAAGGGCCTTTGTTAATGTGGCGGTAACTTCACTGACGTGGAATGCGCGTGAGTGCTGGTATAACGGAGGCATGACCACCAATGGCATCACTCAGTTGACCATCGGTGACGAAGTCGCCGTGTTGCCCACCAGTTTTGCCCGCAATTCTCAAATCACTTCATTGAATCTGCCGGCATCGTTAACAACCATTGGCGATTATGCCTTCGAGGGCTGTAGGAACTACCCCACCTTGACCATTCCAGCCAATGTCACTCACATTGGCTACGATGCGTTTAGCGGAGCCCAGTTGTCGTTGCTCACGTGGAACGCTCGTGAATGCTGGAGTATCGGAAACATGGATTATGTCGGTTATTGGTATGGAACACCCGCTTTCAAGGTGGATGCGGTGGTTATCGGTGATGAGGTAGAAGTCCTGCCCTATCAATTTGTCGCTTTTAATGATAATATCACATCGCTCACTATACCCAATTCGGTGAAGCATATTGCCAGCTACGCTTTTTGCAATTGCGACGGAATAACTGAAGTTAATATTCCAGACGCTGTCCAGACCATTGGTGACTATGCTTTCTGCAACTGCAGCAATGTGTCGCAGCTGACCGTAGGCAAGGGCGTGACCGATTTGGGTGAGCAAGCATTTCAAGGATTATATAGATTAGGTTCATTGACCTGGAATGCGAAGCGTTGTGAAGGCTCTGGCGGTGTGGGCAATTGGACCGAAGTCCCTCTCCAGCTCACGTTAGGCGACGAGGTGGAAATCATTCCTACGAATTTCCTGTCCGAATCGAGAATCCACTCATTGTCGGTACCCGCTTCTGTCACGAGTATTGGCGCTAATGCTTTCCATAATTGCACTTATCTGGAATCCATTGTTGTGGATGTCAGCAATCCGGTCTATGACTCTCGAGATAACTGCAACGCTGTGATTCAGACGTCCAACGACAGCATTGTGGTGTGCTGCAAGAATACGAAAATTCCCTCGGGCGTCAAGTCGATTCCCGACTATGCTTTCTATCAAGCATCGTTTACCAGTATGGATATCCCGTCATCGGTAATCACTATTGGCATGTATGCTTTTGCTAATAATGGGAATCTGACCAGCATTTGGATTCCCGATGGTGTTACAACCATCGGTGAGGGTTGCTTCAATTATTGTACAGCATTGGAGGACGTGCACCTGTCAAGCTCTTTAACAGCAATCGAGTATGAGACATTCAATGGTTGCCATAGTTTGAAGAGCATTGATATCCCGGAGTCGGTTAGATTGATCGGTGGATATGCTTTTTCATACTGTAATGCGTTAGAGCATGTTACTCTGCATGAAGGATTGACAGAAATTTATTCGTACGCTTTCAATCATTGTAAGAGTTTAGCTAGCATCGAATTCCCTGAATCATTGAACTCTATCGGCTCTGGTGCATTCTCTAACTGCACAAGTTTGACAAATGTTGAGTTCCCCGAATCGTTGACGTTAATTGATTCCTATACCTTTGAGTATTGTTCTGGTTTGACAAATGTTGAGTTGCCCGAATCGTTGCGGACAATAAATTATAGAGCATTTGCCAGTACGGGCTTGACAAGTGTTTCGATACCTGCATCTGTCAGCAGCATAGGATCTTCAGCTTTCTCCAATTGTGCCTCATTGACGTCGGTTGAAGTTGACGAGAATAATGCGACGTATGATTCTCGAGATAACTGTAACGCTATCATAAAGACAGCTGGCAATGAGTTGGTGATTGGTTGTAAAAACAGCGTTATCCCAAGTACTGTGACCAAAATTGGCAGCGATGCTTTCAATGGTTGCGCTGGTTTGACGAGTATCACTATTCCGAATTCGGTGACCAGCATTGGATACTCTGCTTTCCAACGTTGCACAGATTTAACGAGTGTGACGATTCCGAATTCGGTGACCAGCATTGGAGGTTATGCTTTCCAAGGTTGTACAGGTTTGACGAGTGTGACGATTCCTAATTCGGTGACCAGCCTAGGTTATGATGCTTTTTCTGGCTGCACTGGTTTGAAACATGTTTCCATTCCTGCTTCGATAACGACCATTGGCTCCTATGCCTTCTATGATTGCACGAATATGGAGACTATGACATGCTTCGCCACTACTCCTCCCAAGGTGAACTGGTATGGCCTTGAGGGTTGCTATGGTGCGACCCTGCGAGTGCCTCAGTCTGCGCTTGCCGCCTATCAGGCGCACAGCGAGTGGGGTAGGTTCGCCCGCATCGTGCCGTTTATCGGTGCTGGCCCTGGTGACGTGGATGGCGACGGGTCGATCAACATTGATGACGTGACCGGCCTTATCGACATGCTGCTCGGTGGCGAGGAGTTGCCCCCGTATTGTGACGTGGACGGTGACGGCGTGATCAACGTCGAGGATATCACCATCCTGATTGATATGCTCCTTAACGGCAATTGATCTATTTCCACTGGATTATAACTGCAAGTCGCGTCCTGTGCTTGTGCCGTCGGTGGCCAGCACAGGACGTGTTTTGTTTACAAGCTGAAGAAAGGGGGGAGAGAATGTTAGTTGAAATGGTGGACAATTATTTGAAAAATTTTCATTACCTTTGTGGCCAAGACAATTCACAACCAAAATATTTTTTACCACAATGAAGAAAATCAGACTGATAGCCATCGCAATGGCTGTGATGATGGTGGCTGCCGCTGCCCCGAGTGCTGTGGCCCAGAACACCCAGAATGTGCAGCAACTCGAAAAAGACATTGAGCAGCACGAGAAGAACATCAAGGAAAAGGAGGATGCCATCAAGGACCTGGAGGAACGCATCGACAACCTCAAGAGTCAGCTCAAGGATCTGGAATCCCAAAAGAAGGCCCTGGAAAAGGAGCTAAAGGCCGAGGTGAAGTTCCGCAAGGACAAGTTCACCACTCGTGATGAACTTGTCTATGACCAAGAGATTGCCGACGTGCTGTATAATCCGTACAACAAGAGCGACGTAGAGGAGGCACTCGACAGCTTTGAGGGCATGGAGACGAAGGATGTCATCAAGAAGAAAGAATTAGTGCAGAAGTATGGCGAGTACACGAAGGATCTGAAGGAGTTCATGGAGAAACAGAAGAAGAACCTTGCCTCCAACGGATGGAAATATGCTTCCTCGTCGACTGACCTGTACAAGAAGTTTGAAAAAGGCCTCAAGGGAACCAAGTACTGGAAAATCTATAACAAGAAAGAGAAGAACGAGAGTATCGACTATCTGGACCGCGTGATGGACAAGATCATGCTCTTCAAGAACGACGGCCTCAAGAGCGAAGCCCAGTTCAACGAAGTCCTGAACATGCTGTATGCGAATTAGTTTCTAGTTTCTAGTTTCTAGTCCCTAGTTTCTAGTTCGGTTATCTTTGACGGGTAGAGAAAAAGACCATTTTGTAATGCAATGAGTGACAAGTATATCGTATCGGCGCGCAAGTATAGGCCCTCGACGTTCCGCAGCGTTGTGGGGCAGCAGTCGTTGACCCACACGTTGAAGACGGCTATTGCTAGCGGCAGGTTGGCACACGCCTACCTCTTTTGCGGCCCTCGCGGTGTGGGCAAGACGACCTGTGCCCGCATCTTTGCCAAGACCATCAACTGTGAGCATCCGACGCCCGATGGCGAAGCCTGCAACGAGTGTGCATCGTGCAAGGCGTTTAACGAGCAGCGCTCCTACAACATCAATGAGCTGGACGGTGCGTCGAACAACAGCGTGGACAACATCCGCGACCTGACTGACCAGGTGCGCATCCCGCCTCAGACGGGCCGTTACCGCGTGTTCATCATCGATGAGGTACACATGCTGTCGCAGGCGGCCTTCAATGCGTTCCTGAAGACGCTGGAGGAGCCCCCTGAATATGCTATCTTTATCCTTGCCACGACCGAGAAGCAAAAGGTCATCCCGACCATCTTGTCGCGCTGCCAGATATACGATTTCGCCCGCATTACTGTGCCTGACATCGTACAGCAGCTGCAATACGTCTGCGAGCAGGAGCACATCGAGGCGGAGCCTTCGGCCCTTAACGTCATCGCCCAAAAGGCCGACGGCGCCATGCGTGATGCACTGTCCATCTTTGATCAGGTGGCTGCTTCGACCGAGGGGCACATCACCTATCAGAGCGCCATCGACAACTTGAATGTGCTCGATTATGACTACTACTTCAGGCTCGTGGAAACCTTCCTGGCCGGTGATGTCATGCAGGCACTTCTCATTTATAAGGAAATACGCGATAAGGGCTTTGATTCCCAGTTCTTTATCAACGGCCTTGCGCAGCACCTGCGCGACCTGATGGTCGCCAGCACGCCGCAAACGCGCCAGTTGCTTGAGATGAACGACGAGGTGGCCCAACAATATGGCGTGCAGAGCGCCAAATTGTCGCCTGCGTTCTACTACCGCGCGCTGGATTTGTGCAACAGTTGTGACTTGAATTACCGCAATGCCAGCAGCAAACAACTGCTGGTGGAGCTCACACTGGTCAAGCTGTGTCAATTGGTGGCTGCTCCCCAGCCTCAACAGGCTGCCCAGCCCCCTATCCAAAAGATAGCCGCCCAACCGCCGCAACCTGCTCAGCCGCGCCCTACGTCTAGCGCCGCCTCTGCCGCTCCTGCTACCCCTAAGCCCCAGGCGGCGCCCAACGCTCCTGTCGAGCAGGCCCCACATCCTGCTTATGCACCTCAGCAGCCCCAAGTCACCACTCCGCCGCAGCGTGAGTTGCCTCATCCTACCAACACCACGCGCCGTCCCATGCCGCATGGTGTGGGCAACACGCCCCGCATCATGGTGAACGTGTCGCCCGCAACTGCCGCTACGGCCCAGCCTGCAAAGTCTGCCGCCATGGCCCCGCAGCGCAGCCAGGCGTTCACGCCCGAGCAACTGCAAGCCGCATGGCAGGGCTACATCGACCAGCACCCTCAGGAGAGGGCCCTGTGTACTACTATGTCCTATGCCGTGCCTCAGCCGGTGGCAGATAACGCCGAGCACTATGTGATGACTGTGGGCAGCCCCACCGAGCAGAAGAATGTCGAGGAATATAAGGAAGCCCTGATGCGCTTCTTGAGCGATGCGTTGAACAACGACCGTATTGCCCTCGATGTCAAGGTCAGCGAGGTGCCTATCGACACGCCCAAGATTCTGTCGCCCCGCGAAGTCGTCGAGCAGATCAAGCAGCACAATCCGAACTTCACCCAGTTCATTAAAGATTTTGACTTGGGACTGGCTTAGAAGTACAGACTTAACAAAGACTATGACATGAAGGAAGTGCCCCCAAAAGTTTTATTGATTTTTTGAGGGCACTTCACCTATAGTTTTGGATAGTATGTGCATCGATTTGATGGCATTATTAGATATAATCACTAAATTTGTAAATCATAGAAAGTATCATACAATTACTCTAAATCTTAAACGATTATGAAACAGTTAATTAAAACTTCCATCTTGTTACTGGCTCTGCTGATGCCAGCAACTGCTGTCGCCTATGATTTCATGGTTGATAGCATTTATTATGTGTTCAACGACAATGGAGGCGTATCGGTCGCAAAGCGTGACCAGAACTACAATTCCTACAGCGGAGACGTGGTTATCCCCTCGACAGTTACCCATGATGGAGTCACCTATACAGTGACCGCCATCGAAGCCGCTGCTTTCAAGCAATCCGCTGGGCTCACCAGTGTTGTCCTTCCCCCAACACTTACCCGAATTGGCGGTTCGGCATTCTCGGAATGCACAAAGCTGAAAGACCTCATTATTCCTGAGTCGGTTACTATGATTGGTTCTTATGCTTTCTCGAATTGCAATGGGTTCAGAAACATGGTCATTCCTGACGCTGTTGACACGATCGCCCCACGCGCCTTTTGGGAGTGTAGATGTCTCGTTAGCATCCACATTGGTCGCTCGGTGAGGTTTATTGGGGAGAGCCAGTTTAGAGGAAGCAGGAACCTTTCCAGCATAACAGTTGACAGTGAGAACCCATACTTTGACTCACGAGAAGACTGTCAAGCGATTATCGAGACAGCCACCAACACATTGCTCTTTGGCTGCTGCACATCGACAATTCCTAACGGCGTGACAAAAATTGCTCATTCGGCTTTTGTGACCCAATACATTCCGAACGTCACTATTCCCAATACGGTTACTGAGATTGAGGATTACGCTTTCCTATACACGTCGTTGCGAAGTATTGATATCCCCAACTCTGTCACTTACATAGGCGAAGGGGCCTTCTACGGATGTGATTATATGAATCATGTAACGTTAGGCAACTCTGTCAAGTACATCGGTATCGATGCATTCCGCGATTCAGAGAATATTACGAGTATCCACATACCTTCATCGGTTGAATTCATCGGGAAGCGAGCCTTCTCCACATGTGAGCTTCTCGACACGATTACTGTGGCGAGTGATAACCCGTATTATGATTCAAGAGACAATTGCAACGCTATTATCGAGACAGCGACCAACAGGTTGATCAGTGGCTGTAACAAGACTGTGATTCCATCAACGGTCACCACCATCGGTGAATTGGCTTTCCACTTTTTCCCTTACTTGCCGAGCATCTTGATTCCTAGCAGCGTCACTTCGATTGAGTATTTGGCATTCTTTGGTTGTTCTGGCTTGACTGATGTGTTCTGCTACAATCCTGACCCAAGCCTTATTGCGATGGCTTATGGAACGTTTAAGTTGAACTCGGGCCGTTACGACTTCCGCACCCTTCATGTCCCTAACGGCTCCGAATCCGCATATCAGGCTGACTCGCAATGGCCGCTGTATTTCGGCAACATTGTCGGCTTTGACACTGAGACCGTATTAACGATGTCCATCACACTGAGTAGGAAACAAACCAAGTTGTATATGGGCAAGCACCTGCAACTGACGGCTACTGTGCTTCCCGATAATGCTGCCGACAAATCAGTGACTTGGCGGTCGAGTGATGAACGCATCCTGACCGTTGATGAGAATGGCGTCATGACGCCAGTTAATACGGGAAGGACTTATGTGACGGCTACGACTAACGACGGACGTAACCTGAGCGCAACATGCGAGGTCACTGTTGAATCATTCTCCGGTAGCATCACTAGGTGTACACAGATTATCGATTATCTATTGGGGGGCGAGTTGCCCTACTATCTTGATGAGGACGATGCCGACGTCAATGGTGATGGCATTGTCAATATCGAGGATGTAACTGAACTCATTGACCTGCTGTTACAATCGGAATAGTCAAGAGTTTCGCGAGAATAAAGTACTGAGGGACAACTTGTTTACTCTGTCCTTGAAATGGATTTCAGCAATGCCTGACGTGTGGAGACGCAAGATTTTGCGTCTCTACTTGTTAGGGGAGGGCATTGATGGCGGCGGCCTTGACGGTGAAGAAGTTGATACTGCTGTTGTTCTCTAACAGTCTATATTCGCCGTGATTGCCCCATGGAGCGGGTTTGTCCTCGATGGTGGTGTCCTCGCCCGTGTCGTTAGCCACGTAGGGCTCGACTAGCCGTTGCCAGGCGCGAATGCGGGCTTGTGCCGACTGGCGGTCCATCATGGCGTTACCGGTGGTGACAAGGAACTTGAGGTGCTGAGTGTAGATGGCCTTGAAGTCGTTGAACTTGAGTATGCGCGCTATCAGGCGGTTGTTGTCGTTGCCCCAATGCAACGGATCGTGGCGCCCTGCATCGTCCTGCACTCCACATCGCAGGCTGGTGCCCAGCGTGTTGTCGTAGTCATAGGGGATGAAGT
>JAEEGI010016658.1_pt1 | contig 15159 bp, 10 predicted proteins | sample 8958751 | NCBI WGS metagenome assembly JAEEGI01 (sample SAMN16246545, study PRJNA631951) | gut metagenome | biome: gut microbiome; feature: rumen; material: KS-attached | host: Bos | place: Iran: Karaj | collected 2018-10
TGTGCCGTCGTCCTCGATTATATCTTCTTTATGATAATCGGGCAGTCTGCCGTTGTCGGATGACGCAAATGCCTGTATAGGTATCAACGGCAAAAGAAATGATATAATCAGTAAAAATGATATTATTCTTTTCATAGATAACCATCCTTTATTATGTGGTGTTATCAAGGGGGAATACCTCCTGCAAATTGTGATATTCAAAATGCAGGAGGTTAAAATTAGCGATAGATTCTAATTATTCTATGTCATTCACCGTTTGCTAGAAAATAATCTCTGCATGTATCAACATTTTCATCCTGACAGAATACTGCTCTGTTTTTATTGTCGATATACACTTTAAATGGCAAGTCTGTTTTGATCTCATATAAAGTGTAGGCGCCGTCTTCACCGAAATTGGCAAACGGTTCCAGCAGCTCTATATCATCTCCGTACGCGTGGACAATGTTTGTATTTTCATCTTTAACCATTGAATAGTGTACATCATTGATTATCATATGGTCAACACCGTAAATATTGTTCTGTGATTCGTCAATAACAGCAAGTATTCCCGTATCAACATTTTTATAATAATATGGTTCCTGGCAAGATGTTAAAAATAATACACAAAAAACAATTAAAAAAACTAGTTTTGTTTTTCTTCTCATAGCTTCCTCCATTTAAGATAATGAAACAAATGATCCCTCAAACCAAGATTTAAAACTCCAGCAAAAATTTTTAAAAACCCCTTTTTTCTGCGTATGATATCCAATATTATTTAAAACCGTAATCACAGCGTTTTTATCATGTCGGGTTTCTTTGTTCCAATATTCATTAAAATCAAAAGAATCATCGCTCATTTTCAACGTAACCTTATAAATCTTATTTCCTTTTGAATTCTTTTTATTTAAATATTCGATATTAAAATTTATTCTGCAACCACCGCCTACTGATAAGAACAAATCCACATCAGAAGCGTTCTTCTTATAGTTGTAAAAATTAATCTCAAATGTCTCATTATATTTGTTCTTTGAACGCCTTTGAGCATGATTTATTATTTTATTAAGGTACGTTTGAATCGCCGTTGAATGCCTTAATCTATATGTAAGCAATTCATTAAAGCTCTTTGAAAAAGCACCAGAATTCTTATTAAACCCATAGGCAAATAATTGTGCACACAAACTGCTCTTATATGCAACATAATAATTGACTGCGAGTGCATAGGCTAAGGCGCCAAAATAAGCATGTCCATTATAATCAATACCATTAATTGGATTGTTATTACAGTAAGAAAAAATGTTAATACTTGCCGTAGTGTTATTATAAGCAATATAATTTGTATCATCCGCATTGATAAACCTACCAACTTCTGGATCATAGTATCTTGACTGAAGATAGTACAGATTTGTTTCACTATCATAGAAATATCCGCGATATGTGAAGTTGTTTATTTCCTGGATATGTAATGCATCCGCTTCCTGTACAGAAGTTAATCCTTCCGCAAGAGTATACGTTACATTACCCCAAGCATCATAATCCATTGCATAATATGCTATTTCATCGTCTGCGTTGATTATTCCACCAATGTCTCCACGAGGATTTTTGATATAGAAATATGTCTTATTATTGTAAACAAAACCAAACAATTCATCATTTGCATCATAGAGATAACGAACGGTGGTTGATGTGTTGTCACTGTTTACTCTCTTTACTGCTACGACCTTGTTATTCGTCCAAATATAGCTTTCTGTAAATGACAAAACATTATTGACATACTTTTTCTTGCTCGTTCTTAAACCGTCAGCATCGTAGGTATAATCATAGCGTTCACTGTCTTTAGCATAAGACATAAGGAGTCTGCCTTGCCAAGTAAGCGCCGCACCTTTATATGATGTAGGATTACCTATAGCATCATAAGTGATCGTCTGTCCGTCATATGCAGTCAGTTTATCAGACCATGAAGAATCACCGTATGTATAGTTGATTGTATCAACAACCGTTGCGTGTTCAAGATCGTCAACTTGAGCGTTTGAGTAAAGTGTTTTTGTCCTGATATTTCCGTTGGCATCATAAGTATATGATTCTGCGGTATTATCATGCACATTGTATGCAGCAATAAGCTGATTCGCTTCATCATAACGGTAGTACCTATAGTTTTCTACTTCTTCATGACCATAAATGCGCTTTATACTTCTTGATGTTGTATAAAGATAATTATACTCATCATATGAATTACCAAAGGTAAAATTGATTCCGCTGATTGTCTCACCTACTCGATGACCTTCTTCAATATCAAAATAAGAATAATTATAGTCAATCGGTGTACCTGCAACTTTATTCTTGTATAATGTATAAGTCTTTCCGGTTATTCTTCCCCAAAAATCAGTCGTATTTTTTACCTCTGCTACAACATTGTTGCCATAAGATACCGATGATGTAGAAGTCGCTTTATCGGCTGTTGCATCATAAGTCTCAGAAATATCAGATAAAGTATACTGCGTTCCGAAAACTGTTTCGACTGTTTCGTTTTTGTTATTCACTGATGATGAGTAAATTGCTTCACCAAGAACAATGTTTTCTCCAGAACCAGTAAACGGATAAATTGTAGTATTGTCATCAGTAAACGCCGTTTTAACATTACCCATATAGTTATATGCAGCAGTTAAAACACCGTCAGTATACTCATATCCGTACATTTCTGTATTGTTATACTTTATTTTTGTGATGTTGCCTTCCGAATCAAAAGTATAATTGATTACAAATCCGTTGCCATATGTGATAGAGTTAACTGTTTGCTTATCTGATTTATACCCATATGAAACGAGACTTTGTGTTCCAACTTTGACCGCTGTTTGGTTACCAAACTCGTCATACTCATAGTTATAGGTTGTTCCATTATGAGATATGCTTATAATACGGTCGTGTGAATAGGTGTAATTGGCATTCATCGCATTACCGTTGGTCAAATTACTAACTGCTTGATTGACTTGAACAAGTGCACCAACCGCATTGTATGTATAATTAATTGGATTTGAGTCCCAACTTTCCTGATAAGATGTAAGTAAACCACTGTTAATATTATAATTATAATACTCTGTTACACCGTCGCTGTCAATTACTGTTGCAAGATAGTTACCATCAGAAGAATATGAATATGTAGTCTTCATTTCGTTTATTTCGTCAGTAACAATATGAGAAACAATATTCCCATAACTATCTTTCGTGTCTATTGTCCCTTGTTTCTGTCGACAGCCAAAACAATTACAGGTATCAGGTTCATCATCACAAGAACAATTATAATAGGCATTTATTGGATTTCCTAAATACGTTACCTTATGGATTTCATTGCATTGAGCACAGTTGCAGTTATCGCAATGCTTAGTTCTGTATATTATATTACCATCAACAATTGTTTCCGGGAGTTCTTCAGCCGGATCTGTCGGTAAATCCGGATCATTTGACCCGTCATCTTCCTCATATACATATCCGGTTGAAGATACAAAGAGACTTACGTCATCAAAATATACATCTGAAATCTGGTAATCATTTACAAGAACAACTTTTGCACCCGTCAGTGCTTCATCGACTTTAAAAGAAACAGCACCAAACTGTAATGAATTCATTGTATTAGTTGTTTCATAATTATACTGCGCAAGGATATTGCCGTTTGCATCCATAACGCAAAGCGCTGTCTGCCTGTCAACTGAGTTATATGTTGTCAGATTGTTTGACGCTGTAACATTAGAAGGAATATATGCCCATGCTGAAACGGTGTATACTTTATCCTTTTGGATAGAAATTGTTTGATATATTCGCTGTGTATTATCAATATCTGCATAAAGTTTACAATGAGCATTGGTCATACAATTAAAAATACCGCTGTTGATCGTAACAGTTTGATCCACCATTCCGGCATTTGAAGGTGTAAAAGTCCAATTTGTATCGCTGCTTTCAAAATTGCCATTTGTTAAAAGATTTTCAGCAGTTTTGTCATTAGCTGCAAACGAAAGTAACTCAGATGAATCATCACGAGGATCTTCATACTCATAATATGAATAATCGCCATTATTGCTTACCGATGATATTTGTTCGCCGTTTGCATTGTATCTCACAATTTCTGATGATTTCGGTGTTGATGAACTTGACGGATCATAGTGTTTAAAAGTACGGAGTTTTGCGGAAGTATAGTCAATCTCAAGCTGGCCAGCAAATGTTTGCTGTGTTCCGGCAAGCTTTTTAATTTTTGCTATTCTGTTTCCGGTATAGGTTATTTCCCATTTTGTTCCGTCAACATTCGTTGCTGATGTGAGCATATGATTGCTGTTATAGGTATAATGAACCTGCTCACCGTCAGCATAGGTTACAGTTATTAAGTCTGAATAATCCTCGCTTATTTCATCATAACTGTATTGAACAGCTACATTGACATTACCGTTTAACGTAGCAATCTGAATAGGATTATTCTCGGCTGTTTTTGCTGTTACGCTATATGCAGTGTAATGATGATTATTATCAAAATCAGAAGCAACAACATATTTCCTGCCAACACCATCAATAATATTTGTAAGTTTTGCTGAAGATGATGAACTGAAAACAAAAGTTGAAGACGCATTATTTGATTTATTTGTAACGCTGCAGATTCTACGACCTGAATCAAATCCATATATGTAGTTTTCGTCTTCTATTTTTAATCCAGAAAAATTAGCGTGGTCTGTATCTGTTTTTGGTACCCAGAGTATTTTATCCGCTCCGAATGTTGATTTGTATTTCACATAATCAGTCAAATAGCTTGCTTTATATCCATCGGGGACTGTTTCATAATCTTCATCAGAAGATACAACTTCTGTAAAGATAACTAAATCTCCGCCCATATCATGCAGAGCATACTTGTTTCTTGTAACATTATCTATTGTTTCTGTTCCTTTATAGAAAATCTTTGCATAATCATAGATTTGCCAATATGAACCGAACCAGTTGTTTATTCCGTTCAAGCAGCCCCACGGATCGTATGTATAACTTACTTCCGCCGGCATTACATTACCGGATATTCCTAAGTCCGTTCTCTTTATATAATATGAACCTGCATATTTATCAAGATATAAAGTTCCAGCTCTGCCCATATCGAACGATTCCATATCACTATTCGTTGCATTATTCACCATTATGTAATCAAAAGTAAACCACGGACGCCACGAAGTGTACGGTGCACCTAACGGACTATACATCTGCATTTTACAGTTGTTATCACCAAAGGCTTTAAGAGCAATACCGTTGTTATCTGTTATTCCTAAAGACCATTTGTGTGCAATTTCTGTAATATTCCAAACATATCTTTGGAATGTATTTGACTGTGCCACAACATTATAGTCACAGCAGTCTGTATCTGTTGAAACAGGAGATGTCGTTGCATCATCCCAGCTTGCATTAATACCATATGCTGCAATTGTGTCGTTATTATTTGTTGCTTTACAGTGAACAGACATTTCTGCATTGGTTATGATATAATTCTTTATACTACTGCTCAAGAAGTTGATTGGACAATACAAATATACTTCAGAGTTGTATGTGTTTGAGTTTTCAACGAAGAAACAAGTTTCAAGTTCCGTTGCGGTTGCACTGGTTGTTCCAATCATTGCACCTGAAATTGCTCTTGGCGAATAAATGTTGATAGTCGGATCAATGGCAACAGGATATTCTGCATCCGAAAGCCATGTATAATCCGGCGTATATGTCAATGTATATGTATCATCGTTGTTTTCAACAAGAGTAACTGTGATATTTTCAGAATATTCTTCTTCATTATCTATCATGTACGGTTTCTGAATTGTCATTTCAGGAGCATTGTTTTTAATCAAATCAATGCTGTTATCACTGTTCAATACCAGACTACCGCCATCGGCATTCAGTGTGTATGTATATGAAGGTTCATCAGACGGACATTCAGAAAGAATAATGCTTTCTTTAACTTCATCTGCGGTAACATCATATTTAAGATCTGTATTATCCTGAATATCTTTAAACTCAACTTGTGACGGTTTTGTATCCAACGGAACCTCTGTTTCTGTTGTAGCTTCGTTATTGATTGTAGCAGACGTTGATTCAATATCTGCCATAGCGAAAGAAAGAGAGCTATCGCCGTTTTCAATTGTGATTTCCTTGTTAGCATTGATTTCTGACGGAATATTAACAGAATATCCGTTAGCTTCATTGGAAATTACGCCGTTCTTTTCAGAAAGGGTGTTGTCTATTTCCTGCCATTTCCCATCTTCATAGTAATGAATCGGTTCAGAGGTAATATACGCCGTATATGTGCCGTCTTTGCGTTCATATACTTTTTTGTACATATCGCGTTCAGATTCAACTTCCGATTTTATTGGAGCTTTTGAATCTATATCTGCCAGTTCAGCATTTTGAACCACTTGATGTTCGTTATGCTCTACTGCCCATACTGACATCGGCAATAATTCTAACACTATCGAAACAGTTAAAATCATTGACAAAATCTTAATTAAAAAACGCATCTTTTTCATTTGAAATTTTCCTTTCCTCATTATAGTGTTCCTTGTTTGGATTATAATAAATTACAACTCATCTCATTTTAATCTCATCCTTCCATAACTCAACTTATATTATTAATGGATGTCTTTTTTTCTTCAACATATAAAACAAAACTGCACAGTTTCATTACAAAACTGCACAGTTTCATAAATTATTAAAAGGCTCGAACTAATAAAGAACGAATTCGAGTCTTTTAAATATATTTCTAAAATGCAATCGTTAAGATAAACTCTTTCTTTTCCTCATCAAAATGCCATGAAAAACAACCGTTATATTTTTTAACAGTATCTGCAATTATTTTTGAGCCATATCCATGATGCTTTTGATTTTGTTTTGATGTTACCAGTTGACCATTAACTGTTTTAGGATGTTTATCACAACTATTTATACATGTTAATGCTTCAGAACCTAAAGTCTTATTAATAGATAAAAAGACTCGTTTTTCCTGTGAATTCTTTGCTGATTCAATTGCATTATCAAGTATATTTGACATAAGTGAAACCAAATCAGTATCTGAAAGTTTTGAAAAATCAGCAACACCAATATCGGTTTCAAAACAAATATTCTCCGCCTCGCACTGAATCATATATTTATTAAGTATTACAGAAAGCTGTTTGTTATCAGTTAAACCAGAATATGAGTAATACTGTAAATCATTATATATTTGATCAATATAATCGTTTATTTTAGGATTATCCGACATACGTTTAATCATTATTAGATGATTTTTTTCATCATGGGCCATGCGTTTAATATTCTCTGATTGGAAATCCAAAAGTTTGTAGTATTCTTTGTCAATTTGGATTATATTGAGTTTGTTTTGTAGTTTGTATATTTCAATATTTCTTTCCTCTGTATAGGCGTAAAATGCATAAGTTGCAATTACTGCAATCGAAATAAAAACAATGCTTACCGAAATAAATATCTTTGTATTATGCGAAATCTGATTGTTCGAAAGAACTATCCAATATACAAAAATAGTAAAAATTGTGCACAGGGGATATATAAAAAGATAAATCGGGGAGCTTGATTTTTGATGTATCTTTCTATCCTTAAGTCTTTTGATAAAGTGTATTAAAATCGTTCCTAAAAAAAGAAGTATTATTTTACTTGCAGCAGTAAAAATCACAAAAGCATGCAAATCAGTGTTTAACACATCAAGATCTCCTACACTTGAAAAAACACTCATACAAATGAATTCAGAAATAGCCATTATCGCCGTTATGGAAATTGAATTAACAATTGATTCTTTTAAACTCGTTTGAAATCCGGTATACGAAAACAAAAAAATGATAATAAATGTTGTGATCAAGTTCAAAACTGCATTACCTATAAAATAGTAAACTGCAAATGCAGCTATAAAAGCAATCAATCCATAAAGTATTGTTCTGAATATGTTTTTTCTTGCTGGATAACCATTTAGAAGTATCGTTAATGTAATTAAAAATTCTACAAAAAAAGTAATACTGTTCACATAAACATTAATCATTTTTGAAGCTCCTCAATTCTATTTAAAAAATATTGTCTAAATGATGCTCTTGTTCTATAAGCAATTGGAATATTATACTTATTATTCAATACAATATTATCTCTTGTATACTTTGAAATATAGTTTGAATTAATTATAAAACTCTTATGTACTCTATAAAAATAAGTTGCTGAAAGCTTTTTTTGCCAAAACTCTATTGGGTTTGTGGACATAAAAACACCTTGAGTAGTTGCTACTTTAGTTAAACGACCCGTTATTTCAACAAAAACAATATCACATGCATATACTTTATAAACAGTATCACCATCTTTAATCATAAATTCAACAATTGACTTATCAATCATATCAATCGCAATCTTTAAACCTTTAAGCAATCTCTTTGTATCTAACGGCTTTGATAAAAATCTAAATGCGCTTAATGACATAGCATCATCAAGATAATGATTAAATGCCGTGATAAAGAATACTATTGTGTGCGGATTACAGGATTTTATCTTTTCTGCAATTTGTGTCCCTTTTACATTGCCTATTTCAATATCCAAAAAAGCTATATCATAGCGCGCTAGGTCACTTCTTAAAACTTTTTCCCCATCTGTATATGTATCAAAACATACGGATTGAGAGATCTCCTTAAAGAAGTTTTCTACATTTTTTTTGATATCTTCTGTATATTGATACTCATCGTCGCAAATCAATATATTCATAATATAATAAACCTTTCAAAACAAAAAAACTTAACCAGATGCTATCGGTTAAGTTTAACATATTATGTTATTATTGTCAAATGTTATTGTTGTCATTTCTATGAATATAGCAATCTATCAGCTTCCAGAGTGTTTTCTGTTCTTCAAGTGTCATTGATGAAATCATATCAACAATATTCTGATCAACTGTCTTTTTAATTATACCAGATAAAAAGTAATCTGCATTACAGTCCAAAATCTCACACATTTTTATAAAATTATTAAGTCTGGGAAAGCTCTTTCCATTTTCAATATTCGAAATTTGGTTTTCAGATATATTTAATAACTCTGCTAACTCAGATTGCTTTAATTGCATCTCTTTTCTTCTTTGCGTTATTCGCAAACCCATAATAGCTTTTTTATTCTTAATCATTTTATATCACCATAAAAATAATAGCATTGATTATGTTAAATATGAACAAATTTAGATTTATTATCACAATTAGATTTTGAATAAACAAAATTTCTTTGTAAAAATAAATGTATTTTATTATTTGTGCAATTTATCATATGATTCTGTGCAATTCATTCTTTCATATTGTTTTTTCTCAAAAACTAGTATATTGTAAAAATCAAGGAGGTGCGCAAATGAAAAGAATCTTAATAGGTATGTTCTCGTTAGCATTAACTTTAGCAAACTTTAGCATTTTTATAGCTGCTAATTCAGCTTCCAGTATTTGGAATTATCAACCAAAAGAACCTGATTCTATTAAAAAATTTAAACTATGATTGGCATATTAACTGATAAAATTGTCAATTACTATGAAGATCAAGAGTTGTTTGAAAATCATGATGTTGAGTTGGTTAAATACGGCTTATTTCTTTTAATTACACATATTCAATATTTGATTATTTGCCTTGGCTTCGGTTTGATTTTTAAATGTGTCACAGAAAGCATCGTTTTTTTTGTGTGTTTTTCGATTCTACGAATGTTTTGCGGCGGTTTTCACGCATCAACAGAAACAAGATGTTTTATTATTTCATTTATTGCAATTGCGACTTCGACTTATTTTATTTTTTTGTTTGAAAAGCATAATTATTGCTGGTTTTTAATAGTATTAACGTTTATTTCAATAATACTAACCTTATTATTATCTCCAGTTGATAACAAAAATAAACCGTTGACTAAAGAAGAAAAAAGAAAAATGCATAAATATGTATTTTTGATTATTATTGTTTATTCAACACTCATTATACTGTTTTTCAAAAAGTTTTACAATTTGTCAGTTTCAATAGCAATTTCTTTAACAATATCATCATTATTCTTGATAATAGGAAAAATAAAACAATACCTTCCAAATTGACAATGAAATACCTATAATAATGAAATCTTTAATATTTTAGTATTATTAATGTAAAATAGCTCAGTGATTATTTTTTTCACTTTACATTAACTATGATGCTATTATTAAAGATATCAGCACTACAACCAGTTCATATTATTGTGGACTGGTTGTAGATTTTTATTATTCTTCTAATCCATAGTGAATAAAAAACACTATTTATTAATCATTAATTGAATTATAATACTTCATCGCATCCACCCTAACACCGTTTTGGATCACCTCAAAATGCAGGTGATTTCCGGTGGAGTGACCGGTGGAGCCGACTTCGGCAATGACCTGTCCTTGCTTTACCTGCTGACCTGCTTTGACGTGGAGAACGGAGCAATGACCGTACAGCGTTGCGAATGTAGTGTTGTGCTGAATTTTGACATAATAGCCGTAACCGCCATCGTTGTATGCGGCAGTGATTACCGTACCGTCAGCCGCCGCAAGGATAGGTGTTCCCTGTGCAGCCGCTATATCCGTTCCGCCATGCGTTTTTACTACGCCTGTAATCGGATCGGCTCTTGTGCCGAAGTGTGAGGAAATTCTGCCCTCAACGGAGAGCGGCCACGCAAAGATGTCTGTCCCGGTGTAAGAGCCGCCCGGCGTGAGAATCTCATCTGTTGAACCGATGATATAATCCCACAGTGCATTGTATTCGTCACTCATCAGTTCATTAAGCTGTTTCTTCTGCTCATCGCTGAAATGGTATCTTTCTGCCTGAACAGCGGCGGAAATATGTGCGGCGGTAACCATCAGCACCTTTTTTGTTTCGTATGTAACATTTCTGACCTGTGTGCCGTTGCGTGTTGTTGTAACGGTTGTAACGGGAATTAGCTTCGGCATAACGATACCAGTGCAGGGATTCATATCCTGCACTATTTTTTTGAGCTTGCTTAACTTATCATTGTCTATGGTTGCGACCTCAAATCCGTCAGCCGCGTTTGTATATTTTACAGCATAGATTGCCAGTACGTCTTTCCAATTTATATATAGATCACCGTTCATCTCTATGGTGTCGTAGGTATATTGTAGCTTCATTACGGTTAAGGAATTGTAGTATTCGCTTGTAAGCTGTGATATAGCTCTTGACATCGTTATTTTAGTTCCGGTGGATTCATCATTTGATAGGAATATCCCGAAGCAGGTACCGCCGACCGCCGCAAGCAGACAGATAACGACAATGACTATTGCAACGGGACCTCCCGCTATAATAGCTGCAATGATTTCTTTACTTGCCGCAACTGCTGCTTTTGCCGCGTCTGCAACAACCTTTGCCGCAGCTTTTACGGCTTTTGCGGTTGCCTGAACGGTAACTTTTGCTGTTTTCTCGGCTTTCTTTGCAGTTTTGGCGGTTTTTTCGGCGGTTTGTTTTGCCGATTTAACGCTCATACCTGCGGACTTTCCGCTTCGTTCTGCCGTTCTGATTGTTCTTTTTACGTTTCCGGCGTTTCTTTTGGTTTGTTTTATCTTATGAGCATCGGCTTTCAACTGCTTTATTGCCGGCTTTTCTGATGCAGACTTTTTAAGCGACGGTTTTTCTCTTGTCTTAATACTTGCTTTTTTACGGGTTTTCGGCTTCACATCCCGTTTTGCCGGTTCAATCGTTTCAGATGTTTTACCTTTTGGCGTTGGAGATTCTTTTTCTTTTATTGTTCCTTTGCCTTTTGGCTTTTCTCCGCTTGGGGATTTCTTGTCTTTTTCCAATGGTTCAGCATTGGCTTGTTTTCCTTTTGCAGATTCTTTCCTTTGTTCAAGCGTATCATTTTGTTTTCTTTCTTTGACCTGTTTTTTTTTCTCTTTAACAGATCGGGCGGTGTCCTTTTTGCCTGTATCAGCTTGTTCGGCTTTCTGTTCCTCAGGCAAATGCTCATTTTGTGGATTATCCTGCTCATCAGTATATCTGCCGCTTCTTACAGCCCGCTTTTCTTTTATTCTATTAGCGGTTTTCTTAATTGTATTCCCTGTTTTTTCTGCGGTTGTACGTGTCACTGTTTCAGCGGTGTCGGTCACTTTGTCCGTCGCGTATGTTTCCGGATTTTGTGTTTTTTGCTGATTTGGTTTTTGCGTAAATTGTTCCGAAACCTTTTCAACGGCTTTATCCTTTGTTCTGATTCCGACTTCCTTGACCTTATCTTTCACTGCGGATTCGGAATGTTCTTTAATATCTCGGACTACTGTTTTGGTCTTTATCTTTTTTGCCATAATATCACCATCCTTGTATCTCAGGCGTGAGTTTTATCCCACGCCTGTTTTTTATTCGCCAACTTTTGTTGACATCAAATGATATAGCTTTGTGTTTTTTGGGAAACTTCGCTCAAAAGGTACAAGCGCAGAACCGACTTTAATCAAGCCGTGTCCCGATTCGACGTTTGTGATGTGCTTGAGCTGATCGTCACTGATCTGCAGGAGCTTCGCAAGCTCCTCACGGTCTGTGGAACCTTGATTGAGCATGATAATAAACTCGGAGTTTGCAAGCATTGTTCTTGCGGTATGCGATTGCAGCAGATCATCAACGTTCTGCGTTATTCCCGTACAGAACGCTCCGTATTTGCGCACACGTTTCCAGAGTGTAAACAGGAAGTTCGCGGAATATTCGTGCTGAAACAGCAGATAGATCTCATCTATGAAGATATATGTTTCTCTGCCTGACGCTCTGTTTGCGGTAATACGGTTTAGAATACTGTCAAGCACGGTAAGCATACCGATAGGCATCATCTGACTGCCGAGGTCGAGAATGTCGAAGCACACAAAGCGGTTGTGTATATTGACATTCGTCTGCTGTGCAAAAGTGCTGTGAGAACCTGTTGTAAAAAGCTCAATCTGAACGGCAAGCTCATGTGCTTCAGGCTCTGTCTGCTCTTTCAGATTATGAACAAGGTCAATCAGAGTGGGCGCTTTGCCGTTGTAATTCCTTTTGATATACGGGGTATAAATATTGGTAAGACAGCGGTCAATAATAGATTTTTCAAATGCACCGATGTTGTCTTTACCTGCGATTTGTTCAAACAGTGACATTACAAAGTCTGATTTTAATGCTATCGGATTCGCGCCGTCAGCGTAATCGGCGTTAATATCAAGACAGTTGATGTGGTTTTTGCTCGTTGCCGACAGTTCTATGACCTGCCCTCGCAGCGCATTGACAAGCGGCTTGTATTCACGTTCCGGGTCAATGATGATAACATCAGCGTCGCGCGTCAGCAAAAGATTGACGATTTCTTCTTTGGCGGTAAACGATTTACCGGAACCCGATACGCCGAGAATAAAGCTGTTGCCGTTGAGCAGTTCTTTGCGGTTAACAAAAATCATGTTTTTGGAAATAACATTCACACCTTGAAATACGCCGTGGTCGTGCTGGATTTCCTGTACCTTAAACGGCATAAAAACAGCAAGGCTTTCTGTTGTAAGTGTACGCCTTGCCGCGATTCGATTAATGCCGATGGGAAGCGTTGCGTTAAATCCGTCAAGTTGCTGAAATCGTAATGTTCCGATCTGACACATATGCTTTCTGCCGAGCGCTTTAATGGATTCCGTATCAGATTGAAGTTGTTTATAAGTATCAGCCGTAACCATGATAGTGATAACGACCTTAAACATCTTTTGGTCGCGTGAAGTTATGTCGTCAAGAAATTCTCGGATTTCTTTTCTCTGCTGCTCCATATCATACGGAATAACCGATGTATAATTGTTGTTTGTGTTCTGTTTTCTTTGATAATTGGCGATATTTGTTTCGATTCCGAGCGCTTGCTTCTCACCGAATTTCTGCGCTTCCTCTGTTGATGACGGAATAATATCATAGTTGAAAATCATGCTGCGGCTGCAATCCGTCAGTTCCCACACAATATTGTCCTTAATATATGAAGGATAATCACGGACAAACAGTATGCGGGCAAATCGGTCGCCGATTTTGAAGTGGTCATCCTTAAATTCAAAGCTGTCGGGAACGATGTAATCCTTAAAAGACTGCCCCTTGCGCATCGTGTCACGCAAATCAAAATGGTAGTCGGATTCTTCACCGGGTCGGCATACATCGTGGATAACACGAAGCCGCTCCGTCAGGTCAAGCGGTGTGCATTTTGAACCAAGCCTTGAAAAATGTGCTGACAAGTCCGTTGCTACTCTGCGGAAATGGGAACGTGCTTCATCAACCGTCTTTTTCTGAATAGTCAAAGTAATATATTTATCTTGCACAATGGCATTAGCGCCATTGGCAAGGCTGACAAGCATACCGTTGATTTCCCTTCTGTATTTATCCATACCGTCGCGTTCCTGTTCTGACAGTACGATATTATCAAGCTCTGTGTTTTTGATTTTACGGTTAATAATCGTGATCTGACTTGACACGCCGTTTTCAAGAGAATTCAGGATTTCACTGTATTTGAAAAAATCATCTTCCTTATCCTCTTTGCTTGAAACAGCGTAGTTAATGTCTGAGAATCTGAACATTTTTGAATAACACTCTTTACCCAGCCAGAAGATACCGTCATAAAACACCTTTTTGATTTGCAGAGCGTCCTGAACAGACTGCGGAACAGCCATAGCATCGCCGAACATATCATCGAATCCGCTTTTTTTCTTTATTTTTCCTGCGAGATCGAACAACCTCGTCACTCCTCTCTATACAGTCATAGTAATTAACCGCCTTAAAAATCAAATGTTTCGGCATCAGCAGTTCGCTTTTTAAGTAAACAATCAGCACCTTTTCAGCCGTCATTCCGTGCCACTTGAAAAAGCCGAGTGCGGCAAACGGAGCAGCGCCGACAATGCAGACCCACGAAAGCGTTTCCAACCCGAACCACGGTCTTAATAAAAAGTAAAGCCCGACAGCAACGCCGCAGGCTAAAACCGAAAAAACAAACTGCCTTAAAGATAACCCGAAATACACTTGTTCACTGTAATCCTGAATTTCTCGATTAATCTTGACTTCCAAATCTATTCCTCCTTAAAGTCCCATCATTTCTTTTACAACATGGTCTGCCATTTTGACCGTGCCGACAAGCACAAGCATATTGAAAATCAGCTCGCCGACATAGCTCCATACCTGATTGACAGCCTCTGCTGTTTC
>JAEEGI010016659.1_pt1 | contig 15159 bp, 8 predicted proteins | sample 8958751 | NCBI WGS metagenome assembly JAEEGI01 (sample SAMN16246545, study PRJNA631951) | gut metagenome | biome: gut microbiome; feature: rumen; material: KS-attached | host: Bos | place: Iran: Karaj | collected 2018-10
AGCCACACCCTTCATCAACTTGCCAAACTTCTTACCCATCGTACGTAAGTTACACTTCACGTTCATCACCAGCACGCCGGCACCCTCCACGAAACGAAGTTCCTTGACGTTCACCTCGTTCATGATCAGGTTCTTCACTGCCTCGATATGCTTCTGCTGTTCCTCATCGACGGCAGGAATCATAATGGCCTGCAGCGGCTGACGCACCTTGATATTCACCTTGCGACGCAGGGCGAGCACCATAGAGGTAATCTTCTGGGCCATCTGCATACGGGCCTCCAAATCCTTGTCGATCTGAGCCTCATCAGCTACAGGGAACTTGTCGAGGTGTACAGAGTCGAGCTTACCTCCCAGATCCTTGTAAAGCTGGTCTGCATAGAACGGTGCAAACGGAGCCAGCAGCTTGGCTACTGTCATCAGACAAGTATAGAGCGTCTGATAAGCACTCAGTTTGTCCTCCGACATCTCCTTACCCCAGAAACGCTTACGGTTCAGACGGACATACCAGTTGGAGAGATCATCGTTGACGAAAGCATCAATCAGTCGGCCTGCACGCGTAGGATCATAACCGTCAAGTTCTGCCTCCACACCTTTGATGAGCGTGTTCAGGCAAGAAAGAATCCAACGATCGATCTCAGGACGCTTCTCGAAAGCTACCTGTGCCATCCCAGGATCAAAACCATCGACATTAGCATATAGGGCAAAGAAGCTATACGTATTATATAAAGTGCCAATGAACTTACGGCGCACCTCATCAACACCCTCTGGGTCGAACTTCAGATTGTCCCAGGGCTCTGAGTTGGTCATCATATAGAGACGGACGGCATCGGAACCAAACTTGCCAATCATATCAAAGGGGTTCACCACATTACCTACATGCTTCGACATCTTGTTACCCTTAGCATCAAGCACAAGACCAGAAGAAATTACATTCTTAAAGGCCACTGAGTCGAAGATCATCGTAGCAATAGCATGCAGCGTGAAGAACCATCCACGCGTCTGATCGACACCCTCGTTGATAAAGTCGCAGGGGAATGCAATACGATTATCTATCAATTCCTTGTTCTCAAATGGATAGTGAATCTGGGCGTATGGCATTGAACCAGAGTCGAACCACACATCAATCAGGTCAGTCTCACGTTTCATCGGCTTGCCACTCTCGCTGACAAGAACGATATTATCGACATACGGACGATGGAGATCAATCTTGTCATAGTTCTCCTTCGACCAGTCACAGGGAACGAAGCCCTTTTCCTTCAACGGGTTCGACTGCATAAAGCCAGCCTTTACTGCCTTCTCGATTTCATTATAGAGTTCCTCTACACTACCGATACAGATTTCCTTGCCGTCCTCATCACGCCAGATAGGCAGCGGGGTTCCCCAGAAACGAGAACGAGAGAGGTTCCAATCATTCAGGTTCTCCAACCAGTTGCCAAAGCGGCCTGTTCCAGTTGATTCCGGCTGCCAATTGATAGTCTTGTTCAGTTCGAACATACGGTCTTTCTTCGCCGTAGAGCGAATGAACCAAGAGTCGAGCGGATAATAGAGCACAGGTTTGTCAGTACGCCAGCAGTGCGGATAGTTGTGTACATGCTTCTCTATCTTCAGCGCCGTACCTTCCTGCTTCATCTCCATGCAGATCACGATGTTCAGGTCCTCTGCCTTCGAGGCAGCCTGCTCATCATACTTGCCATCTTTGTTGAACTCTGGTGCATAGGCATTCTTCACATAGTCACCGGCATGATGGCTATAGCCTGCCTTGTCTACACATTGGGCTACGAAGTTGTTGTCGAGTTCCTCCATCACGTAGTACTTACCCTGCAGGTCAACCATCGGACGAGTCTCACCTTTCTTATTTATAAGGAAGAGGCTTGGGATATGAGCATCCTTGGCCACCTTCGCGTCGTCAGCACCAAAGGTCGGCGCGATATGCACGATACCAGCACCATCCTCTGTCGTCACATAGTCTCCTGGAATCACACGGAAAGCCTCACTCTCCATCTCGACAAACTGATCCTTGCCATTCTCACCTGCAAAGACCTTCTCGGGATGAGCCTCGGCATAGGCCTTCACATAGTCGGCAGCATTCTGATCGAGTTTAGCTGAAGGCTTTACCCAAGGCATCAGTTGCTGATACTTCAGACCAACCAGTTCTTCACCTTTATAGTGTCCTACGATACGATAGGGAACAAACTTCTCGCCCTTGTTATATTCCGGCATCTCGTCGCCATCAGTAATGTTACCCTCTGGAGCCAGATAGGCATTCAAACGACTCTCTGCCAGAATGATGGTGATTTTCTCACCATTATAGGCGTTATAGGTCTCAACAGCCACATAGTCAATTTTCGGACCTACGCAAAGTGCTGTGTTTGAAGGCAATGTCCAAGGGGTTGTCGTCCAAGCCACGAAATAAGGCGTACCCCAATTGGTCCACTCGGCTTTGGGGTTCGTAGCCTTGAAGAGGGCTGTCACCGTCGTGTCCTTCACATCACGATAACAACCAGGCTGGTTCAACTCATGACTTGAAAGACCCGTTCCTGCTGCAGGCGAATACGGCTGGATGGTATATCCCTTATAAAGCAAACCTTTGTTGTAGAACTGCTGGAGCAGCCACCACAAAGTCTCGATATACTTATTGTCATAGGTGATGTACGGATCATCGAGATCGACGAAATAACCCATTTTCTCTGTCAGTTCGCGCCACTCCTGGGTGAACATCATGACATTCTCACGACACTTCTTATTATAGTCCTCCGTAGAAATGTATTTCTCTGAGGCCTTGTTGTCGATGTCCGCCTTGGTGATGCCCAGTTCTTTCTCCACACCAAGTTCAACGGGCAGTCCGTGCGTATCCCAACCAGCCTTACGCTTCACCTGAAATCCCTTCATCGTCTTATAACGGTTGAAGGTATCCTTGATTGTTCTAGCCAGTACATGGTGGATGCCAGGGTGACCGTTAGCAGAGGGAGGTCCCTCAAAGAAGACAAACTGTGGACAGCCCTCACGTTCTTCAACGGAGCGCCAGAACACATTCTTCTCACGCCACATCTCAAGGATGTCGTTGTTCACCTGCGTCAAATTCAAGCCATTATGCTCGGCAAATTTCTTAGACATATCTATCTGTTTTCTTTTATTAAGATTCGCTTGTCAATTTATAGGGTGCAAAGGTACTAAAAATATTTCAGTCAACAAAAGGAAATAGTTTTTTTTAATATTTCTAATAAAAAAGAACGTTTTTACAAATAAATTTCCTACTTTTGCAGTGGAATAGAAACAAAAAACCTAAAAACTATTTATTTATGGTAACATTTACTATGATTTTGCAGCTCTGTATTGTACTTGGAGCTTTGTGGGTGGGCTCACGCTATGGCAGTCTTGCCCTTGGTGCCATCTCGGGTATTGGTCTGGCTATCCTTGTATTTGGCTTTGGACTTAAACCTGGAACCCCGCCGACAGATGTTATTTACATTATTATCGCAGCCGTAACCTGTGCTGGTATCATGCAAGCATCAGGCGGTATGGACTGGCTTATCCAGATTGCAGAGCGTCTGCTCCGCAAGCATCCAGACCGCATCACCTTCCTGGCACCCCTAACCACCTTCTTCCTGACGGTGCTTGTGGGTACAGGTCACGTAGTCTATACCTTGATGCCGATTATCTGCGATATCGCCCTGAAGAAAGGCATCCGTCCTGAACGCCCCTGCGGTGTGGCTTCTATCGCCTCTCAGGTGGGTATTACCTGTTCTCCAATTGCCGCTGCTGTCGTGGCCTTCGTATCCATCTCTAATGCCAACCACTTCGACGTTACCATTCCTGGTGTGCTGATGATTTCTATCCCGGCTTGCGTTTGTGGTCTGATGGCTGCAGCTGCAGCTTCCTACCATCGTGGTCTCGACCTCGACAAGGATCCACAGTTCCAAAAGAAGCTTCAGGATCCCGCCCAGCGTGAATATATCTATGGAGGTGGCGCAACCACACTTGACAAGGAGATTCCACAATCTGCAAAGAATGCCGTCTTCATCTTCCTCGGTGCCCTTGCTGTCATCGTATTCTTCGCTATCTTCCAGAATGCCCTGCCTTCCTACGAAACGCTTCGTGCCATTAAAGGTAGCCAAGGACTGATTCTCGATGAGAACATGACACTGACTGCCGACCAGCTGGTAAAGGCGAAGGTTCACGTAACTGGTATGACAGAGTGGTTCAGTAAGCCGCTGGCTATGAACATCGTAATCCAGATTGTGATGATCTCTGCTGCCGCCTTAATGATTATTTTCTGCAAGGCTGCCCCGAAAAAAGCCGTTTCTGGTCCAGTGTGGCAGTCTGGTATGGTAGCCGTTGTAGCGATCTACGGCATCGCATGGCTGGCTGATACCTATTTCTCAAACTACATGGGTGAGATGCAGACCATGCTGGCTGACATCGTCAAGGAGTATCCCTGGTCTATCGCACTGGTATTCTTCATGGTGTCTGTGCTTATCAATTCTCAAGGTGCTGTTGTCGTAGCCATGCTGCCCCTCGCCTACTCGTTAGGTATCTCTGGTCCAGTGCTGCTGGGTGTATTGCCTTCTGTCTATGGCTACTTCTTCATCCCTAACTATCCTTCAGATATTGCCACCGTGAACTTCGACCGTTCTGGTACTACCGTGATTGGTAAGTATCTGCTGAACCACTCCTTCATGATGCCAGGTCTCATCAGCGTCTGTGTTTCCACCATCGTGGCTTATACCTTATCAATGATTCTCTATTAATAAGACAGCATCATACAAACAAAGAGGAGCTTCATGGTCTGAAGCTCCTCTTTGTTATACCCTTGTTAATCTTATTCTGCTGCCTTATCGTGTATCACAAGTTTGATCTTGGAAATCCTGTAATTATCAAGTTCTACAACCTCAAAGGTGAAGTTCTTAAAGTCTATCTTCTCATGCAGTACAGGGAAATCACCTTTTATTTCCAGCAAGAGACCCGCCAGTGAGTCGGCATCACCCTCAACCTCTTCAAAGGTCTCGTCGTCGATATCGAGAATCTTAAAGAAATCACTCAGAAGCGTCTTTCCCTCAAACACATAAGTATTAGCATTGATACGGGTATAGGTCTTTTCCTCCTCATCATATTCATCGTTGATCTCACCAACAATCTCTTCGAGGATATCCTCCAATGTAATGATACCACTGGTTCCACCGAACTCATCAACCACTATTGCGATATGCACCTTGTTCTCCTGGAAGTCGCGCAAAAGGTCATCAATCTTCTTGGTCTCAGGCACGAAATAAGGCGGACGTATCAGAGACTGCCAGCGGAAATTGGCTGGTTTGGAAAGATGGGGTATCAGATCCTTGATGTACAAGATACCACGAATATTGTCAATAGAGCCCTGATAAACAGGAATACGGGAGTAGTTATTCTCAATAATACACTTCAGCACATCCTGATAAGAAGTGCGGAAATCCAGATCAACAACATCCTGACGGCTGGTCATCACCTCTTTCGCTGTCTCGTCGCCAAATCGTACGATGCCCTCCAACATGTTCTTCTCCTCCTTCAGATCATTCTCGTCTGTCAGTTCCAATGCCTGTTCAAGGTCATCGACACTGAGCACATGATTCTCTTTCTGCACCACCTTCTCTGCCAACAAACCAGAGCGCAACAAGATAGAGGATAGTGGATAGAACACCTTACGCAGAGATGTGATGCCAGGAGCGGAGAAACGACAGAAAGCCAGTACATGCTGAGCAGCATAGACCTTTGGCATAATCTCTCCGAAAAGCAGCAACACGAAGGTGAGCAGTACGGTAATCATGACAAATTGCAACCAATAGGCTGTGCCAAAATCTACCACGTGGGCAAAGAAATAGTTACAGAGCATGATGATGGTAACATTCACAAGATTGTTGGTAATGAGAATCGTTGCCAATGTACGTTCAGAGTCATCCCTCAAGGCTGAAATCTGGCGGTCGCTCTCATTCTTATCCTCATCCAGTTCGTTAAGATCGTTCGGCGATAGCGAGAAAAAAGCAATCTCAGAACCAGAGGCATAGCCAGAGAATACCAACAATATACAAGCCAAAACGCCTGCTATGATGGCACCCGTAGTAGGATTCAGGAATTGAACTTCGCTGAATAATTGTTGAAGATAGTCCATTGATTAGAACGGAAGCACCTCGTCGGGCTTGTTATCGGGCTGAGGAGCCGAGACAGGCTCATTAACAGCTGTCGTACCAACATTGCCAACAGGTTTCGGTGAAAGCAGCTCCATATTGTCTGCCCAAATCTCTGTAGCATAACGACGCTGTCCCTGTTTATCATCATAAGTCGTATAACGAATACGACCTTCGATATACAGCTTGTCACCCTTATGTACATATTTTTCTACGATTTCTGCCAAACGACGCCATAAAATAACATTATGCCAATCGGTATGGTCAGGAACCTGTGTACCATTCTGTAAAGTATAGCCACGTTCTGTTGTTGCCAGACGCAGACGAGCCACAGCAACACCCTGATCTACGTATCTGACCTCAGGATCCTGGCCTACATTACCTATTAACATCACCTTATTCATAGTTGCTTAGCCTTTCCAAGATATGTAAAACGGAAATTCTTACCTTTGGCAGAAGGGAACTGACTACGCTCATCAACACGATCACGAAGATAGTCAACGATACGCTCGTAGCAGTCCTGGCCAGATGCAGCCTTCACGCGAGCCACAAACTGTGTATCACGATACTGGAACTTGCCCGTACCAGGAATCAACAGCACACGCTTGAAGTCGAGCGAGCCTTCATACCAACCTGGCCTAATCTCATTCAGACGGCTTACAACAGGAGTCGGACGCTTGATGACACCCTCATCCTCAACAGGATGGATGGCCTTCTTGTCCTTGAAGTCCTGCATCGTAGCTGCTTCCGTCTTGATGATAATGAAATAAACACGGGGATGTATCTTGTAACGCTTGGGATAAAACACATCGCTTGCTACGTATTCTCGGATATCAGCCTCCAAATCCGGATCCATGCCAATTTCCTCTATATCGCGCAAGAAATCTATAGCTTCATCTACTGTAGAAACAAGCGTTTCACGGTCAAAATAACGTAAGTATAAATTCATTTGAAAATGTTGTTTTCCGTAAGAGAGCGGAAAACGGGACTCGGACCCGCGACCCCAACCTTGGCAAGGTTGTGCTCTACCAACTGAGCTATTTCCGCAGTTTCATTGAAACTATTCTATTTAAGGTGAAGAGGAGGAGACTCGAACTCCCACGTCGCAATTGACACTACCCCCTCAAAGTAGCGCGTCTACCAATTCCGCCACCTCTCCAACAAAAAGATGTGAATAAAAAAGAGTGCCCAGAACAGGACTCGAACCTGCACGCCTCGCGGCACACGCACCTGAAACGTGCGCGTCTACCAATTCCGCCACCTGGGCAATTTTTCATTAAGGCCTATCCTTAATGACTCTTTTTTGTTCAGCATTTGAGCGGAAAACGGGACTCGGACCCGCGACCCCAACCTTGGCAAGGTTGTGCTCTACCAACTGAGCTATTTCCGCAGTTTTAACCCCTTTCAGAGGTGCATTTCTCTAAATGCGGTGCAAAGGTAATGCTTTTTTTTGAACTGACAAACTTTTCGGGGATTTTTTTTAAAAAAAACTTCTAATCCATCCGATTTTTATAATCATCATATCCAAATTCACGTAGAATCTCAAACTTACCATCCTGATGAAGCATTCCGAGAGCCGGATGCGTGATACCATTGAACATCGTAGTCTTCACCGTCGTATAGTGAATCATATCTTCAAAAATCACCTCTTCTCCGACCTCCAGCTCATGATCAAAGCGCCAATAGCCCATAAAGTCGCCACTCAGACAACTGTTACCACCCAGACGATAACCCTCTTCACCATGCACCGCCCCACGTACCTCTGGATAATAGGGCATCTCAAGACAGTCAGGCATATGACAGGTGAAACTGACATCGAGGATAGCGGTCTTGATCCCATGATCCTCCACGATATCCACCACATGCGAGACCAGCGGTCCTGTCTGCCAGGCAAAGGCACTACCAGGCTCGAGTATCACTTTCAGCCAAGGATAGCGCTGGTGAAAACCTTGCATCAACGACACGAGCAGTTCCACATCATAATCCTTACGAGTCATCAGATGGCCTCCGCCGAAATTGATCCACTTCAACTGCGGGAACCACTTTGAGAACTTCTCCTCGATATGGGCCAACGAACGCTGAAACACATCTGCTCCACTCTCACAATGACAATGACAATGGAAGCCAGAGATATCCGATGGAAGTTGTTCGGGAAGCCTGTCGGCAGTCAGTCCAAAGCGTGTACCAGGAGCACAAGGGTTATAGAGTAGCGTCTCCACCTCTGAGTATTCCGGATTGATGCGCAGCCCCAGTGATACACCATAGGCACGCTGATGGAAACGTTCATACTGTGACAAGGAGTTAAACGTCAGATGTGACGAGCAACGGGCAATCTGGTCGAACTCTTCATCCGTATAGGCAGGTGAATAGGTATGCGCCGGTGCTCCGAACTCCTCATAGGCCAAACGGGCTTCAGAAAGTGAACTGGCTGTGGTCGAACTGATGTACTCACGGAAGATGGGGAATGTCTTCCAAAGGGCAAATGCCTTGAAGGCAAGTATGACCTCTATATCGGCTTTCGCCGCAACGTCAGCGATAAGCTGGAGATTGCGGCGAAGTTTCGTTTCCTCTATAATATAAATAGGTGTAGCCATCTCTATTCTTTCTTCAAGGGGACAAGGACGCTGAACGTACTACCCTCGCCCACGACAGATTCCACCGTACAGTCACCTCCGTTCTTCTGGGCAAAGTCCTGACAGAGCTGCAGACCCAGTCCAGAACCTTCCTCACCTCCTGTTCCGTAGGTGGTCTCTCCTTTGCGGAAGATACTACCGAGACGTTCGGGAGCAATACCCACACCGTGATCCCTGACACTGATCTTAGCAAAGTCACCCTCTACAGACATCATAATATCAATCGATGAGCCCTCTGGCGAGAACTTGATGGCATTCGACATAAAGTTACGCACCACCGTCTTCAGCATATCATTATCGGCCCTTACCACCAATGGCTGGTCTGCATGCTGGAGGTTCAATTTGATTTTCTTGGTCTGGGCAATCATCTCAAAGATATCCACGACACCAGGGATAATGTCATTCAGATCGAGGTCTTGAGTTACCACACTCAGACGACCCGTCTGACTCTTGGTCCACTTCAACAGGTTGTCCAACAAGTCATGCACCTCTTCCGACTCTCTGTTGGCCTGATCGAGCAATGTGTACAGTTCTGGACCGACGGTCTCGGGGGATGCAGACTGCACCACAAGGTTCAGCACCATACGGATACTTGCCATTGGTGAGCGGAGGTCGTGGGCAATCACTGAATACATCTTGTCACGATTGTTAAGCGTTGCCTGCAATTCCGCATTCTTCTTCTCGATAAGCCGCTTGGCAGCAACGAGTGAGATCTGCTGCATCACACGCATGACGAGCTCTTCTTTGTTGAAGGGCTTCGTGAGGAAGTCACTTGCACCCACCTGGAAACCATGCACCAGGTCGGAAGGTGTATTCAGGGCTGTCAGGAATATAATGGGGATGTCTTTTGTCTCTTCGTCCTTCTTCAGAATGACGGCTGTATCGAAACCGCTGATGTCGGGCATCATCACGTCAAGCAGGATAAGGTCAGGATGCTCCTTCTTTGTCATCTCTATACAACCGTTTCCGTTGCTTGCAGTGCACACCTGGAACTTTTCATTCGTAAGAAGAATCTTCAACAACAACACGTTGCTGACAACATCATCGACTATCAGTATTTTATACTCGCTTCGATTTATCTTTGATTCTAGAGTTTCTCCAGCGTCCATTATTATATGGGGTCAGTATGTAATAATTCGGATGCAAAAATAATGCAATAATTTGAATTGACCAAATTATTGCATCATTTTTTCATGTTTCAAGGGGTGTCTACTTGTATTCAGACCACGATTTGATACCTATTTCGTCTAATCTTATGCTACAAAAGGCATTAATAAAGGCACTTGCCAGACGACTGTTGGTAATCAGGGGCACATTCAAGTCGATGGCTGCACGACGTATCTTATAGCCGTTTGTCAGCTCGTGCGTCGTCAGGTTCTTCGGGATGTTCACCACCATATCAATCTTATGCGCATGGAGCAAGTCGAGGGCCGAAAGTCCTTCCACCCCACCCTGCATCTCCGACGGCCAGAGCACCCGTGTGTTCTCGATACCATTCTCTGTCAGATAGTGCGAGGTACCTCCCGTCGCATAGATCTCGTAACCATGTTCGACGAGCATCCTGGCGGCATCCAGCATCTCAGCCTTCTGCTTAGCCGAACCAGTGGAAAGCAGCACCGTCTTCTTGGGTATCCGATGTCCTACGGAGAGCATCGCCTTCAGCAGGGCTGTATTCGTATTGTCGCCGATACAGCCCACCTCACCCGTAGAAGCCATATCCACACCCAGCACGGGATCTGCCTTCTGCAGGCGATTGAATGAGAACTGCGAAGCCTTGATACCCACATAGTCGAGGTCGAAGAGGTTCTTGTGGGGCTTCTCGACTGGCAACCCGAGCATCACTTTCGTAGCCAGGTCGATCAGGTTCAGCTTCAGCACCTTCGACACAAAGGGGAAGGAACGTGAGGCCCGCAGGTTACACTCAATGACGAGGATATCGTTATCACGAGCCATATACTGAATATTGAACGGACCGTTGATGTGAAGGGCCTTGGCAATCTCACGCGAGATACGCTTGATGCGGCGCACGGTCTCCACATAGAGTTTCTGCGGCGGGAACTGAATCGTGGCATCGCCCGAGTGGACACCAGCAAACTCAATATGTTCTGAGATGGCATAGGCCATAATCTCACCATCCTTCGCCACAGCGTCCATCTCAATCTCCTTGGCGTGCTCGATAAACTTCGACACCACCACTGGATGGTCTTCCGACACATTGGCTGCCAGTTCCAGGAACTTCTCAAGTTCTTCCTGATTCGAACAGACATTCATCGCGGCACCAGAGAGTACGTAGGAAGGACGCACCAGCACGGGGAAGCCCACGCGCTCCACAAACTGGCTGATATCATCCATACTCGTCAGCGCAGACCACTCAGGCTGGTTCACGCCAAGTTCGTTGAGCATCTGTGAGAACTTCGCACGATCCTCTGCGCCATCAATGTCGGAGGCCTGTGTACCGAGGATATTCACGTGCTGTTCGTCGAGATAGACCGCCAGATTATTAGGAATCTGACCACCTGTGGAGACGATGACACCATGTGGCTGTTCCAAGTCGATGATGTCGAGCACACGCTCGAAGGTCAGTTCGTCGAAGTAGAGACGATCACACATATCGTAGTCCGTAGAGACGGTCTCAGGGTTGTAGTTGATCATCACCGAACGCCACCCGTTATTCCTAATGGTGTTCAATGCCTGTACACCGCACCAGTCGAACTCCACAGATGAGCCGATTCTATAGGCACCCGAACCCAGTACAATGATACTCTTCCTATCGTTCTCATACTGTATATCGCTGCTCTCCCCCGAATAGGTCACATAGAGATAATTGGTCTGTGCGGGATACTCTGCAGCGAGGGTATCTATCTGCTTCACGACAGGCAGGATGTCGAGTTGCTTGCGGCGGTTACGCACCAGCAGCGATGCCTTGTGCATGTTCTCACCCTCTTTCTCGAGACCGATGGCGCGGGCTATCTGGAAATCCGTGAATCCATACACCTTCGCCTCTCTCAGCAGCGACTCCTCGAGTGTGTTGATATTCTGTCGTTTCAGCTGTTCATCGATGTCGATGATATGCTTCAGCTTATAGAGGAACCACTTGTCGATCTTCGTCAACTCATGGATATGTTCGATCGTATATTCTGGCAGATGCATGGCCTTCGAGATCACGAAGATACGCTTGTCTGTCGGCTCGCGCAAGGCTGCGTCGATATCGGGAATCTTCAGTTCCTTGTTCTCCACGAAGCCGTGCATACCCTGTCCGATCATGCGGAGACCTTTCTGGATGGCCTCTTCAAAGGTACGTCCGATAGCCATTACCTCACCCACCGACTTCATCGACGAACCCAGTTCCTTATCGACCCCATGGAACTTAGAGAGGTCCCAGCGGGGAATCTTGCACACCACGTAGTCGAGGGCAGGTTCGAAGAAGGCCGATGTGGTCTTCGTCACCGAGTTCTTCAGTTCGAAGAGTCCGTAACCCATACCCAGCTTAGCAGCTACAAATGCCAGCGGATAGCCAGTAGCCTTAGAGGCCAGAGCCGACGAACGCGACAAGCGGGCATTCACCTCAATCACACGATAGTCTTCCGACTGGGGGTCGAAGGCATACTGCACGTTACACTCGCCGACGATACCGATATGACGGATAATCTTGATAGCCAGCGCACGCAGCTTATGATACTCCGAATTGGTGAGCGTCTGCGAGGGAGCCACCACAATCGACTCTCCCGTATGGATGCCCAGCGGATCGAAGTTCTCCATATTACAGACCGTGATACAGTTGTCATAGCGATCACGCACCACCTCGTATTCTATTTCCTTCCAGCCTTTCAGCGATTTCTCTACGAGTACCTGCGGCGAGAACGAGAAGGCCTTCTCTGCCAGACGGTCGAGTTCCTCCTCATTGTCGCAGAAGCCTGAACCGAGTCCGCCGAGTGCATAGGCGGCACGCAGGATGATGGGATAGCCCAGTGCTGCTGCTGCCTTACGGGCATCAGCAATATTATCACAAGCCTGACTCTTAATGGTCTTCACGCCGATCTCGTCGAGTTTCCTGACAAACAGTTCACGGTCCTCGGTATCCATGATAGCCTGCACAGGCGTACCCAGCACTTTCACACCGTATTTCTCCAGTACGCCACTCTGATAGAGTTCCACACCGCAGTTCAGCGCCGTCTGTCCGCCAAAGGCCAAGAGGATGCCGTCTGGACGTTCCTTCTCGATGACCCGCTCCACGAAATAAGGCTGCACGGGCAGGAAGTAGATCTCATCGGCTACACCCTCTGAGGTCTGCACCGTTGCGATATTCGGATTGATAAGCACCGTCTTGATGCCCTCCTCGCGGAGTGCCTTCAGGGCCTGACTGCCGCTATAGTCAAATTCGCCTGCCTCACCGATTTTCAAGGCACCGCTACCCAGCAACAGGACTTTCTTTATAGTATTATCTTTCATAATGTCTCAATAAAACGATCAAACATAAATTCTGTATCTACAGGACCTGAGCAGGCCTCTGGGTGGAACTGGCTCGAGAACCAGGGATGCGACAGGTGGCGGATACCTTCGTTCGAGCCGTCGTTCATATTCACGAAGAGTTCGCGCCAATCATTGCCCAGCGTCGAGGCATCCACAGCATAGCCGTGATTCTGTGAGGTGACGTAGCAACGGTTCGTACCTACCTCTCGTACTGGCTGGTTGTGGCTACGATGTCCGTATTTCAGCTTGTAGATGGTAGCACCGCCAGCCTTTGCCAGCAACTGGTTACCCATGCAGATACCGCAGATAGGCTTACGCGAACGCGACATCTGCTTCTGCAGGATCTCCACAGCAGCCACACAACGGTCTGGGTCACCAGGACCGTTAGCCAGGAAAAGTCCGTCGAAGTCCATCTCTGTATAGTCGTAGTTCCAGGGCACACGAATCACCTCTATGCCGCGCTGTATCAGACAGCGGATGATATTGTTCTTCACGCCGCAATCGACGAGCACCACCTTCTTGCCGGCACCTTCATTGTAGCGGATGACGTCCTTGCAGCTCACGCGCTCCACCCAGTTGATGCTGGCATAGTCCTCATCTTCCAGCTGGTCGGGTCCTTCGAGCCCCTCAAACTCCAGATGTCCCATCATCACGCCATGCTCTCTGAGCACCTTCGTCAGCGCCCTGGTGTCGATACCCGTCACGCCAGGCACTTGTTCCCGCTTCAGCCAGTCGGCCAGACTCTCCTTGGCATTCCAGTGAGAATAGGCCTCGCTGTAGTCGCTCACGATGATGGCCTTTGCGTAGATACGGTCGCTCTCCATGAAGGTGGCGATACCGTTGTCCTCGATGGTGAAGGGCGGTACCCCATAGTTACCCACGAGCGGATAGGTCAGCGTCATCAGCTGCCCCGCGTAGCTTGGATCCGTCAGACTCTCTGGGTAGCCCATCATCGCCGTGTTGAATACCACTTCTCCGGCGACTGGCTTCTCGAAGCCAAAGCTCTTTCCCTTGAATTTTGTTCCGTCCTGCAGGACGAGTGTCACATCTTTCATCTTTTACTTTTTATCTCGTTTTATATCTATATTCAAAAAGAAGGGCGAAACGTCAATAAAACGAATCGCCCTTGTCTCTATTCAACGGTAACTGATTTTGCCAGGTTTCTGGGTTGATCAACATTTTTGCCTTTGCAGACGGCAACATGATAGGCCAGCAGCTGGAGCGGAATCGTCGCTACCAACGGTTCGAGACACTCCTGCACGTCTGGCAGTTCTATCACCTGGTCGGCAATCTTCGAGATGACGTCGTCGCCCTTCGATACAAGGGCTATCACCCTACCCTGACGGGCCTTGATCTCCTGGATGTTGGAGAGCACCTTTTCGTACATCGCGTTATGTGTGGCAATCACCACCACGGGCATATCCGAGTCGATCAGCGCGATAGGTCCGTGCTTCATCTCTGCGGCAGGATAGCCCTCCGCGTGGATGTAGGATATCTCCTTCAGCTTCAGCGCCCCTTCCAGTGCGACGGGATAGGAATAGCCGCGCCCCAGATAGAGGAAGTTATGCGCATAAGTAAAGGTACGCGCGAGGTCAGCCACCCGATCGTTGGACTTCAGCACCTCACGTATCTTGTCGGGAATCTCACTGAGTCCCTTCACAATCTTCAGATATTCATCGCGGCTGAGAGTGCCCTTGGCCTCACCCATCGCCAGCGCAATCATCGTGAGCACCGTCACCTGACCCGTAAAGGCCTTGGTAGAGGCCACACCGATTTCTGGACCTACGTGAATATAGGTACCCGTATCGGTAGCCCTTGGGATACTCGAACCGATGGCGTTACAGATACCGTAGATAAAGGCACCCTTATCCTTGGCGAGCTGGACGGCAGCCAGCGTGTCG
>JAEEGI010016663.1_pt1 | contig 15157 bp, 9 predicted proteins | sample 8958751 | NCBI WGS metagenome assembly JAEEGI01 (sample SAMN16246545, study PRJNA631951) | gut metagenome | biome: gut microbiome; feature: rumen; material: KS-attached | host: Bos | place: Iran: Karaj | collected 2018-10
GGAATAGGCGAGGACCGGAGTCGTCTTTTTGTCTTCGGAAACCATCACGAAGCCGCCATCCTCAAAATTGAAGATGTAGTAGGCAGCCACCCCGTTATGGAGTTGTGTGTGCGATGCGCTGACGATGGCACCATTTGTCCGCATCTGGTTCATGTAGTTGGTCGCAATTGTCTTTGCGGTGCTGAAATCCACCTGCTGGCCCCAGCAGCTGATGCTGAAAAGTATAGCCAGCAATGTCAAGTTGGTTTTTTTTATCATATCGGTTGTTTTTTTAATTTAAAGAAAAACTCGCATATATTGCTATATGCGAGTCAAAACCATTTCTAAATATTTATTTCGTGATAACCAGTTTTCCGTTTTGCGTCTTGTTGCCGCTTTGGATCTGGATAAAGTAGATGCCAGTTGCAAGGCTGCCGCAATGGATCGTGTGGCTGTTTTCGCCGGCATTGCGTTTGCCGAGGTTCTGTGTCGAGATGTTACGTCCGCTGATGTCGAAGATACGCACGCTGACCTGTGCATCCTTGTCAAGCCTGTAGGAGATGGTGGCTTCGGAAGAGGTGGGGTTCGGGTAAATCCTCAGTCCCTCATTGTGGGCCATCTGTTTCTTGTTGTTGACGGACAAACCTTTCTGACCGAAAGCATCGGTGCAGAAAATGCCTCTTCCGTAGGTTGCGGCATAAATCCATCCGTGGTTCTGCACACCTTCAAAATTGATGATGGTCGTGTCGATAACAGCCGAATCGCCGATGTATGATTTTGAATAGTAGTGGCTTTCAATATCATTTGTAAGATTCCGCTGCTGTATCAGTTGGATGACGGGGACTTTGGAGTCAATGCCATTGTTAACGGCATACCATTTCGGGCTGTTGGAGTTGAAGTTCTCAGTGTAATACACACCCTCTTCCGTGCCAATCATGGCCATATCCGAATTGGTCTTGTTGTTGGCGTTGTCAGCATCGCATTTCAGAACGATTGCAGTGTAGAAGGCCGCATTGGAGGGCAGGCCGTCTCCGAGCTTGGATGTGAGCACCAGGTCAACCGAATCGTTGGCGGTGGTGGCATTGGCCGAAACCTCAATTTCTCCGCTGGAGTAGGTGATGATAAGTTCATCGTTGTTATAAGGATTCACATATATTGAGGTGATGAAGTCGGTGTTTGTGGAGTAGATTTTCGCGCAGTTCAGTCCGTAGGAGGGATTCAGCTTGATGGTTTTTCCCTGTGATGTGCCGTACGAAAGGGTTGCGGAATCACGTGCGGTGTTGAATCCGGACAGACGATAGATGTTGTGGAATCCGGTCTTTGAACTGAATGTGCTTGCGTACAGATGGTTTCCGTCCTCGGAGACACAGAGCTTGGTCACCTGCTCGTTTGTGTCGGTGGTGAAGAAGATGCGGTACCATGTGGGAGGTGTGGTGAAATCCAATCCGCCCTTGGCCATGAAGATGGGGGCACCGTAAACAGCGTTGGAGGCGTCAAATCCGCCACCGCCTATAAAGATGCGGTTCTGTACAGGGTCGATGGTGGTCCAACTGTTGACGCGGGTGGAGTCATCAGTGTCCATGGCCACATCGGTGATTTTCCAGACAGGGTAGTTTGCAGTGTTGCTCTTCACGCAGACGGAGTCTCCGATTTCATAACGTTTGTCGGCCTTGAAAGTAACCTTTTCAGTTGCATTCGGATCATTGGTGGTTTCCCACATTACCATGGGAGAGAGCGAACTGTGTGCCTTGGTGTTTTCCCGCTTGATGGTATAGCTCCATGTGGGATAGCTGTTCGAACCGTTCTTGGAGACCATCATGCTGGCATACCAGCTGCCTGCATCCACAGGGTCGGAGGAGGTGCTGGCCTGACGGTAGCACTGTCCGTAGGTGGTGGAGTAGAAGAGGGCGTTGGTGTTCAGTACGGAGAGCATGGTCTGTCCGCTGTAGGAGGCTCCGGTAAGGGACGATGCGGTCTGTTCCGTATTGCTCTTTGTGCTGATGTAAAGGGTTCCGTTCTCCACGCTTCCGGCAAGAATTGCACCGTTATGACCGACGCTCATTGTGTTTATCTGTGCGGTGGCGAGGTTCTTTTTCCGTTGTATGTACGATGTCATCACCTCATCCGTGAAGGTGCATTTGGCTATGCCCTGGTCTGTGGCAAGATAGGCCACATTGTTGTCGTTGGGGTCAAAGAAAATGGAATTGGTGCCATAGTTGGACAGCAATTTTACGAAACTGTAATAGGTTTCATCCTGAATGTCCTGTGCCTCCCAAAGATAGGGGTATCCGCCTATCAGGATGTGTTTCGGGTTCTCGGGGAAAACCGTTATGCTGTTGTTGAAGTCTCCGTTGTTGTTGTACATGTCAATCAGCGTGCTTCCTCCGGGCAGTATGATCCGGAAACTTTTTCCCATATTGTTGGAAACGTAGAAGTTGATCAACTTTCCGCTCGTGTTGATGGCGGAGGCATAAATGTATTGTGTATCTGAAGGGGCGATGGCCAGCTCAATGCGGTATGCGTTCTCCGCAATTTGGCCGGTTCCGCAGATGGAGGCGAAATCTTCCGGGCCGTTGGAGGAGAGGTATGCTTTGCTGACACGGTTGGTGCGGTCCATTTCGGAATATACCACCACGCCATTAATTGCTTTGACATCCATGCCATTAAGTATTAAAGCGCTGCCGTTTGCCTTGGCCTGTTTCCATGTGGCGCCGTAGTCGCTGGAATACTGTAATCCGTCATCACATGCAGCGTACAGGATGTGGTTGGCCGCATCGTAGGCCAGCCGGTTGACCTCCTTCCAGTCTGCAGTAGCCTCCAGCAGTTCGAAGGAATCCTTGGAAATCATTTTATAGATGCCCTGTCCGCGGATGCCGTATTGGCTTGCGGCGTATCCGTTCTGGTAAACACCAAAGGTTGCCTTGACACCAGGAGCATATCCGCTTGCGTTGATGCCTTCACCGGAACCGATGTACAATGTGCCGTTTTCATCCTGCACCAAGGCGTTTACGCAGACGACATCCAGTTTGTCAGCTCTCTGCCAACTGGTTCCGCCATTGTCGGAAATCCACAGTCCGCCGCCGGCTGAACCTGCAAAAATTCTGGAACTGTTCTTATTGTCCACTAACACAGTTCTGCTGCGTCCGCTCACATTGTCCGGACCGGCCGCTTTCCAACTGAAGTTGATTTGGGGTTGGGCTTGCAGGGATGTTGTCGCAAGCAGGCAGGTGACAGCTCCCAAGAGAAGATTCGTAAGCTTTTTCATCATTAAATCTTATTTAACAAAAATTGAATTATTTCTAATAAATACTTATATTTCAAACAATTACTTAATCATATCCCTCCGATTCGCTTCATTGGGACACAACTTGCAAAAGTACATATAATTTATTTATCTTTGCCACTTTTTTTGCGAAAAAATGCAAAGAACTCCCTTTTTGCCGTTCAGGGGCGTGTGAAACGTGCGGCCACCCATTTGTTCTGTTGGCGATGTGAATTGTATGTCAGTCCATTCCGTTCCGCCATCTCACGAATGATCCGCAAATCGTCTCCGTCATAGAAACCGCTCATCATTAGTGTGCCGCCGTGGTTCAGGTGTTGCACGTAGCATGGCATGTCCTGCAGCAGGATGTTCCGGTTTATGTTGGCCAGGATTATGTCGTACCGCTCATCGGGAATGGCGCCGGCGTCACCCATGATGCAGCGGATGCCGTCAGCACCGTTGAGTTGTGTGTTCTCCAGCATGTTGTTGTATGCCCATTCGTCAATGTCGATGGCTGTTACCGGACGCGCACCCTTTTTCCATGCAAGAATCGCCAGCACACCTGTGCCCGCGCCCATGTCGAGCAGGGCCTTCCCGCCGCATGGTTCCTCCAGCATTAAGGAGATCATTTGGGCGGTCGTTTCGTGATGAGCCGTGCCGAACGACATTTTCGGCTCGATCACAATGTCGTATTCCGCTCCGGGGTCTGCGGCGTGGAACGGCGCGTGGATATGGCATCTTTTGTCAATCCACACCGGTTCGTAATGGCTTTCCCACTCCGCATTCCAGTCCTTGTCCTCCATCCGGCTGACGGTGTAGCTCCATTCAATGCCGCTCTCCTTGGGGAGGGATATTCCCTTCAGCCTGCTTTCGGAAAAGTCCTTTTCAGGAATGTAGGCGAGCAGCCCCTCCTCCCATTCCATAAAGCTGTCGCAGCCTATTTCGCCCAACAGGGCGGTCAGGATTTCCGCACCTTCCGCCACCGGTTGCACGCGGCATCGGATTTCAATGTAGTGCATGGCCTGTCAGTCGTTTTTCGTGCAGGTTTCCGCCGCATTCACTATGGCGATGAAATCCTCCGCCTTGAGCGAAGCGCCTCCGATCAGCCCGCCGTCCACATCCTGGCAGCTGAAGAGTTCGAGCGCGTTGCCCGGGTTGCAGCTTCCGCCATATAAAATATAAATGTTATATGCCGTTTCCGTGCCGTATTTCTCCTCAATCTTTTTGCGGATAAAGGCGTGCACCTCCTGCGCCTGCTGCGGCGTGGCGGTCTTTCCGGTACCGATGGCCCACACAGGCTCGTAGGCTATTATGACATTGGCAATCTCATCCTTTTTCAGATGGAAAAGGCTGTTTTCAAGTTGGCCGCCAATCTTGTCCCAATGGGCACCGCTCTCACGCTCCTCCAGCGTCTCTCCGACACAGAAAATGGGTACGATGTCGTTTGCTAACAGCTGGTCCACCTTTTTTGCCAGCTCTTCGTCGGTCTCCTTGAAGTAGGCCCTGCGTTCCGAGTGGCCCACAATGCAGATGTCCACGTCCATCGATTTCAGCATGGCTGCGCTCACCTCGCCGGTGTAGGCTCCCTTTTCGGCATAGCTCACATTCTGCGCGCCGACGGTGAAGTTGCTTTCTTCTGCGGCATCGGTGGCCATTTCAAGGTAGGGGTAGGGCGGGCAGATGATGACATCCGTCTCCAGTTCCATGTCGTTCAGTCCTTCTGAAATGGCGTAAATCAAATCGTCCGCTTCAGAGAAAGTCTTGTTCATTTTCCAGTTTCCGGCAACAATCTTGTTCTTCATGATTCCTTAATTTTAAAATAAAGTGCAAAGATACATCAAATCGGAATACGATTCCATCGTGTGCGGAGATTTTTTATAAGTTGGCTAAAACGCCGAAAAAAATGCCGTTTTAGCAACCTTATAATTACTTTTTTTGTATCTTTGCATTTGAAAACAGAAAGGGATATGACATCAAATAGAGTTTTTGTGACGCTGTTGGTTGCGGCGTTTGTGTGCGGCCTTATGTCGTGCGGGAAAAGCCGTCAGGCGCGGCTGGAGAATAATCTTAAAGAGGCTATCTCCGTGTATATGTCGGAAAACCTTCCGGCCGATGTGAGTGTGGACAGCATAGTGGTGCTGCACATTGATAGCTTGTCGGACTATTGCTATCTGCTTTTTGTGGAAAAGCCGGTGGCGGAGAACTATGCCGAGCAGCTTAACATGGAGTACAACAGCTACCCGGAGGACGGCGATGTGGAGGTGCTGGAGCAGCGGCAGCGCGTCGCCGACAAGATTACAGGCGTGGTGAGCCGTCTGGAGGCGCTGGACCGTGAACTGTCGGATCCGCGCACCGATTCGACCAATCTCAAATGCTTTTTCGCGGCGGTGCGCATATATATGAAAAAAGGAAACCAGGTGATGGAGCCCGAATACTACGGTTTTCCTGTGACACCTGATTTCCGAGTGCTTGAGTCGGAGGCTATTCCCGAATAGCGTTACAGCAATTTCGGGTTCTTCATTGCCTTGACCTCATCGCTGACCTGTTGCGCAAACTTGTCGACCGTCATGACGCCAAGATCCTGCATCCCGTGCCCGCGCACGGAAATGGTGTGTTCAGCCGCCTCCTTTTCGCCTACAACCAGCATGAATGGTATCTTCTTGATTTCGGCGTCCCGGATTTTCCTGCCGGTCTTTTCGTTGCGGTCGTCAATGCTGGCGCGGAGGTCAGCAGCATCCAGCTCGTCCCGCACCTGTTCCGCATAGGCCTGGTATTTCTCGCTGATTGGCAGGATGATCGCCTGTACGGGCGTAAGCCAGAGCGGGAAGTTTCCGGCGGTGTGTTCGATAAGTACGGCCACGAATCTTTCCATTGAGCCGAACGGGGCGCGGTGAATCATGATTGGGCGGTGCTTCTGGTTGTCACTGCCGATGTATTCCAGTTCGAAACGTTCCGGCAGGTTGTAGTCCACCTGGATGGTGCCCAGCTGCCATTTTCTCCCGATGGCATCCTTGACCATGAAGTCCAGTTTCGGGCCGTAGAAGGCTGCCTCGCCCAATTCGGTGATGGTGTTCAGCCCCTTCTCTTTGGCTGCCTCCACAATGGCACGTTCCGCCTTTTCCCAGTTTTCGTCCGTGCCGATGTATTTGGTCTTGTTGTTGGGGTCGCGCAGCGAAATCTGTGCGGTATAGTCCTTGAAGTCCAATGTTCTGAAAATAAGCAGGACAATGTCGATCACCTTGCAGAACTCCTCTTTAAGCTGGTCGGGCGTGCAGAAGATGTGGGCGTCGTCCTGGGTGAAGCTGCGGACACGGGTCAGGCCGTGCAGTTCGCCGCTCTGCTCGTAGCGGTACACCGTGCCGAATTCGGCCAGACGCAACGGCAGTTCCTTGTAGGAGCGGGGCTGCGAGGCGTAGATTTCGCAATGGTGGGGGCAGTTCATCGGTTTGAGGAAGTATTCCTCGCCCTCCTGCGGCGTGGTGATGGGACGGAAGGAGTCCGTGCCATATTTCTGGTAATGTCCGGAGGTCTTGTACAGGTTCACATTGCCGATGTGCGGCGTTATCACCTGCTGGTATCCGTAGCGGCGCTGCACCTTCACCAGGAAGTTCTCAAGCCGTTTGCGCAGGTCGGTGCCCTTCGGCAGCCAGAGCGGCAGCCCGAGGCCGACACGCTGCGAGAAGGTGAACAGCTCCATCTCCTTGCCTATTTTGCGGTGGTCGCGCTTCTTGGCCTCCTCCAGCATGTTAAGGTATTCGTCCAGCTCCTTCTTTTTCGGGAAGCTGACTGCGTAGATTCTCGTAAGCTGCTTGCGCTTTTCATCCCCGCGCCAGTAGGCTCCGGCAAGTCCGGTCAGCTTGACCGCCTTGATCGGCCCCATGTCGGGCAGGTGCGGTCCGCGGCAAAGGTCCACAAAACTGCCGCTGGTGTAGAAGGTGATGCTTCCGTCTTCAAGATCCTGAATGAGTTCCGTCTTATATTCATCCCCCTTCTTTTCAAAATAGGCCAGCGCGTCCGCCTTGGAGACTTCAGAGCGTACAACCGGCTGTTTGCTGCTGACGATTTCCGCCATTTTCGCCTCGATTTTCGGAAAATCCTCTGAGGAGATGGTGTAGTCCATGAAATCAATGTCGTAGTAGAAGCCGGTCTCGATGCTCGGGCCGATGCCGAACTTGACACCGGGGTACAGCTGTTCGATGGCTTCTGCCATCAGGTGTGCGGAGGTATGCCAGAACACCTCCTTCCCTTCGCGGTCGTTCCAGGTGAGCAGCCGGATGGAGGCATCCGTCCCGATGGGGCGGTGCAGATCCCATTTTTTGTCATTGACGATGGCTGCAAGGACGTTGCGGGCCAGACCTTCGCTGATGGAAAGGGCCACATCGTATGGGGTGGTGTTCTCTTCAAATGTCTTTACCGAACCGTCCGGTAATGTGATATGTATCATATTGTTTTTGTTAACTTTTTGACAGTTATTATTTTAAATAAAATAATTGCGTTGATTTCCAAAACTGCAAAAGTACAAGAAAATGCAATATGCCCCGCCTGTTTTTGCCGTTAAAATGAAAAAAAGCGCAAAAGGATGAAACATATATACATTTTGATTACTTTTGCAAATTATTTCAGAAATAGAATTGTCACATGAAAAAACTGATGTTACGTTCCGGAATTTTGTGGATGTCGCTTGCCGTCCTGCTGTTATTGTTCCCTCTCGCCCAGCTTTTTCCGCAGGTATTGAAGAATAATGAAGTGCCGAAGGCGGTACAGGATCATTTCAAGGGGCAGTATCCCAAGGCAAAATCTGTCACGTGGGAAAAGGAGGGGGATAATTACATTGTCTCCTACAAGGAGGACCAGTCCATGGCCAAAACCACCTATACCGCAACCGGCAAGTTTGTCAAGACAGCCATCCCTATGGAACAGGAGGATCTGCCGATGAATGTTTTCAACAACATCAAGAAAACATATCCCACCTATGATGAGATCATGTACGCCTACCTTATGAAGGAGCCGAAGGAGTTGCAGTATTATCTGGTCGGGGTTAAGGTGCAGTCGCAGAAACTGGTTTCAGACATGCGCTTCACTTTGATCGGCAGCCTGATTTCCAAGGTGGAACATCCTCAGACAGATGAGGAGATGGCTGCAAAGGAGGCCGAAAAGGAAAAGTATAATGAGGTGAATGCAAAGGGGAAAGGTGGAGCTGCCGCCAAGGAGTCTTCGGACAAGGTGGATTCCCGCAAACGAGGACGGAGACCGGATCCGGATCTGATTTCAGAGGACAAGGTTCCAGCCCAGGTGATGAAAACCTTCAAAAAGAGAATGATGAACGCCTCTGACGTAAAATGGTCGCACAGACAGGGCGATTCCATATATACTGTAAGATGTGTCGTGCGTGACCAGCAGACTCTTGGAAAGTTCATGGATAACGGGAAATGGGTCAGCACCCGGACCTCTTTGGAAAAGGAAAAGGTTCCGTCAGCTGTGTACAAGACAATAAACCAATTTTATCCGTCATACAAATTTGTTTCTGCGGGCAAGGAGCTGCGGTCCGACAAGCAGGATTTCTTCGCAGTGGAGATTATTGAGAAGTCCAATGCCAAGTCGGGAAACATAACCACTCTTTATCTGGACAAGAGTGCGCGCATAAAATATATTGAAGAGCCGAACCTCGGCATAGCCGACCCCTCCACCAAACTGACGGCGGAGGAGGAGAAGGCGGAAAAGAAGCTTGAAAAGGAGTTTGCAAAGGATCAGAAGTTGGACATCTTTCCTGTGAAATCCATCAATCCGGACGAGATACCTGACGCCATCCACAAATGGACCAGAACATATTATCCGGAATATGTCTATAAGAATATCCGGTATGAGGAGGAAGAGGAGTTTGAGAAGGAGGGCAACATCTATATTATACTTATCCAGCGTCCGGGTGTCGGCCAGCCATACGCCACGGTATATTTCACACGTACCGGCGAGTTCCTGAAACTGGAGGATGAGTTCCGTTCCGAAGAGGAGATTGAGGCGCAGATGGCAGCCCACCGCGCACCGGCCGCTGTTCCGATGAATGTGGCGGCAGCTTTCAAGGCCAAGGTGTCTGATGCCATTGATGTAACATGGTCGCAGGATGATGACGACAATTGGGTCGCCTCCTACAAGGACAAGAAGGAACAGAAAAAGGAGACAGCATATTCCATAGATGCATTCTGGCTCTATACACGCACACTGATGCCGGTTTCAAAGGTGCCTTCAACTATCCGGACCTATATTGACAAGAATTTTGCACATACCGAAATAAAGGACTGCTGGTCAGTGACCGATCCGCAGACAAAACTCTATTATACTGTTGATTTGTACAACAAGAAAAGCAAATTGGATTTCAGCATGTCCTTCACCCAATCGGGAAAACCGATGGAATAGGCCGCTGTGTCGTTGTGTGTGTTTGACGTATGAAACCACTTAAAGTGCTGTTGTTTATGGTGGCCGCTTTCGCCTTGCTGGCGTTGGTGGGAGTTCTGATGCCCGCACAGGGAGTTACCGTAGGGCAGGTGACACTCCGTTTTCCTTCACCTGCTGCATTGTTGGCTGAAAGCGGTGAGGCGCCTGAGGAGAATCCGGACAGTACGATAGCAAGGCTGCAGCAGAGCAGTCAGGTCGTCGGTCTCCGTTCCACCATTGACAGTCTGAAGTTTTACAAGCGCTTCACCACCTCGGATGTCTCCCGTATCCATTTTCCGGATGGGGACTACACCTTCTTCGATTCACTGTTTGCTGAATTGCGCGATGCAGCTGCAACGAGAAACATACGCATCCTGCACTATGGCGATTCGCAGATTGAGATGGACAGGATTTCAAGCACATTCCGCCAGTCGCTACAGGCAAGGTACGGTGGTTTGGGGGCCGGAATCCTTCCGCCGGTGCAGACAATCCCGACCTTTACGGTCAGCCAGTCCTCATCCGGTCTTTCCCGGTATGTCTGCTACGGGGATTCAACTCAGCCGCGTGCGCCGCACCGCCGCTACGGACTGTTGGCCACCTGTGCGCAGGCGAACGGTGTCTCCACATTCACGGCAAGGGCCTCTTCCGGCAAAAGGGTTCAGCCGTTGGCGCGGAAATACCAGAAGGTGACACTGCTGGTCGGCAACAGCCAGGCAGGATTCTCCGCCACCTGCAAAGGGGTGAAGCGCAATCTGCCGAATGCGGTGAGGGGTGTGAGCCTGCTGCAATGGGAGTTTGCCGACTCGCTCACTTCGCTCAGCCTGACCATGAACGGTTCCGCCGATGTCTATGGCATAGCCCTTGAGGGCAAAAACGGCGTTTCGGTCACTAACGTGCCGATGCGCGGCTGCTCCGGCACAATCTTCACCCGCATCGATTCCGCCATTTTGGGGCAGTGCTACCGTAAGATGGCGGTTGATCTGATAATAATGCAGTACGGTGGCAATATGATGCCATCCATCAGCAGCGACAAGGCGATATCCAATTACATGGCATCCATTTCCAAACAATTAAAGTACATCCGGAAACTTTATCCTCAGGCTCGGATACTCTTCATAGGCCCGTCGGACATGTCCAAGCGGGTTAACGGAAAATTGCAGAGCTATCCATACCTTTCCAAGATGAATGAGGCACTGAAGAAAACGGTTCTGTCCAATAATGCCGCCTATTGGGACATGTTTTCTGTTATGGGTGGCGAGAACTCCATGATCCAGTGGGTGTCGCACCAGCCTGCATGGGCCGGGCCGGATTATGTCCATTTCACGGAGGCGGGTGCGGAAGAGATTGCCAAGGTGCTGTCCAAGGCTTTTCTGACCCATTATGATTTCTTTGTATTGCGCAGCCGCTGCAACGCAAAACTTGTCAAACAATTCATGGAAAGCGGAGTCAATTAGCGGATGAAAAGGTTTCTGTTGGCATGTCTCTGCCTGTTGTTTTTTGCGTTCTCTGCCGGTGCGCAGGAACTCTGGTCGCTACCATCTGCGGAGAGACTTGTTCCGGACGACAGCTGCCGGCTTTGTTTCCCTGGAGGCACACAGCGTTTCTACGGAATGTTCCGCAGTTGGGACACCCTTTTGCAGGAGGGGATTGGAAATGTGAATATCCTGCACATCGGCGGTTCGCATGTGCAGGCTGGAACGTTTTCGCATCAGATGCGTTGTCGTCTGTACGGCATGGCGCCTGGGCTGGAGGGCCGGCGCGGCCTCATCTTCCCCTTTACGGCGGCCAAAACCAACAATCCATCCAACTACCGCGTTGTATGTTCCGGTAATTGGAACTGCTGTAAAAACACGCAGCGCGAGCCTGCCTATCCGATGGGGCTTTCCGGCATGGTGGTCGTGCCACAGTCGGCTGCGGCGCGGCTGGAGGTGCATTTGCGTGACAATGTGTCCGGCGCGTTCGATTTCAACAGGGTGCGGCTTTTCGGCTACTCGGATTCACTGCGTGTTGAGCCGCTGCTGCGTATAGCCGACACGCTTTATCGCGGCGTTTACGATTCCTTGAGCCGCAGCTATCTGTTCCAACTGGAGCGTTACAGCGATTCTGTCACATTCCTTTTCCGTCCGACGGATTCCGTATGGGAGCCGTTTTACCTTCGTGGAATCCTGCTGGATAATGACCTGCCAGGCTTCTCCTACCATGCGGTGGGTGTGAACGGGGCCAGCCTCCCGTCATACCTGCAGTGTCCGATGTTTGAGAACGACCTTGCCTTTGTCCGGCCTGACCTCTGCATTTTCGGCATCGGCATCAACGATGCCAGCGGTGACAAGTTCGACACCGTGCTTTTCCGGCAGCGTTACGAGCGGCTTATGGAGGAGATTCTCAATGTCTCCCCACAATGCCGTTTCCTCTTTATAACCAATAACGACAGCTACCGTAAGACCGGACGCAGACGCTATGCTGTGAATGCCAACGGCCAATTGGCACAGGAGGTCTTCTACCGTCTGGCTGAAAAGTATGAAGTGGCTGTTTTTGACCAGTTCGCGCTGATGGGTGGGCTGGGTTCCATGAAAAAATGGGAGGCTGCAGGTCTGGCCCAGTCGGACAAGGTCCATTTTACCGCGAAAGGCTACCGCTATTTGGGCGATTTGCTGTACAATGCATTGATGTATTCATATATGGATTATCTGAAAATGGAGGGTCAGGCAGATGGGAAGTGAGCTGTTGTCATACTTGAAGACGGTTTTTTCGTTCCATGAGGCGCAGCCGCTGCTCTTCACGCAGCTCTATTTCTGGGTCTTTTTCTTGGTTGTGTTCGCACTGTTCAGCACGGTCTGCAACCGACGGCTGATGCGCAACACCTTCCTTTTTGCCGCCAGCCTGTTCTTCTATTACAAGACAAGCGGTCTGTTCGTGCTGATGCTGCTCTTTTCCACAGTCTTCAACTTTTTTGCGGCAAAGGCGATATATCGTTCCAAAAGGCCCGGTTGCAGAAAATGGTGGATGGCGGGCAGCGTTTTTGTCAATCTGGCTGTGCTCTTCTATTTCAAGTACGCCTATTTCTTCACCGATGTCTACAACAATCTGTTCCATACAAATCACAAGGTCTTCAACTATCTGGCACATTGGGCGAACAGTTTCAACATACATTATTTTAATGTGGATGTGATTCTTTTGCCGGTGGGCATCTCATTCTTCACCTTCCAGATAATCAGTTATGTGGTGGATGTCTACAGGGGTCATGTGAAGCCGGTGGGCAATGTGCTGGATTTCGGGTTCTACGTGAGCTTTTTCCCTGGGCTTGTGGCAGGCCCCATCGTGCGTGCGTCGCAGTTTGTGCCTCAAATCTACAAGCCGTATTTCCTCTCCAAAAGGCAGTTCGGCATCGCCATTTTCTGGATTCTGAACGGTCTGGTTAAAAAGATGGTGCTTAGCGATTACCTGGCTGTCAATTTTATCGACAGGGTGTTCGCCAACCCGCTGATGTATACCGGCTTTGAGAACTTGACGGCCCTGTTCGCCTATTCGCTGCAGGTATATGCAGACTTCTCCGGCTACACGGACATCGCCATCGGGGTGGCCATGCTAATGGGATTCCATCTGCCGAAAAACTTCAATTCACCTTACAAGGCAAGGAATCCGGGAGAGTTTTGGAAGCGTTGGCACATCTCCCTCTCCAACTGGCTGAAGGATTATCTGTACATTCCGTTGGGCGGTAACCGCAACGCGACACCGGCCACCTACATGATGATTCTGGGCATTGTCCTGATCATCATTTTCCTTGCACACCAGCTTTGGGTTACGGTGCTGCTGCTGTCGGTTGTGGCTGTGCTGACGCTGTTCCTGATATTCAGGCCGAAAAGCAGAAAGGGCATCAACACCAACATCAACATGATGAACACCATGCTCTTTGGCGGCCTGTGGCATGGAGCGAGCTGGAACTTCATGATCTGGGGCGGGTTGAACGGTTTGGGCATCCTGGCCTACAAAATCTGGCACAAGCGCACCGGATTCCAGCAGGTGATGATCACCGCGTCGGTGTTCGCGCTCTTTGTTTTGATGCTGCTGGTGGCGCCATCGCCCTTCTTCAGGCTGGCTGCGGTATGGAGCGGCATCTTCTTTGTCGGCACGCTTGTCGGCAAGCTCTACCGGCTTGTCAGCAGGGGAGGGGAGATACGTCCGGTCGGGACGGCCTGGTCGGTACTGATGACCTTTGTGTTCGTGACCTTCACGCGGCTCTTTTTCCGTTCCGGTTCCAACCTGAATCCGGCGGAGGCGAACGAGGTGGCCTGGGCCACCGCAAAAAACATGGTCCAGCAGATGGGGAGCGTATGGGACACCTCGCTGATACCCTCCATCATGTACGAATACCGGAATATTTTCCTGCTGTTTGCGGCAGGGATGCTCATCCATTGGCTGCCGGACAGGTTCAAACGCCGCTACCGTCTGTGGTTTACGCGGCTGCCACGGCCGGTGCAGCTTCTTGCGGTGGTGCTGACGGTGTTTGTGGTGTACCAGTTCGTGACTGCCGACCTGCAGTCGTTCATCTATTTCCAGTTCTGAAACAGATTCCGCTGAGGATAAGGGTTTTAAGAGTTTAAGGAGTTTAAGGGGTTTAAGAGGTTTAAGGGGTTAAGATGTTAAGTTGTTAAATCTTTCATTCACATCTTTACATTTTAACATCTTCACATCTCTGAGGTTCCGAAGTCCATGATAGGTTCATTTTTTTTTCAGCAGTGGGAGAGTTTGTGTTTATTTTTTATCTACTTTTGCATGTCAAATGGCAAAGTAAAATCATGTCAAATGGCAAAGTAAATTTATGTCAAATGGCAAAGTAAAATCATGTCAAATGGCAAAGTAAAATCATGTCAAATGGCAAAGTGAATACATGGTGTGCAATATTTAATAATCAGATAATATATAATATATGCTATATAAAAAACGAATTGCCGATACGTTGCTAAAAGAGCAATTGGAAGCTGCCGGAGCAGTGCTTATACAAGGCCCGAAATGGTGTGGAAAAACCACAACTGCGGAACAGATAGCGGGCAGTAAAATATACATGAATGCTCCAGACCGCCAAAATGAATTCCGGATGTTGGTTGATACAAACATTCAACGGCTTTTGGGTGGTGAAACCCCAAGACTCATCGATGAATGGCAGCTTTATCCGAAATTATGGGATGCCGTCCGTTATGAAGTGGATCATCGTGAGGTAAGGCAGGGGCAGTTTGTTTTGACAGGTTCTGCGGTACCGGTACAGACAGATTTGATTCGCCACACTGGAACAGGTCGGTTTGCGTGGTTGAAAATGAGAACGATGTCGCTTTGGGAGTCCGGAGAATCCAATGGAGGCGTCAGTTTGGGCGGACTGTTCAAAGGCCTGCCGCCTGATGCGGATGCCGATGCGGATTCCATTGATGAATTAAGCCGGTTGGTGTGCCGTGGCGGATGGCCGGAATCGGTTGGGAAAAAGGAGAAGGCCGC
>JAEEGI010016664.1_pt1 | contig 15157 bp, 9 predicted proteins | sample 8958751 | NCBI WGS metagenome assembly JAEEGI01 (sample SAMN16246545, study PRJNA631951) | gut metagenome | biome: gut microbiome; feature: rumen; material: KS-attached | host: Bos | place: Iran: Karaj | collected 2018-10
CAAGTAGCTCGCTGGACGCTTGATCAAGAACGTCAAGAAGTACGAAGGCAACGAGGCCGCCAAGGCACTCGTCGCTGCAGGCCCGAAGCTCTAAAGCAAAGAGCAGAACGTCCTAAAGTTACATTTTTGAATTCATATTGCATCATTCGCTGGAGGCAAGTTCCAATATCGGAGCTTGCCTCCAGCCTTTATATCCAATGAATACAACCAAGCATTCCCGCGCAAAACGAATCCGCTCCTGATGTAATATAAAATGATTATCGGCAATCAGGTGATAAGGACGCTAAAAGCGTCCACTCTCAATAGCCGTAGGTCGGAACGACCTGCGGAAAGAACGACTGGCGGTATATCGACCCTGGAGGGGTCGCCCGTCTCTTCAAATGGAAGGATAATCATTTTTACTCATTACTATATAATAATGTGTAGCCCCACCCCGCATACCTGCCACCCCGTTGCCCCGAACCCGCCCCCCAAAAGACAATCCGTATGCCTCCCCGCCCCCACCACCGCATTTGTCTATTTTGAACAAATTTGCCGCCGACCCAAAGACACAAACAAACACGCATCCGTCACCACGCCGCTCTCCATTTTTGTCTATTTCGAGCAAATCATTTGTCTATTTTGAACAAAATCACTTTTTTTTTTGCAAAATCGAAAAATTTCTTGGAAAAAATTACGCTGTTTCAAAAACAAATCGTATCTTTGTGCCGAAAATGCGTGCTTGCCTCAAAGCCGAAACATGGAAAAGAGTTGAAACTAACCCATTAGATAAACCATTTAAATTTATAAAGTATGAAAAAAACGTTACTATTATTGGCACTGTTCGCAGGAAGCCTGCTCAGTGCTAACGCAGAGGAGCCCACGGAGTACTTGTCGGCTTATGTAGTGCCAGGCGCGCAGAAGCAGTTGGCAATCCAGCTGAAGAATGACGTTGACTACACGGCTTGCCAGATGACAATCACGCTCCCAGAGGGTATGACCTTTGCAGGCGATGCAGTCCTTTCCAGCCGTTCCAACGCACATCAGATTAAATCTCAGCCATCTTCAGACAACAAGTCAATGACCGTTGTGTTATTCTCTTATGGAGAGGTGGATGGCGCTACGACTGGCAATCTGGCCTTTAAAAGAAGCGAGGGTGCAGTATTGCTTGTTAACGTAAATATAGACGAAAGCATATTAGGGAAATTAACAACGGGTAATTTTGACATAAATGGTATCACTTTGAGCAACGTCGAATTCGTTAAGAGTCAAGGTCTAACAAAGAATGTAGATTTAACCTTGGGAAAAACGGGCATTTTGGGTGATGTCGATGGAAATAAAATGCTAAATACCGTGGATGCATCTCTTATCCTTTCGAAATTAGTAGGCGAAACATTTTCCGACTTTAATAATGAAGCTTCGGATTTAGATTGCGACGGCAATGTGAACACCGTTGATGCCTCGTTAATTTTGGAGGAACTTGTGAGACAATAATTTAAATTGGAAACCTTAATTACAAAGATTAAAATGAAAAAAATAATTTTTAGTTTATTTGCTCTTTTCGGAATGACAGGGGCAATTAATGCGCAGAGTGTCACTGTCGATGACATAACAACAGTTCCTGGAGAAACGGTTACAGCAACATTGAATTTCACATGTCCCGCAAATATGTATTCTGGAATGCAGATTTGGTTGACCTTTGATCAAGCGGAGGGTATTTCTATACCAGACAATGGTGTTTTCACTACAGATTTGGCAAGTTCAAGTTATAGTTTTAAAGATGGAGTATTCAATTTTGCCGCTGCTAATGCTGTAAGTAACAAATTTTCCACATCTACAGCCACTGTCACGTTCAACATTGATGAGACTGTTGCACCTGATGCCGTTTTTAATGTAACGATAACAGGGCAATTGGAAGGATCTGGAGTAGATAATGCTACAATTAATGGCTCTTTTAACATAAGTATGGTGACTCTACCGACTGTTGAACTTGATGAAAATTCTACAGTTGCTCCTGAGGCTTCTGACAATCCTGTTAAGGTTATAGTTAAGCGTACTATCAATGCAAATGAGTGGAGCACCATCTGCTTGCCATTCGCAATGACAGGAGAACAGTTGAAAAAGGCCTTTGGAGATGATGTAATATTGGCAAAGCTAAATGAATGGTCGTTTGAAGGCACATTCCCCGATGTTAATAGCATGAATCTTGTTTTCACTTATCTTAATATTAATGACGGCTTGGAGGCAAATTATCCTTGTATGATAAAAGTGAGCAAGGCAATTTCAGAGTTCAGCGTCAATTTAGTTACGATAGAACCAAGTGAATATCTAATGGCTGAAGAAGTTGTTTTCAAAGTCCAAACTGCTACAAAACCAGTTCCTAAATTTGCTAACTACACTGCCACTATGTATGGTACGTTTATAAAAGACGTATTATTTGAAGGTGCTCTATTCGCAAGTTCAAATAAGTTCTGGTATGTTGGAAGCACGAATACTCCATCCATAAAAGGTTACCGAGGATATTTCTACTTTATGGATAGCAATTATGATCCCATCACATTCCCCAATGGCTCATCTGCTCGCATTACTATGGAATTTGGTGATGGAACTACAAACGCTATTGAAAGCGTACAAACAGTTGAGGAGAACGACGTATACTACAACTTGCGTGGTCTGCGCGTTGAGACTCCCTCTAAGGGCATCTTCATCAAGAACGGCAAGAAGGTCGTGGTTAAGTAATTTAGGATTTCTTTAACTATTAAACATTTGAATACAATTATGAAAAAGAATTATATAGCTCCCAATACGGTGGAAAGAAGAGTTGTATTGCACCAAATGATTGCAGGGTCACCAGTTACTGTTACAGGCTTAGACGGTTACGGTGGCTGGGGCGGAGAATCCGATGGAACTCAAGAAGCAGCTTCTCGCCAAAACAGCCTTTGGGACGACGAAGACGACTTCTAAACGCCAGTTCGAACGCACATCACATAATGATATCATGCAGAAGGGAGGGGACATCATTTGTCCCCTCCCTTTATTTGTGTGGTGATATGAAGAACACCTAACTTTCTGCGGGACATCTGTTCAGTCGGATTTGCAATCTGACTGCTTCGAATCTCAGCATTTGTAATGCGACAAGAGAATGTTGCCGGATTGTAAATCCTAATAATCGTAGCAGTCGGATTGCAAATCCGACTGAGCTGTGGAAAAGACGCTGAAAGCGTCTCCTCTCAATAGCCGTAGGTCGGAACGACCTGCGGATAACAGGTACTGGGTAATAACGACCCTGAAGGGGTCGCCCGTCTATTCAGATGGTGGTCGCCCATGAATACGGGCGACCCCTTCAGGGTCGATGTACCGCCTGTTATCCTATCCGCAGGTCGTTCAGACCTACGGTTATTGAGAGTGGACGCTCATTCCCGAGCAAAGCTTGCCTACCCGTAGCCTTTCAGCGTCCTTGTCACCAAATTGCGGATAATCATTTGCAAAAAAACGGCGGGAAAATGGCATTTTGTTCGAAATTTACAAAAATAAGCTCAAAATATACAAATGGTTTTTGCCTCTTTTTTAGTATCTTTGCAAACAAATAATAATTAACAACAAAGAAGTATGAAAAAGTTAAGATTCTTGATGGCCACCATGATGGCCATCATCGCCACAGCCACCGGCTGGGCGCAGACGAGCTACGGCATCAAAATTGACGGAGTGGAGATTACCAGCGCCAACTACCAGAACATTACAAGCGCTAATGGCTTCAGTGCTGTTACCAGCGAACAAGGCTCGGTGACCTACGACCCTACCACCAACACGCTGACGCTGGATGGAGCACAGATTGATGGTACATTGACAACTACTGGCCCCGTGAATATTGTTCTGATAGGCTCTAATATGCTCGAAGCCATGATGCTCTCTGCGTATGACAACGCCATATCGCTTGGTGGCGACTGCACCATCAGCGGCTTTGGCAGCCTGAACTGTTCAGCCTCGAATGGCGAAGGCATCTATATAGCCGCCAACTGCACCCTTACCATCAAAGATTGTTCGGTGACCGTTAATGCCACTGGTTCTGATACGGGTTATGGTGGCGATGGTTATGATAATGGTGAGGGCCATGGCATCAGAAGCGCTGAGGGGGCTACTGCTGCTCTCGTCGTTGACCATGCCTATGTGAGCGCTTCAGGAACGAATGGCAGCATCCGCTATATCTCCTCGCTCACGCTGAATGGCTGTGAGATCACGTCACCCCAAGGAGCTTCCTTCGAGAGCGGTTGGCAGGGCGTAGGCAATAGCGGTGGCATTATAAAAGACAATACAGTAATCATCGATATCATCCCCGTGCCCTACGCCGTGTACGACGGTCAAGGGACGATGACCATCTTCTACGACAAGATGAAGAACCGTCGCACGGGAACCATCTGGGATGTCATTCCGAATGCTATGTGGCAAAGTTGGTATAGCAACAAAGACATCACCACCATCGACTTTGACGAATCGTTCAGCAACTACAAGGAGATGACGAGCCTTAGCAACTTCTTTGCCAACATGACCAACCTCGTGGAAATAAAGCATCTGAACCGGCTGAAGACAAATAATGTGACGGATATGCATGCCGCTTTCAATAGTTGCCCATCGCTGACGGAGCTTGACCTCTCTGGCTTCAACACGGCCAATGTGACCACAATGAGCGCTATGTTTGCAGGAGACACCAACCTGAAGACCATCATCGTTGGTAACGAATGGAGCACCGAGAGCTGCGTATGTGATAACATGTTCTATGGCTGCACCAGCCTCGTGGGCAGCCAGGGTACGACCTATAAAAATAGTCATTTCGGCGCAGTCTATGCCCACATCGACCACGGCGAAAGCGACCCCGGCTACCTCACAGGTGTGAAGGAGGCGTATGCAGTAAGGGATCATTTAACAGGACAGACAACTACTGACCTAGTAGGGTGGCCAGATTACCAAACGCTTACTTTCTACTATGATGACCAGAAGTCAGGATGGGGGCAAAAAGAAGAAAGGCGGCCACATTTTAATAACGAGAATACTTTAATCGGGTACACAATACATCGTTTTGTCGTCTATGACTTCGAAGGAAGTAACTGGAAACAAGATAGTGAAGCGAAGATTAACTATGTAGTGTTCGACGACAGCTTCGCCAACTACAACGGTCTGACCGACCTGAGCAACTTCTTCAGCGGCCTTGATAAACTCTCAGGGGTAGGGGGCTTCGAGAACCTGAACACGCAGAACGTGACGACCATGGAGAAGATGTTCTATCAGTGCAATATGGCACAACTCGACCTCCGCTTTCTCAACACGGAGAACGTGACCAATATGAAAGACATGTTCAACGGGTGTTCCCACCTTAATACTATACGATGCAACGACAACTGGCAGCGCGATGGCCTCGTGTCGACAAACATGTTCTTGGGATGCACAAAATTGAAGGGTTACGACGCGGCCCATACAGATGCCACAATGGCCAATCCTGAAGGCTACTTCACCGCCGATGAACCTTATGCCGTGCTCGACGCCGAGGGAACACTGACCTTCTACTACAACAACGGAAAAGAGCTAATACAGGCGCTTCAGACCTACTACGACTGGCACTTATTCAGCTTTACAGGAACGGAGTGGGTTACCACTGAAGGAAAGAAATGGAATGATACTAATAATGATTTTATTAAAAAGGTGGTGTTCGACGAGAGTTTCACCCTCTACCATGGGTTAGAAACCACGGAAGGAATGTTCAAACTTCTCAGGGCACTGGAGTCGATAGAGGGCATGGAGAACCTGAACACCGAGAACGTTACTTGTATGGACCAAATGTTCGCATACTGCGGGAACCTCAAGCAAGTAGACCTCTCCCACTTCGACACATCCAATGTGACCAGTATGAAGGTGATGTTTGGAGGTTGCTCGTTTCTTCAGGAACTCGACGTCTCCAATTTCAACACCGCCAAGGTAACGGACATGACGTCGATGTTCAACTCCTGCTCCTGTCTCACCACCATCTATTGCAAAACCGATTGGAAGCTGATTGCTGAGAACAATGGGATTACGCTGCAGTCAGCAGAAATGTTCAAAGACTGCTTCAACCTTAAGGGTGGCATGGGAACTGCACATAGCAATCAGTGCATAGATGCCAACTACGCCCACCCCGACAACGTAAGCAGTCCGGGCTTCTTCACCTGCACCGTGGAAAAGGGCAACATGAACGGTGACAACAATATCGACGACGTCGATGTCGAGATACTGACAGATGCCATCCTGGGTAAGATTGCCATCACCGCTGACCTCATCGCGAAAGGCGACATGAACTACGACGGCGCGCTGACCATCGCCGACGTCACCCTGCTCGTCGACGCTATCCTGAAGCAGGAGTAGGAGGGATATCAAGGAATTAACCGACGCCGCTCCCCCCTCCCCTAACAGGGGCAGAGGGGAGCGGTGTTCACGTACCGTTCGACCGATTGGCCAGATTTGCCGTCCCTACCGAATGTTCGCAAGAACCCGACAAAACGCAGCCCCCCACTCAGTTGGATTTTGAAAAACAGGGAAAAACAGGAAAAAAGGTTTTTACCTGTTTTTTTGGTTTTAATGATTACAGCAGCGGGGCTAAGAGGCGGGTGAGCGAGTCCCAGAGTCGGCGCGCGATGTTGGGGTGCATACGCTGCGGCAGCGATGCCAAGGGCACCGCCTGCTGCTCGTCGGCTTCAAATATCTGGCGCATGCGCACAGCCATATCGGCATCGTAGAAGAACATATTGCCCTCGAAATTGTTTTCAAACGAGCGGAAGTCGAGGTTGGTGGAGCCGCAGGTGCACACGGCATCGTCGCTCACCATCAGCTTCGAGTGGAGGAAACCCCCGTCGTAGAGGCTCACCTTGATGCCCGCCTCGGCGGCCTCGCGCAGATAGCTGCGGCTGGCCCACTCCACAAACCACGCGTCGCTGCCACGGGGCACCATCACCCGCACGTCGACACCCGATGCCGCCGCCGTCTTCATGGCAAAGAACACGCTGTCGGTGGGCAGGAAATAGGGTGTCTGGAAATAGATGTATTTGCGGGCGGCCATGATAGCATGCAGATAACCCTGCATAATCTCAGGGTAGCTGGCCACGGGTCCGCTGGTGACGGTCTGCACCAGTGCCCCCTCTTGCTGCGGATGGGTGTAGTATTTGCGGTCGCTGAGCAGGGTGCGGTCAACGAAATACCAGTCGATGAGGAAGGCCCGTTGCAGACTGTTCACGCCGCCGCCCTCAAGGCGCAGCATGGTGTCGCGCCAGCCGCCCCCACTTTTACCGTCGTCGGCTCTTTTCCCATTCCCTTTCACATATCGCAGGGCAATGTTCATCCCCCCGATGTAGCCCACGCGACCGTCGATGACGATGATTTTGCGGTGGTTGCGGTAGTTGGCCTTGCGCGTGAACTGTGGGAAGTGGACGGGCATGAACGGCTCTACGTCGATGCCCTCGCGGCGCATGCGCTCGAAGAAGCGACTGCCGACGCGCCAGCAGCCCACATCGTCGTAGACCACCCGCACTTCCACGCCGTCGCGGGCACGGGCGATGAGGGCATCGCTGATGAGGCGCCCCAGGGCGTCGTCCTCGAAGATATACATGCACAGATGGATGTGGCGGCGGGCGGCGGCAATGTCGCGCAGCAGCAGGGGGAAGAACTCGTAGCCGCTGGTGAGGATGTCGGTGCGCTGGTTGAGGAAGGGCATGGAGAAGCTCTGGCGGGCAAACAGGTTGATGGCGGGTTCATAGGCGGCGGGCAGCTGCAGATGGCCCTGCTCTACGAACTCCAGCATGGTGCGCTTGCTGAGCATGTCCAACGAGCGACGGCTGATGAAACGCTCCTTGCGGTGGTTGATGCCAAAGAAGATGTAGGCGATGACACCAAACAGCGGAAGGAAATAGATGACGAGCGCCCATGCCATCGTCTTCGCCGGCTGACGGTTGTCGAGCACCACGTGGATGATGGCGGCAATGGCTATCAGCCGAGAGAGCAAGTAGAGTAGGCCGAGAACGCTCATGAGTGAGGAGTGAGGAGTGAGGAGTGAGGAGTTGGGAGTTGGGAGTTGGCTATTCTATGCCGATGAGTTTGTGGGTTTGCAGGGAGAGATGCCAGCGGGGGTGACGCTTGATGTAGTCAACGCACTGATGGACGATGGCGGCGTTGCGGGCAGCATCGCCCGTGTCGCAGGGCTGCAGGTAGAGCAAGGGGGCAGGGGGCAGGGGCAACGACGACAGCCGGGCGGGGGTGTCTTCGTCGAAGACGATTTTCAGCTCGTTGATGCGGTGCGGGTTCTCCCTCCACCATTCGCCCGACGGGTGCCACCAGTCTTTGGGCGACACGGTGAGCCAGTCGAGGTTGTCGGGGACGGGGCGGGTGCCGTTGCTCTCCATGGCCACCTCGTAGCCGTGGTGGTGCAGCAGGGCGATGAGCGCCTCGTCGGCTTGCAGGGTGGGCTCGCCGCCAGTGAGGACGATGAGGGGAGGGGTGTCGACGGCAAAGCCGCCGACTGCGGAGAAGATAGCGGCGAGGAGGGCGTCGGGGGTCATTTCGCGGTAAGTGCTGAACTCAGTGTCGCAGAAAGGACACCGCAGGTTGCAGCCGGCAAAGCGCACGAACACCGCAGCACGCCCAGTGTTGCGCCCCTCGCCCTGCAGCGAATAGAAAATATGGTTCACTCTGTACATCACTCTATCGTCTACAGTCAATCCCCTACAGTCTACAGTCAATCCTCTACAGTCGATTCTCTACAGTCTACAGTCAATCCACTACAGTCCATCCTCTACTGTCTACAGTCAATCCTCTACAGTCTACAGTCGATCCTCTACAGTCTACAGTCGATCCTCTACAGTCTTCGCCCCCGTTCTTTAGTCAACCTCGTAGCAGGCGATGTTTCCCTCGCTCTCCTGCACGGTGCATTTGTAGCAGTGGGGTGTCTGCTCCACGCACCAGCGGGCGATGTTCTCGGCCGTGGGGTTAAAGGGCAGCACGTCGTTCAGGTTCTGGTGGTCCAGCTTGCGTTTGATACGGCGTTTCACTTCGGTGAAGTCCACCACCATACCGTTTTGGTCCAACTCGCGTGCGCGGCAGTAGACGGTGATGACCCAATTGTGTCCGTGCAGCTGTGTGCATTTGCTCTCGTAGTCAACCGTCAAGCTGTGGCTGGCCGAGATTTCGATTCGTTTTTGAATGTAGTACATAGTTCTGTTTTAAACAATGAGCTCGCGCCCCAGCCTGTTGGCCAGCATGTCGCGTATCTCCTTGGTTTCCTTATGTTCTTTTAGTATTTGCATCTGTTGTTCGATGGTGGTGTCGGGCGCCCGCATCTGTCGCTCCAGCTCTCTCATCCGTGCCGAGACGATGTTGAAGCGGAACGTCATCACCAGGTTGACAACGAGCTGTTGCAGTCCGTCCTCCTGCGGTTTGGGGACGAAGCGCCCTCCCAGCTGGTGGCGGTCGATGTCGAGCTTAGTGGCCAGCTGGCTCACCTGCGGGTCGGGATGCGAGCAGAAGTAGGTTTCGGCCTTGAAGCCCGGCTCGCCACTGTGGGCCACGGCCTCGCTGAGCATCTGCTGGTGAAGGGGCTGCGAGAAGAGCAGACCGTCCTGCGACAGGTCGAAGTCGATATACTGTGCCACGGTGAGCGTGATGGTCTTGCCGTCGTCGGTCTCCACATTGTTGAAGATCACCTCGTCGCCGTGGCGCACAATCTCGCGCAGCAGAAGAAGCTCGATATTGGCCCCCCTTTCGCCCCCTCCCTGTGAGGGAGAAGAAGACCCACCCCCGACCCCTCCCTGTGAGGGAGAGGCAGCCCCCCCCCCAGCCCCTCCCTGTGAGGGAGGGGAGTATATAGACTTGTCTGCTGCAAGACTATCTGCTCCCCTCCCTCCTGGGAGGGGTTGGGGGTGGGTCTGTCCTATTTTTTTGTTCAGCTCTGCGATGAGCGTCTGCTCCTTCATGCCGATGCGGCGTGCCAGTTCGGTGATATAGGTGGAGCGCAGTATCTGGTCGGGGATGACGCTGATGCTCTGCACGATGCCTCCGATGGCCTCGCTGCGCTTCACGGGGTCTTCTTGGTTTTGCACCGTGAGGCGCGTCTTGAAGGTGATGAAGTCGGTCTGGTTCTCGTCGATATACTTCTTCAGCTCCTCGCTGCTGTGCTTGCGTGCGAAGCTGTCGGGGTCGTCGCCGTCGGGCAGCAGCAGCACCTTGATGTTCATCCCCTCGCTGAGCAGCATGTCGGTGCCGCGCATGGCAGCGTGGATGCCGGCGTCGTCGCCGTCGTAGAGCAGGGTGATGTTGCTGGTGAAGCGGTGGAGCAGGTGTATCTGGTGCACGGAGAGCGCGGTGCCGCTGTTGGCCACCACGTTCTCGATGCCCGCCTGGTGCATGGCGATGACATCGGTATAACCCTCCACCATGAACACGCGGTCTTCCTTCACGATGGCTTTCTTCGCCTGATAGATGCCGTAAAGCTCGCGCTCCTTGTGGTAGATGTCGCTGTCGGGGCTGTTGACATATTTCTGCGCCACACCCTTGGTGCGACTGTCGAGGACGCGTCCGCCAAATGCCACCACCTTGCCGCTGACATTCAGCCAGGGGAAAATGGCGCGGCCACGGTAGCGGTCGATTAAGGCAGCAGACCCACCCCCAGTCCCTCCCTGTGAGGGAGGAGAGTATATAGTTTTATCGCTGGTGTTTCCATTGGTAGAACTATCTTCTCCCCTCCCTCCCAGGGAGGGGTCGGGGGTGGGTCCGTTGGATTCGCTGGGGGTGGATCTCATGTAGCACAGTCCCGTCTTCACCAGGAACTCTGGCTTGTATCCAGCCTTCAGGGCAGCGGAGCTGAGGGCGTCGCGGCGCTGGGGTGCATAGCCCAGCTGGAAACGCTCGATGATGTCGTCGCGGATGCCACGGCTGCGGAAGTATTGTCGACCGATGGCGATGCCGTCGGGGTCTTCTTTCAGCACACGGTGGAACCAGTCCTTGGCCCATTCGTTGACGATGAACATCGACTCGCGCTCGCTCTGCGCCAGACGCTCCTCGTCGGTGAGTTCCTTCTCAACAATCTCGATGTTGTATTTGCGTGCCAGCCACCGCAGGGCCTCGGGATAGGTGATTTGCTCGTGCTCCATGAGGAAGCCAGCGGGCGTGCCGCCCTTGCCGCAGACGAAGCAGTGGCAGATGTTCTTGGCTGGCGACACCATGAACGAGGGGTTGCGGTCGTCGTGGAAGGGGCACAGTCCTTTGTAGTTCACGCCGCTCTTGCGCAGCGTGACGAACTCACCTACTACGTCGACGATGCGTGCCGCATCCAAGATCTTGTCTACTGTCGCTCGGTCAATCATTGCGGTTGATGGGAGGAGTGGTCGGAGTAATCAGATTAATCAGAATATTCAGAATAATCAGATTAATCAGAAAAATCAGAATAATCCGACCAAGCCCTGCTGCTATTTCTTGAGATACTTGGCCAGCTCGCTGCCGCCTTGGCGCAGACCCTTGGCGAAGCTCTGGGCGTTCATCTGGGCACCGAGCTTCGAGGCGTGGGTGTGGTCCTGCTTGAAGTAGATGCCCGCCTTCGCCTTCAGCTTGGCGATGGCCTCGCGGGCCTTCTCCTTGTCGTCTGGCAGGCGCTTCAGGGCAAACTTCTTGTCGAGGAAGTCGGCGCTGATGTTGTGCATGTCGATGAACTCCACGCCCGTCTGCTCCACCACCTCGCGATACCAACGGCCGTAGGTGTTGTCGCGGCGCTCCACCTTGCCGCCCGGCCACTCATTGCGCGGCGTCAGGCTCACAAGGATGGGCGTGGCCCCCTTCTCGCGACAGTCGTCGATCATCTTGCGCAGATACCATCCGAAGCTGTACACCACCTCGTAGTCGCCGTTGTCCATGTGATAGACGTGCAGCGTGTCCTGCGTGCCGGGGATGACGCCGCGCCCCTTGCGGTCGGTGACGGGCGAGATGTCGTTGTGTCCAAACTGTATGGTGACGAAGTCGCCAGGCTGCAGCGAGTTGTAGACGCGGTCCCACAGCCCCTCCTTCACGAAGGTGCGGGTGCTGCGCCCAGCGCGTCCGGCGTTGACGAGCGTCACGCGGGTGGTGTCGAAGACGGTGGCGGCTTGCGATGCCCATCCCCACATGCCGTCATCGTCCTTGTCGTTGTTCTTCACGGTGCTGTCGCCGGTGAAGTACACAACGGGCTTGCGCGAGGAGTTGGGGAGTTGGGCAGCTGGGGAGTAAGTGGGATAGACGGGCAGCTCCACGTTCTGCATCATGGCTTGCAGGGGGCGCAGAGCGGGGTTGGCACTGTAGAAGAGGCCCTCGGCGGCGCTGCGAGCGTTCATCTCGGCACCGAACTTCGAGGTGTGAATCTTGTCGCCCAGGAAGTGGTAGCCCTGCTTCCATGCACTGTAGCTGTCGAGCTTCTGTCCGCTCAGCTCGTTCAGGTCGACGAAGGGCACTCCCTCGATGGCAGCGATGTAGGCCGCCCACTCCGTCTGCGGCTTGCGCACGATGCGGCCATTGTTGTCGATGGCGTTGCGCGGCGTCAGCGACATCAGGATGGGCTGTGCGCCACGTGCGCGAACATCATTTATATATAGGCGCAGATAATGGCCATAGCTGTAGACGGTGTCCTGGCGCTGCGTGCGCTGGTTGAACCCGATGAACATGGTGTCGGGGTCCACGCCAGAGATGACGGCACGGGCGCGCCGGCGGTCGAAGTATTCGCCGCCGTCGTTGTGGCCAATGCTGACGAGCACCCAGTCGCCGGGCTGCAGCGCCTGGCGGATGGCGGGCCACAGGTCGGTGTAGAACGTGCGCGTCGACATGCCTCCCAGCGCTTGGTTCTCCACCGAAATCTTCTTGGCGTTGAAATATTTGGGGAAGTAGTACCCCCATCCCCATTGCCCGTTGTTGCCGTTGCCCATGGTTCCATTGCGCATGGTGCTGTTGCCCACGAGAAACATCACTGGGTTCTGCCCTCGTCGTGTGCTGCCCGGCGCTGGCCGTGCCTGCAGGGCTTTGGCTATCGAGTCGGGGGTGTTGTCAATCACCTGCTCGGTGGTGGCTGTGGGGTCGGGCAGGTTGTCGAAGTCCTGTGGCAGGGCGATGACGGCTGCCAGGAGGGCGAGTAGTGTTGTCGTTAGTCGTTTCATGATGATGATGGTTGATTAGTTCTGCAAAGTTACGATTATTATTTCAACTGGCCAAATAAAGCGATGCAAATTCTGCCCGTCACTGTCGCCAGTGTGGTAGTCTTTGCATGGGGATGCTGTTTTCCTTCGTGTTCGGCAGCGCCTACACTGTCTGCAAAAGTACAAAAATTGTTTTAGGTGGCAAAGGTTTTTGGGCTTTTTTTCAGGAAAACAAATCGTATTTGGAAAATACCGCCCAAATGTTTCGCCCAATTATGATTTTTTGTTTACCTTTGCAAGCAAACTTTTTTAGCTTTATCCGCTCAGCCTTATAGAACGTAATAGCAATATAGCACAATGCAAAAGAGGAGACCAACTATGTGGCGGCTGCTGGCACTGCTGGCGCTGCTGAGCCTGGGAACGACCATCCAGGCGCAGGACGATGAAGACGAGGACATCTGGAAGAGCATGAACCTGAGCGAGGTGGATTTCCAGAAGTCGAAGAACTACTGCATGCGCATCTACGGCTACTACCGCTACATCGACGACGGAGTGGGCCATATCCTCAACCGCCAGCAGAAGATCTACCGTGTCTACGAAGGCATCTGCGAGCTCGACGTGCGCTACAGCAAGGACGAGGACGATGGTGCCCACGTGCTGGTGGGCCGCGACTTGGTGCACCCCGACAAGCCCGGACGCTGGATGGAGTACTACGAGCTGAAGCCCTACACCTTCTTGGAGAAAGCCCGCCGCCTGCCCAAGACCTACACCATGCAGACCAGAGGCGACACCACGCGCGTCAGCACCAAGAAGGGGCCGGCGGGCTACGCCATCACCGACCGTGCGCACCGCGAGTTGCGCATGTACTACAACGCCCTGTCGCCCGACACGGCAATGACCCTCAATCTGCTCATCATCAAGGCCCATCTATCGCATGTGGATGCCGAGGCCGTTTACCGGATGGACGACGACGATGCCGTGGACTATGTGCCGCAGGGCAGCCTGAAGCACGTGACTTTCGAGGGCGACCTGGACATCAGCATGGGTTCCAACAACCGCGAGGTGTTTCACGAGCGCACCGAGCTGTACGTCGACAGCGTGGTGTATATGACCAAGGACGAATGGAAGGCCGACAAGCGCATAGGCAAGGAGGAGCGGAGGAAGCGTGCCGGATATGCCATCGCCGACATCGACCGACTGAAGAAGAAGCTGGGCGTGCCATCATTGACGGCCGAGCAGCGGGAGCGCATAGAGGATCAGCGCGACTGGGACGACGAGTATGAGCAGTGGCGGCAGACCGACAGGAAGGTGAAGGCTGCCAGCAAGGCCACCGAGAGCGGGGCAGGGAAGAAGGCCACCGACAAACTGCAGCAGAAGATAGAGAAGGCAGCTGAAAAGGCGCAGACAACAGAATAATAAAATACATAAAAACACATGAGAACCACAAAGAAAATCCTGGCAGCCATCCTCGCCGGATGCCTCGCCACGCCAGCCCTGGCCACAGAGGTGCAGGACACCCTGGTGATTGAAGATGCCAACAAAGTGAAAATCGAGACCCGCGACACCGTGCAGCGCATCGTCATCAACGGCAGGAAGAGCGATCCCGAGTTCCACTACGTGCAGCGCATCAGCATCCCCGACAGCAGTGCCGTGCGCCGCACCATGAAGAGCGTGCGCGACTTCAACAAAATCACCATCAAGAAGAAGGATGGCACGCAGAGCAAATGGGACAACAGTTACCACGTGAACATCGGCTTGAACACCATGCTCGACACCCCCAACGGCTACGGCGTGAAGGTGTGGCCATCGCTTAATATCGGCGTGGGCTGCTACTGGGACTGGCATCCCTATGGCAAGCAGAACGAGTGGAGCATCGGACTCGGCTTAGATTGGCGCCACTATCGCATGTCGGAGGACAAACTCTATTGGGGCAAAGATGCCGCCAACATGTCGCTCCTGAACCGGGCCTATTATCCCCAAGCCAAAGACGCCACCACGAGCATGCAAGTCGTCAGTCT
>JAEEGI010016665.1_pt1 | contig 15157 bp, 14 predicted proteins | sample 8958751 | NCBI WGS metagenome assembly JAEEGI01 (sample SAMN16246545, study PRJNA631951) | gut metagenome | biome: gut microbiome; feature: rumen; material: KS-attached | host: Bos | place: Iran: Karaj | collected 2018-10
TTATCATTTGTTATAATCTGCATGCCAACATTTTCTATCTTATTACCAGATACTACTCTCACTTTATAAGTATACCCCTGTGCAGATGTAGAATTACTAGTCATTTGAATATTTCTCCAAGTAACTTTACCATTTTGACTATCATATGTACAATTATTTTCACAAGAAACAAATTCAGTACCATTTGGAATTGTACCACTAATAGTTATTACATAATCCTCTATTTTGGCATTAGCTTCCTTCCAATAATCTGCCCCTAATTTATTTGTACAAGCAGTTTCACTATTATATCTAGGATCACCATATCTACAATAACCCATTTTTGACTTATTTGTAACAGCTACGCGATAACTAATCTCATCGCCTATATTCAAAGAATTATATTTATTAATAATTTCAGCATTATTATCACCACGAAATTGATACTGCTCAACCCTAAGTCTCGATAACTCATTCCTAGCAATTGTATTATTATGTAATATATCATAGTTTCTCTTATACATATCACTTTTAACTTTATTCTTGCTTAGTGTGCAACTATCACCATTGCAAAATGTATTTATTGGCCTTAAAATAATATAATCATATGATGGTGATGAACTATTATCCACGAACAAATTGTTTTGAATTTTTTCCCAAGAATCATATTTTATTGAATAATAGTCTTCTCCACGTTCTTCATAAGTAAGTTTAAAATCGTTACCTGTAGCATGAATAAATCCTTTTTCACCAGTACGTAGCGCTTCCCCAACATACACCATAACATGTCCAGATTTATTTGTTTCACTCTTTAGCTTACGATAAATAAACAAGTCACCTGGTCTCAAATTATTAATAATATTTGACTTTATTTCATTCATTTTGTCACAAGATTCATTATATATGTTCTCATTACATATAGTATTTGATACTACCATATCTTCATCATCAATGTATGCTTCATCCTCTATATCTACTTCGTCAATATTTATATTAGCACTTTCGCCATTTGCACTATTATTATTTACCGTTTTTAAATCAACTGGATAATAATAAACAACTTCGCTTTCTACATCATTGTTTATCCACTCAACCCCAGAGTTACGAGATATACTATTTCCGGAAATAATCTCAGCAATATTCCCCATAAAATAGGTAGAGGCTCCACGACCAGTTTGCAAATATCTATGTTGATATTTTTCTCTTGTTGTACCTTCAGAATCATCCACCCAATTAGCATATGGGGGATATGGATTTTTAGCATAATCAGACAAATCATACCCAAAAGAATATAAATAAACACTAGCTGCAAAAGAACTACAATCTATTGCGAATATATTAGACCTACTAACCATTTCTGGTGAAGTAATAAAACTTCTCCAATAATAATTTTTGGCATCATCCATTTCCTTTTGTTCATAATCAGAATAATTATGATTATAATAATAACTAAGAGCTGTTGACACAGCCATATTTTCTAAATCAGTTCTACTATAAACAATATTTTCATCATCTATAGCATAGGTTCCACGTTTTAATAATAAAAAAGCAACAACTACTGATAGTATTACTAGTATTGTTATTACTGGCTTTCTCAATTGTTTCATATTATCACCTATCATAATGAATTATATCATTAAAAAGATGTATTGTAAATAAATAATAGGATTGATATCTATTATACCAATAATCAAATTCCTGACTTATCAACAACTCATGATTAGCAAAAAAATGATGATTACTCATCATTTTAATATTTTCTTAGAATATCTAAACTTCTTGTTCTAGTATAATGTTTGTTTTCTATTCCCCCACCATCAGCATTATTACCATAAGAATCAAAGAATATTGGAATACCTCCTGCTTTTGCCCAATCATCTAGATTGCATATAGCATCATCTACGAGTATATTTCCTTTCGCATTTACAACCTCTGTTTTTTTAACCGGGTATGGTACTAAAATAATATCGCAAGTAACCCCAAGATTTCTTAAATCTTTAATCTTTGCTACCCCTTCATTTTCAAGTGAATGAATCTTTGTTAAGATAGCTACATCATCCATACTATTGATAATACTTACTGCATCTGCAATAACCGGACTATTTCTTAATACTTCATACCAATCTTTATTGATGACATGATAAGTATCATCAATATATTCGCCATTGGCTCTTCTTTCAAAATAGTCTGAAAATAGCGGAAGATAAGTATCTTTTATCACTCCATCAAAATCGATATATTTCATACCAAAACCTCCCTATGGTTATTTCTTAATATCCCCTAATTTTACTGAAACTCTTTTTGATACACCAGATTCTTGCATTGTTATACCGTATAATGTATCAACATATTCCATAGTTCTCTTTTTGTGTGTAATAATAATAAATTGTGTCTTATTACGATATCTACTTAAATATTCACCAAAAGCATCGACATTAGCTTCATCTAGTGCAGCCTCTACCTCATCGAATAAACAGAATGGTACCGGTCTAACATTTAAGATTGCAAATAATAACGATATTGCTGTAAATGTCCTTTCACCACCCGATAGAGCACTGACACTTTTTAGACTCTTTCCTGGAGGTGTTGCTTCAAGTTCAATACCCGTCTCTAGCACGTCTTCTAGATTAGTCATATAGATATCGGCATCTCCACCATGAAATAATTCCTTAAATACTTTCTTAAATTCTTGTCTTATTTCATTAAATGTATTAACAAATTTATCTTTCATAATATTATCCATATCTTTAATAATATCGAGAAGTGTTTCTTCAGCTTTATTTAAATCATCTTTCTGTTTTGTCAAGAAATCATATCTTGTCTTAATACGATCATATTCTTCGATGGCTCCCAAATTGACCATTCCAAAATCTTTTATCGTATTTTTAAGTTCATTTACTTCTTTTCTAACTTCGTTAGGTGCTGAAGATAAAATATACTTTGTCTTAGCTTCATTATAAGTAATTTGATAATCTTCATTTAAACTATTTAATAAAGTATCTATCTTAACTTCTAATCTCGTATTTTTAAGTTCAATATCTTTTAATGATTTCTCTAATTTACTGATATTTAAAGTACTATTTCTACTTGTATTTTCAAGTTCTATAATACTATTATTAGTCTTAGTTCTATCTATATTAACTAAATCTATTTCTTTATTTAAATTATCTATTTGTGTTTTAATATCATAATATTCCTTATTTAATCTAGATTCTTCATCTTCAGTCGTATTATTAGTAATTGATTCAATATCCTTAAGTTCTTTAGATAACATATTTACTTCATTAGTAATATGATATTTATTTTCTTCCTTATTTTTAATATCCTCTTCAAGAGTTTGTTTGTCTAATCTAGATGAATATATCTTATCTTCATAAATAGTTAATCTCTTATTATATTCGTCTATCTGGCTCATATAATCTTCATTTTGATTAAGAAGAACTTTTAATTTATTTTTAAGTTCTGATAAATCATATTTTTCTTTAATCATATCACTAGTCTTTAATTGCTCTCCACCAGTAATAGATCCACCTACATTAACTACATTACCATCTAATGTAACTACCTTATATTTATGATTTGTAACTTCACTTAACTTATTTGCATTATTGATATTATCTGTCAATATTACATTGCCAAGTAGATTTTTAATAACTTCTGTATATTTTTCATCGTATGTAACCATTTCATCTAATATACCAATAAAACTATTTTCTTTTCTTAATTTAGTTAATGATTCATTATCGATATATCTACCTTTAATAACATCTAATGGATAAAATGTTGCTCTACCTAATTTGTTATCTTTTAAATATTTAACCATCTTAGATGCTAAAGATTTATCATCTACGACTAAATAATTAGATGCTGCTCCCAATGAAGTAGATACTGCTATTGCATATTCATCTGGAACCTTGATTAAACTACCTACTGTACCATGTACACTAAATAGTGGATTATTAAGTAAATTCCTAATACCTGTTGGCATACTAGCACCATTATTTATTCTATCAATTAATGAATCTATTTGATAATTTAAATTAGTTATCTCACGATTATTATTTTCTATTTTAGTATTATGATAATTTAAATTATTTTTAATTTCATTATATTTAGTAGTACTCTCAATTATTTCCGTTTCTCTTAATGATATCTTTTCCTTGATTAAAGATATTTCATTTTCAATCTTATTTAATTCATTATTCTTATTTAAAATGTTTTCTTTTAAACTATTAATTTTATTTACATCTTCATCTTTATTTAAATATTTTTGTCTTTCCTTTAAAAGTTTTAAATCAGATGAAGTCTCTTCCATCTTCTTTGTAAGTTCTAATACTTCTTTATGATAATCATTTAATTTTTCATCTAAATTATTTAATTTTTCTTTTTCTGATAAAATACTTATATCATATGATGAACTATTAGCATTTAATTTTGTAATCTCATCAGTTAAAGATGTTATCTTTTCTTTATTTAAATTTAATTCATTTGAATAATTATCCAAATCATAAATCATTAAAGATATATCATAATCTGTTAATTTATCTTTAATTTCCAAGTATTTCTTAGCTACATTACTTTGATTTTCTAATGGTTCTAAATTAGTTTCTAATTCCTTAATAATATCATTTACTCTATTGATATTATTATTTGTTCTATCTAACTTACGAATTGCTTCTTCTTTTCTTTTTTTGTATTTTAAAACACCAGCTGCCTCTTCAAAAATAACACGTCTATCATATGGTTTTGTCGATAATATTTCATCTATCTTACCTTGACCAATAATATTAAAACTTTCTTTAGCAGCTCCACTATCAGTAAGTAATTCTGTAATATCTTTTAAACGACATTTTTCGCCATTTAAATAATATATATTTTCCCCGGTACGATATAGCGCTCTCTTTATTGATACTTCATTATAATCGATTGGTAAATGCCTATCTGTATTATCAAATATAATATTTACCATCGCACTATTTAATGGTTTTCTACTTTTACTACCAGAAAATATTACACTGGCTGTATCCGAAGCTCTTAGTTGTTTATTAGATGCTTCCCCTAACACCCATCTAACAGCATCGACAACATTACTCTTACCAGACCCATTTGGTCCAACAATACCATTGATGTTATTAGTAAATTCAAAATTCATCTTATCTGCAAATGATTTAAAACCAAATGTCTCTATTTCTTTTAAGTACATAATGTCATCAGCCTCCACTATATAAATTATATCTTATATAAAAATTTTTATCAAGTTTTTTAGAGAAAAGAAGGCGTATAGGTTGAAAAAAATATTTATTTATTATATAATTATGTAAGAATAGGAAGGATAGGTCTGGTGATACTATGCACAGTAAAATAGATTTCATAAATACCCCCGTAGTTGATGCCGTTAACCGCATACTTTACGAAGCAGCTAAGCTTGGTGCAAGTGATATTCACTTTGACCATTCTGATGCCTGTTTAAAAGTACGTATAAGGATTGACGGTATTTTAAATGACTATGCGGATATTCCTAACGAAGTTAAAAATAATGTTATTACAAGAATAAAAATATTATCAGGAATGAATATCACCGAAACAAGATTACCACAAGATGGTGCCATTAAGACTAAACTTGGTGAACTTGATCTAGATATGCGTGTATCTTCATTACCTACCAAAAAAGGTGAAAAGATTGTTATAAGAATTATGGATTATTCCAGAAGCTTAAACGGTATTGAATACCTATTCTTTTCTGAAGAAAACTATAAAAAAATATTACATATGTTGGGTGAACCAAACGGTATCATTTTGGTTACTGGTGCTACCGGTAGTGGTAAATCAACTACCGTATATTCTTTCCTTCAAAAACTTAATGTTAAAGGTACTAACCTTATAACTGTTGAGGACCCCGTCGAAATGGATATTGAAGGTATTAACCAAGTCCAAGTTAATAGTGAAATTGGTCTAGACTTTGCTGCTGTTTTACGTAGTATTTTAAGACAGGACCCTAACGTTATTATGATTGGTGAGATAAGAGACTCTGAAACTGCCCAAATAGCTGTTAGAGCAGCTATTACTGGTCACCTAGTTTTATCTACCCTACACACTAATAACTCCCTAACAACAATCGAAAGATTACTAGATATGGATGTTGAAAGATATTTGTTAGCATCTGCTCTTACTGGTATCATAAGCCAGAAGTTAGCTAGACAATTATGTGATAAATGTAAAAGAACGAGACCTACGACTAAATATGAACAAGAAATATTTATGAAATATTTAAATATGAATGTTAATGAAGTATATAGTGCCGTTGGCTGTCCTGAATGTTCTGGTGGATATCGTGGCAGAATAGCTATTCAAGAAGTATTATTAATATCACCAGAAATAAGAGATGCCATCAATGCTCGTATGGCTAAAGCAGAACTTAGAAACTTAGTATATAAATCTAACGTTATTACCCTTCTTCAAGATGGTTTATATAAAGTATTAGCAGGTTTTACAACAATCGAAGAAGTTATTAAATTAACTGAATCTGATGACGAATTAAATGCTGAAACTAAAGTTCTTGCAATAAGAGAAAAAACTATTAAAGAAAATCAATGAGCTTAAAAAGCTCTTTTTTTAGGCTTTTAAAAGAACTTAGAACGAATATCCTCATAAACTATATTAGATACGAAAAGGAGGTATCATTATGTATTATTATGGAGGATACTCTGGAACTACCGGAAACAGTTGTGGAAGCAATATGTCATATGGTTATACATATCCAATGTATGGTTATGGTTACGGAAATAGTTCATCAATAGTACTAGTATTATTTATCTTACTTGTTATAATAATTAGTACTCGTACATTTGCAAATAATTAATTTTAAGGGAATTTCTTCCCTTTTTTTCGATTTTGTGCTAAAATACTTGTCGTGGAGGAGATATTATGATTAAAACTTCCGATATATTAGATGAATCAGATAAAAGATTAAGAGCTAAGAATAGCGAAGTTAAATTCCCACTTAGCAAAGAAAAAAAGAAATTAATTAATGATATGTTAGAGCATCTTTATTATTCACAAATCGAAAAATATGCTGAAAAATATAATTTAAGACCAGGCATGGGTCTAGCTGCCCCTCAAATGGGTGTCAACGAAAGATTCTTTGTCATATGTCATGAATATGAAGATGGAAAATTTGAAAATTATGTTCTTATAAATCCAGAAATGATTTCTAATTCCGAAGAACTTATCTATGCTGGCGAAGGTGAAGGCTGTCTTAGTGTAAACCGTGAAGTAGAAGGTATTGTTCCAAGATATGCTAGAGCTACATTTACTGGATATGATCTTGATGGTAATCCCGTTAAATATCGTGTTCGTGAAGAATTAGCTATTGCCTTTCAACATGAATTAGATCATTTAAATGGTATATTATTTGTGGATCATATAGATCCCAAAGATCCATATAAAAATAAAGACTATATGCGTGAAATATAGTCTTTTTTATTTTAAATAATTTATTACTTCATTAATTGTTTCATCAAAATTATCAAAATTAACATTGAACCATTTAATATCAAATTGATGATTAAAAAATGTATATTGCCTTTTAGCATATCTTCTAGAATTTCTTTTAATTAAAGAAATTGCCTCATCATATGTTATTTCTCCATCAAAATATTTATATAATTCCTTATAACCAATGGCATTTAAAAGTGGTTTAGTAAATACCCCTTTATCATAAAATGATTTTACTTCATGTATTAATCCATCATCTATCATCTTATCTACTCTATCATTTATTCTCTTATATAAATATTCTCTATCATTAACTGTAAGTCCAATAAATTTTGCATCATATAATAACTTATTACCATTATTATTTTCTTTGATAGAACTATTATTAACTTTATAATAATTTAATGCTCTAACTACCCTTCTTCGGTTATTAAGATCAATATCGATATCTGGAACAACTTCAAGAAGTGCTTTAACCAAAACAGAAGTTTCTATATTGTCATAATTATCTTTCGTATTTTCACTACCTAAAGTATAATCGTATAATGCACTCTTTATATATAATCCTGTACCACCTACGATAATAACATTTTTCCCTCTAGCGATAATTTCATCTATTGTCTTACGACAATCCCTTTGATAATCATAGATTGAATATTCCTCATCAACTTCCCTTATATCAAATAAATGATGTGGAATATTTTCTTTTTCTTCTTCTTTTACCTTAGCTGAACCTATATCTAATCCCTTATATACCTGTACCGAATCCCCATTGATTATTTCTGCATTATATCTTTTAGCTAATTCGATACTTAATTTAGTTTTTCCTACTCCAGTAGGCCCTGTAATTACAATTATCATTTTACTTTCCCATAAACTTTCTTTTTAGTATATTCTGTATGATGATCTATTATTATCATCAAATTATCTGTAAATTTTCTTTTCTTCATTTTACGATATAACTGATTAGTAAGTACTTCCCTGTTCAAACTAGGTCCTTCTTTTTGTCCTATCATAAATAAAGATGCATAATAGTTAAGATAATTATCAACTATCGTAAATTCTAAATATGGGCGATGTACTTCATTATAAAAATCATAACCATCTTTATGTATATATACATTGTTAAATATTTTTTTAAATAACTGTATAACTATATAATTATATATTGTTTCCTGATCTTTAGAAAACCTAAGACAAAGTTCATCTAATAACCCTTTTGTATCTTCAACCATTATATCGATAGTATTACTCTCACATACGATACTAATTTCTATTTCGCCATTACTAAAAGCCTTGTTCTCATATATACAATACCATTCATATAATTTATCCATAAACTCATTTATTTTATTTTTCATTATATACTCCTATGAAACATCTTTTCTAATTCGTAAATACTAAAATGAATTATTGCAGGACGTCCATGTGGACAATTATACGGATTCTTACATTTTCTTAAATCATTTATAAGTGCTTCCATTGAAGGTTTATCAATATAAGTATTTGCTTTAATACTCATCTTACATGCTACCATCTTAGCTAAACTATCTCTAAATTTTTCTAATGTAAAATCAGATCCCTTTGCTAAAATCATTTCGATAATAGCCTTCATTATCTCTACTTCTTTTCCTTCGGTAAACCATGTTGGATGACTTATAACCCTAATTGATGAAGTACCAAATTCTTCAAATTCAATATTTAATCCATCAATAATATCTTTATTCTCTTTTAAAAGTAACATCTCATTTTGCGGAAGTTCTATTACAATTGGTACTAATGGACTAATTGTATTATTATTAGGATTTGCTAATGCTTCGCTAACATGTTCATAATTGCATCTTTCTTTAGCAGCATGTTGATCAATTAAATAAATACCATCTTCATTTTCACATACAATATAAGTACCTAAAAGTAATGCTACAGGATATAATTCCGGTAGTTTTTTAGATTCTTCAGTTGTAACAACCTCACTAACTATTTCTTCTTCCTCTTCTTTTACTTCTGTTACATTAAAATTGATTAGATCAGTTAATTTATCTTTGTATTCATTATCTCTTTCAATATTTAAAGATGGATGTGTAAATTTAGGCATCTCTTCTGGTTTAATATTAATACTAGGTATTAATAATTTATCTTTAATTGCCTTATCGATAGTTTCCTTAATTAAATGATTTAATTCATCAAAATTACTAAATCTAATATCTAATTTAGATGGATGAATATTTACATCTAACAAAGCTGGATCCGTTTCAATAATAATAACACATATTGGATATCTTGAATCCTCTTTATAATTACTATATGCTTCATTAATAGATTTATATAAAATACTATTTCTAACTACTCTTCCGTTAACTATCGTTGTCATATGATTTTTACTAGACCTAGTTACTTCCGGTAATGAAACATATCCACTAATCTTATAATCATCATTCTCCCCAGAAATTGGAATCATTTTCTTGGTTATTTCAAGATTATAAATACTATTGATTACCTTAAGTAAATTACCAGATCCTGTTGTATTTAATAATTCTTTTCCATCATTTATAAGTCTAAATCTAATATTCGTATAAGATAACGCTATCTTATTAACATAATCAATTACATTAGCTAATTCTGCATAACTACTAGATAGATGTTTTAGTCTTGCAGGAGTATTATAAAATAAATTAGTTATCCTAAGACTAGTTCCCGTCTCTTTAGCTATATCACTAACATCTAGTATCTTTCCACCCTTAATATGAATATATGTACCAATATCAGATCCCTTAGGACAAGTCTTTAATTCTACTTCTGATACTGATGCAATAGACGGTAATGCTTCACCACGAAATCCCAATGAATTTATCTTAAATAAATCATCATCATTATATATCTTACTCGTAGCATGTCTCAAAAAGGCTAACTCAGCATCTTCCTTATCCATTCCTATTCCATTATCAGTTACCTTTATTTCTCTAAGTCCAGACTCAACTAACTCAATTTCTATTTCGTCACTCTTCGCATCGATTGCATTTTCAATTAATTCCTTAACGATTGAAACAGCTCTTTCAACTACTTCTCCTGCCGCAATCTTATTAGCTAAGTTTTCACTCATTACTTTTATTTTAGCCATATAATCACATCTTTCTCCAATTATAATATCATTTTTTAATATCTCAGTCAAGAAAACAAAACACTAGTTTTACTAGTGTTTATGGTGCTTAAATATAATATCTGTCTTCATAATAAATACGAGTACTGCAATAAATAATATTATGTATATGATTATACCTATCGTATTATCATATAAGACATATGTAAGCATTGCTCCTGCAAATAGAATATCAATCAAATAAATTATTAATACCGTATTGCGATGTGATAAATTTAAATTTAATAATTGATGATGTAAATGTTCTTTATCTGGAGCATCTATTGGTTTCTTATTAACTATTCTACGAATAATAGCAAAAGCTGTATCCATAATTGGAATAGCTAATAGTGCTATTGGTGTAAGTAATGTTGTCATTGTAACATTCTTAAATCCAAGTAAAGCAATGACCGCAATAATATAACCCAAGAACATACTTCCAGAGTCACCCATAAATATCTTTGCTGGATTAAAGTTATGACATAAAAATCCTAACGTAGCTCCTAGCATAATAAATGTTAGCATCGCATCTAATCCAAATGTATGTGTAAAATATACAATAACTATACCAATAGTCATAAAGTATATTGCTGATAATCCAGCTGCTAATCCATCTAGCCCATCTATTAGATTCATACAATTAATTATTCCAACAATAAATAATATTGTTATTGGATAACTAAAAATACCAAAATCAATATAAAAACCAAAAGCTGATAGATCTTTTAATAAAATATTACCATAGAATGTAACAACCATTGCTGCAAGTATTTGGAATAAAAATTTAATTTTAGCTGGTACTGGTTTTATATCATCTACAATACCTGTAATTATGATAATAAAACTTCCAATAAGTACCGCATTCATTTTAACAGACATTGCTCCAAATAATATATAACCAAGTAAAAATCCCATATACATTCCAAGTCCACCCAATCTAGGAATTGGATGTGTATGTACCTTTCTTTCATTTGGAATATCGATTGCTCCAATATGTTCTGCAACCTTTTTAATAAATGGTATAATCATTAAAACAAATAAGAATGGTACTGTAACCATATAAATAATTTCTTTCGTATACATATAAAAGCCCCCATTAATTAGCTGATGATAAAATATTTATTTCATCGATAAGCCACTTACTATTATCGTTTACTACCTTTACCGTAGCTAAAGTATTTTTACTACCACTTGTCATTTTTTCATAGACAATTGCATCTATTCTATTACTATTTGCTTCCAAAATAAATACCTCTGTCATATTACCTCTAAAATAATTTGTCTGATAAGTAACTAAATTACCAGCAAGATAATAACCATCTTCAGTAACATAAAAATAACTACTTAAATCTGTTATATATTTATTTACTCCATTACTAGTAAAATATGGTGTTACTACCTCATCAAAATTAGTTATTCTTTTATAAATAATGTCTTCATCAGTATATGTATCATCTACATTTACCTTGAACTTATTATTTACTACTTCATATAACATTCTAACATTTTGATATAGATTATTAACAATTTCCTTTTCTTCTTCATGATCGGCTACTTCTTGTTTTTCTTCTTCTACCGGTGGAACATCTTTACTAATATTTCTCTTATCGAGTAACGTTGTTGTTACAATATAGAAAAGAGCAAACAGCACTAATACTATGATAACCCCTATTCTATTTTTCTTCATTATATCACCTACATCTTATGATTATTATACTATTAAATACATGATATTTCAAGTCAGAAAAAAAGAGCTTCTAGTCTCTTGGTCTAAATAATACTGCTAAAAGAAAAGCCATTATAACTGCACTACTTATACCTGCTGATGTTAGATTAAAAATCCCTAGTCCAAGTCCTATAACTCCCTCTTCACTAGCCGCGTCCATTGCCCCATGAATAAGTAAATGTCCAAAAGAAGTTATGGGAATTAATGCTCCAGCTCCCGCATATAGTACAATCTTATCGTATATTCCAAATAGATCTAGAAAAGCTCCCACGACAACAAATAAACTAGTAACATGACCTGGTGATAATTTTGTATTATCCAAAATAAGTTGACTTATCAAGCATAATAATCCACAAAATAAAAATGCATAAATATATGTCACATTATCACCTCAAAAGAAATAGCATGTGCTATCGAAGGAATAGTACTTTTCTGAAATACCCTGGTAGGACTAAATATTGCTCCTGTCGGTACTAATAATACACGTTTATATTTTCCATTTTTCATTTCTTTAAGAATATATGAAGTAAATACTAAAGCACTACTACTAGGACCAGATGCTCCAGCATAAACAGGTTGTTTATTTATATCATATAAGATTAGTCCACAATCATTATAATTGCTTTCAATATCAATACCTGATAACTTTAAATAATCGGTTAATATCTTCTTTCCATATAACCCGAGATCTCCCGTTAAAATTAAATCATAATAATCCGCTTTTATATTCAGATCATTTAAATGTCTTTTAATCGTATCCCCTGCCGCAATTGCCATAACTGCCCCCATATGATTAACATCACTAATACCGGCATCATTAACTACCCCACAAGTGCTACTCATTATTCTAATATTAGTTTTTTTATTAGTAACGAGTAAGCTAGTTGCCCCTGTCGAAGTAAGTGTCGATGTCTTTTTCTTAGATGCCCCATATTCAGTCGGATTCCTAAATTGCCTTTCTGCTACCATATTGTGACTACTGGTAGATACAATAACATTTTTAGCTAACTTACCATCTGTCATATTCGCTGCCAATATAAGTCCTTCTCCAAATGTTGCACATGCGCTAAAAATACCTAAAAAAGGAATATTATAATCTGCTAAAGCATAATCAGAAGCTGCAATTTGATTTTGTAAATCACCAGATATTACATAATCAATATCCGTATCTTTCATCTTCGTTTTACCAAGTAACTTACTAATACTGTCACTTAACATCTTAGATTCCGCATTTTCAAAAGTATCCGTTCCATAATAAAAATCCTTATCATATATCATATCAAAATAATTAGCTATTGGCCCATTACCCTCATATATCCCTCCAATAGTAACACCTTCATCTACATAAACATTATGATATTTCTTTGTCATCCTATCCTCCCATAATTAATAATCTAAGTATTCCAAACACATAAACAGATACTATTCCATATAAAATAACTGAACCTGCCAATTTAAAAATATTAGCTCCAAGTCCTAATACTAATCCTTCCTTACGATATTCAAGAGCAGCCGATGTCACTGAATGAGCAAATCCCGTTATAGGAATTATTAACGCACTCTTAAATATCTTAATCAATACATCAAATACTCCCAAAGCTGTTAGAATTGAAGCCAATATAATAAGCGTAATAATAACAATAATACCTGCTTCTTTTCTAGGAATATTAAATAAAACTATATACCATCTTAAAAGGAGTTCACTGAGTACCCCCATTATTCCCCCACCTATAAAACTAATTAAAGCATTCTTTGCAGTATCCTCTTTAGGTGTATTTTTTATAACAATTTCTTGATATTTATCCATCTCCTCACCTAGTAATATCATTAACAAAAAAAAGACTAGTTATACCGAAAACTAATCTTTAATAAAGATCCGACATTTATAATTGTTAAAAAAGCTAAAAATAAATCTGTTAAGTACCATAATACTTTGGGATTAATCATATATGATATACCTACCAACAACAAAAATATCACTTTATATATTATTAGTACATTTCTATTCTTTGTTAAATTTATAATATTATTTTCTCCAAAAAAATAACTAGAAATAATTGTCGAATATGCAAACATAATAGTTATCATAGAAAGAATAATACTTCCTTTATTTCCAAAATGATATTTAAATGATAATAAAACTATTTCTATACCATTTACATTCTTTAATAACATTTCATGATAATTAGATGTAGCAATAATAATAAATGTCGTAAAACATACCATAAATATCGTTATGTATATTCCTAATACCTCTAACATAGCTTGTTTATCTGGTTCATTATCACAACTACTTGCTGATATTGCACTAGTTCCAACAGATGATTCAGTAATAAATATTGCTCTTTGCATCCCTAATAAAAATATTGGAATAATACTTCTTATATTGAATGCTTCCCTTACCATATCCAATAATATTTTAGGTATAATCTGATAATTTAAAATAATAATGTATATTCCAATACCGAAATAAAAAAGAAGCATTATCGGTACTAGAAAACTATTTACCCTTGTAATTGATTTAATACCTTTCCTAATAATTATCATTATTGTTATCATTAAAATAATAACTACATAATAACTTCCTATATTCATATTAGTTGTTACTGTAACAATTGTATTAACTTGAATTGATAAAAACAATAACCCATAAGATATAATAATCAAAACACTATATATAATACTTAATTTCTTATTACCTAAACATTTTCTAATATAGTAACTTGGTCCCCCATAGTATTTATTATCAACTTTTTCCCGGTATTTCATTCCCGTTATAGTTTCAATATATGTATTTATCGATATAAATACACTTACTATCA
>JAEEGI010016667.1_pt1 | contig 15155 bp, 9 predicted proteins | sample 8958751 | NCBI WGS metagenome assembly JAEEGI01 (sample SAMN16246545, study PRJNA631951) | gut metagenome | biome: gut microbiome; feature: rumen; material: KS-attached | host: Bos | place: Iran: Karaj | collected 2018-10
CGACTACCTGTCCAAGCGTGACTCCGAGTGGATGGGTCCCCTGTACATGTTCCACGGCCTGTCCGTGGACTGCATCGACAAGCACCAGCCCAACTCCGACGCCCGCCGCAGGGCCTACGAGTGCGACATCACCTTCGGCACCAACAACGAATTCGGTTTTGACTACCTGCGTGACAACATGGCCATCGGCCAGGAGGACCTCGTGCAGCGCAAGCACCACTTCGCCATCGTGGACGAGGTGGACTCCGTGCTCATCGACGATGCGCGGACCCCGCTCATCATCTCCGGTCCGATCACGCGCAACGAGGCGGACGAAGCCCAGTTCATGGAGTTCCGTCCCTATGTGGAGAAGCTCTACCAGGCCCAGCGTACGCTGGTCAACCAGGTGCTCAACGAAGCCAAGAAGAAGATCGCCGAGGGCGACGAGGCCGAGGGCGGCAAGCTCCTGCTCCGGGCCCACAAGGGTCTGCCCAAGTACCAGCCGCTCATCAAGTTCCTCTCCGAACCGGGTATGAAGGTCCTCCTGCAGAAGGCGGAGAACTATTACATGCAGGACAACGAGAAAGAGATGCCCGTGGTCACGGACCCGCTCTATTTCGTGATCAACGAGCAGCTCCGGTCCGTAGATATGACCGACAAGGGCCACGAAGTGCTGGCCAAGGCCGTGGGCGAGGACGAGTTCTTCGTCCTGCCGGACGTGGGATCGCGCATCGCGGAGATCGAGCACACCGAGCTCTCGCTGCTGGAGAAGCAGCAGAAGAAGGACGAGCTGATGACCGAATTCTCCACCAAGAGCGAGCGCGTCCACACGGTGATCCAGCTCCTGAAGGCCTACACGATGTTCGAGAAGGACGTGGACTACGTGATCATGGACGGCAAGATCAAGATCGTGGACGAGTCCACGGGCCGTATCATGGAGGGCCGCCGCTGGAGTGACGGCCTGCACCAGGCCGTCGAGGCCAAGGAGAACGTCAAGGTCGAGGGCGCGACCCAGACCTTCGCGACGATCACCTTGCAGAACTACTTCCGCATGTACCACAAGCTGGCCGGCATGACCGGTACGGCCGAGACCGAGGCGGGCGAGTTCTGGAGCATTTACAAACTTGACGTGATGGTCATCCCGACCAACCGCCCGGTGATCCGCGACGACCAGAACGACTTGATTTACAAGACCAAGAAGGCCAAGTACGCCGCCGTCATTGACCGCATCGTGGACCTGTCCAAGGCCGGCCGCCCGGTGCTCGTCGGTACCACGGACGTGGAGACCTCCGAGCTCCTGAGCCGCATGCTGCGGATGCGCGGCATCCGCCACAACGTCCTCAACGCCAAGGAGCACGCCCGTGAGGCGGAGATCGTGGCCCAGGCCGGCCAGACCTCGGCCGTGACCATTGCCACCAACATGGCAGGCCGTGGTACGGATATCAAGCTCTCCGAGGATGTCAAGAAGGCCGGCGGTCTCGCCATCATCGGTACGGAGCGCCACGACTCCCGGCGCGTCGACCGCCAGTTGCGCGGCCGCGCCGGCCGCCAGGGCGACCCGGGTTCCTCCACCTTCTACGTGTCGCTGGAGGACAAACTGATGCGCCTGTTCGGCTCCGAGCGTATCGCCGGCATGGTGGACAAGCTCGGCATGGAGGACAGCGAAGCCCTCGAGAGCAAGATGCTCTCCCAGGCCATTGAGAACGCGCAGAAGAAGGTCGAGGAGAACAACTTCGGCGTCCGCAAGCGCCTGCTCGAATACGACGACGTGATGAACTACCAGCGCGAAGCCATCTACTCCCGCCGGCGCAACGCCATCAGCGGCGAGAAGGTGGAGATCGACCTCCAGAACATGATGAAGGACACGGCCGCGGTCTTCGTGGACCGCTCCAAGGGCCTCCCGTTCGAGGAGTTCGAGGTCTCCCTGATGGCCCAGCTCTCCATCGACTCCGGCCTGGATGCCGCGACGTTCGAGAAGGCGAAGCCCGCCGAGATCGAGGACCGGCTCGTCGAGCACATGCAGGAGGTCTACCGCCGCAGGATGGATACCCTCGTGGAGCGTCTCTACCCGATCATCAAGGACGTCTATGAGAAGCAGGGCACGATGTACCAGAACATCGCCATCCCCATCTCCGACGGCCGCAAGCAGATGACCCTCTCGGTCAACCTCGAGCGCGCTTACAACAGCGAGGGGCGCGAGATTGCCAAGACCCTCAGCAAGAACATCATCCTCTTCCAGATCGACGAACACTGGAAGGAGCACCTCCGCGAGATGGACGACCTCAAGCAGAGTGTCCAGAACGCCACTTACGAGCAGAAAGACCCGGTCGTGGTCTACAAGCTGGAGAGCTACAACCTCTTCGCCGACATGCTCGAGACCCTCAACAAGGACGTCCTGTCCTTCCTCTTCAAGGCCTTCGTGCCGCTGCAGGACCGCCCGCAGCAGCCTCAGCGTGCCGTCCGGCCCAAGACCGACATGAGCCGCTACCAGGCCCGCCACAGCGACCTCAGCACCAATGGCGAGCAGAAAGCCAACGCCCCGGTCAAGGTGGACAAGCAGGTGGGCCGCAACGATCCCTGCCCGTGCGGCAGCGGCAAGAAGTACAAGCAATGCCACGGTCGTGGACTGGTATGAAAATAAACCCGAGACCCATGGAACAAAACGTAAATGATGTCAGCCGGATCTCCCAGGGAGCATCCATCCGGGGGACCTTCACTTCGTCAACCGACATCCGTGTGGACGGACAGGTGGACGGCACGATCTATTCCCAGGGCAAGGTGGTGACGGGGGATACCGCCCGCCTATCCGGCAAGCTGCTCTGCGGCAATGCGGATTTCCGGGGCAGGATGGATGGGGATATCTATGTCAAGGACCTCCTCTCGCTCAAGAACCCGGCCGAGGTGACCGGCAACCTGTTTGTCAGCAAGATCCAGGTCGAACTGGGCGTCCGCATCAACGGCGCCATCAAGATGATCTCCGAAGAGGAGTTCGACCAGATCGCTGCAAGCCTCCTGCAGAAGGGGGAATAAACCGTTACTCCGGTTTGTAGGAATCCTTCAGGGACACGGTCTTGTTGAAGATCGCGCGCTCCGGGGTGGAATCCGGATCCTTGACGTAGTAGCCGGTGCGCTCGAACTGCACAGCGATGCCGGAGGCGTCGTCCAGCAGGGCGGGCTCGGCGAGACCAGTACCCATGACCAGTGACTCGGGGTTCAGGAAATCCTTGTAATCCTTGTCTTCCGGCACCTGGCTCATGTCGGCCAGGGTGAAGAGACGGTCATAGTTGCGCAGCTCGATCTGCCGCGCATAGTCGCAGCTGACCCAGTGGATCGTGCCCTTGACGGAGCGCCATTCGCCGCCGCCCGGCTTGGTGGTCGGGTCGTAGCTGCAGATGAGCTCCGTGACCTGGCCGTCGGCATCCTTGATAACCTGCTCGCACTTGATGATATAGGTGTACTTGAGCCGCACCTCGCCGTCCGGCTTGAGGCGGAAGAATTTCTTGGGAGCATCCTCCATGAAGTCGGCGCGGTCGATCCAGAGCGTACCCGTGAAGGGGACCTTGCGGGTCGCACCCTCCGGCTCCGCCGGGTTCAGCGGGCAGTCGAACCACTCCACCCGGCCCTCAGGCCAGTCCTTGAGCGTGACCTTGACCGGGTCCTGGACCACCATGTAGCGGTTGGACCGGGCGTTGAGGTCCTGACGGACGCACCACTCCAGCAGCTGGATGTCCATCAGCTGGTCGCGCTTGCTCACGCCGATCTTGTCGCAGAACATCTTGAGGGCTTCGGCCGTGTAGCCGCGGCGGCGCACGCCGCAGAGCGTCGGCATCCGCGGGTCGTCCCAGCCTGCCACCAGGCCCTTCTGCACCAGCTCGAGCAGCTTGCGCTTGCTCATCAGCGTGTAGGTGAGGTTGAGGCGGGCGAATTCGTACTGGTGGGACGGGTAGATCCCGAGGGTCTCGATGAACCAGTCGTAGAGGGGGCGGTGCACGTCGAACTCGAGCGTGCAGATGGAGTGCGTGATGTGCTCGATGGAGTCGCTCTGTCCGTGGGTGAAGTCGTACATCGGGTAGATGCACCACTTGTCGCCCGTGCGGTGATGCGAGGCGTGCTTGATACGGTACAGGAGCGGGTCGCGCATCAGCATGTTGGGGTGTGCCATGTCGATCTTGGCGCGCAGCACCTTCTCGCCGTCGGCGTACTTGCCGTCACGCATCTCGCGGAAGAGGCGGAGGTTCTCCTCGACGCTGCGGCCGCGGTACGGGCTCTCCACGCCCGGCTTGTCCACGGTGCCGCGACCCTTGGAGATCTCCTCCTGGGTCTGGTCGTCCACGTAGGCGAGGCCGCGCTTGATCAGGTCCTCGGCCCATTCGTAGAGCTGGTCGAAGTAGTCGGAGGCGTAGCACTCTTTCTCCCACTGGAAGCCCAGCCACTTGATGTCCTCCTTGATGGAGTCCACATACTCGACGTCTTCCTTGACCGGGTTGGTGTCGTCGTAGCGGAGGTTGGTCTTGCCCCCGTATTTCATCGCCAGGCCGAAGTTGATGCAGAGGGACTTGGCATGTCCCAGGTGCAGGTAGCCGTTGGGCTCCGGCGGGAAACGGGTGAGGATGGACGGGACCTTGCCGGTACGCAGGTCGTTCTCGATGATCTCTTCCAGGAAATTGAGTTTCTTCTCGTTCTCTTCCATAAAATGTATAATCGCTTAATCATGCAAAGTTACGGATTTCTTCGTAAATTTGCATCCTCACCAGCGATAATGAAGATGATTAAATCCATGACCGGCTACGGCAAGGGCGTCGCCGAACTCTCCACGGGCCGTCTGACCCTCGAAATCCGCACCCTCAACGGGAAGAACTGCGATATTGCCATCAAGTCCTCGCTCCTGCCCAAGGACAGGGAGCTGGAGGTGCGCAAGACGCTCACCGAGCGTCTCCAGCGCGGCACCGCGGACCTGATGCTGACCTTCGAGCCCAAGGCCGGTGCACAGGCGCGCCAGATTGACGCGGCGCTGGTGGAGAACTATTTCCGCCAGGTCCACGCCATCGGCTGCAAGGTAGGTATCGCGATGCCCAAGGAAGAATACCTGGAGGCCATCCTGCGCTTCCCGGACATCTTCGAGGGCGGCAAGCAGGAAGTGATCCCCGAAGGGGAATGGCCGGCCGTGCAGGCCGCGCTGGAGACGGCGCTGGACGCGCTGGACGCCTTCCGCAGCCGCGAAGGCGCCGCGCTCTACGCCGACGTCACCTCGCGCGTGGCGAAGATCCTCGCCCTCTATGACCAGGTGGAAGGGTATGAGTCCGATCGCATCGCCGCCGTGCGCGAGCGCATCCTCAAGGCCGCGGACGACCTGCAGGTCAAGCTGGACAAGGAACGCTTCGAGCAGGAGATGATCTTCTATCTCGAGAAGCTGGACATCAACGAAGAGAAGGTCCGCCTGCGCCAGCACTGCAAGTATTTCATGGACACCATCGACGGCGAGCCCGCCCCGGGCCGCAAGCTGGGTTTCATCATCCAGGAGATGGGCCGGGAGATCAACACCACCGGCTCCAAAGCCAACCACGCGGAGATCCAGAAGCTCGTCGTCCGGATGAAGGACGAGCTCGAGAAGATCCGCGAGCAGTCGATGAATATCCTGTAGGTTTCCGGAACAAGCGTTTCCCGCAAGCTGCTGACAGATAGAAAATTATAAGAATGAACCAGGCGCAAAATCGACTGGTTCATTCTTGTAAAGCCCTTGTTATCATCCAATTACGAAAAACGGGGCATCCTTCACAAAGGCTAAAGGCTATTCCGAGAGTTCCAGCCAGCGCTCCTCGCGCTGGCTGATTTCGTTCATCAGCGCTTCGATGCGCTGCGAGGCGGCCTGGAGTTCGGTGTAGGGGAGGGTGCCGGAACTCAGCTTCGCCTCGAGTTCCGCCTTTTCGGCCTCCAGGCGCGGCAGCTCCGCTTCAATCGCCTCGAGCTCCCGCTGCTCCTTCCAGGTCAGTTTGCGGGGCTTCTGTCGGCCGGCAGCCGGAAAACAGGCGGCGCCGGTGTTGCCTGACGGCGAAAGCTCAGCCGCAGCAGGATCCGTGGCGTCGGATCCGGTTTCCTCAGGCACACCGGGCCGCTTTCCGGCCGCAGGCTTTCTGCTTGACTTCTCCAAATCCCGGACATAAGCCCGGTACTCGCTGAACTTGCCGACGAAGTCCTTGACGCGGCCCTCGCCGGTGAAGACCAGCAGGTGGTCGGTCACGCGGTCGAGGAAGTGCCGGTCGTGGCTGACGATCAGCAGGCTGCCCTGGAACTCCTTGAGATATTCCTCCAGGATGTTGAGCGTGACGATGTCCAGGTCGTTGGTGGGCTCGTCGAGGATGAGCAGGTTGGGCTCCTGCATCAGGATGGTGAGCAGGTAGAGCCGGCGCTTCTCCCCGCCGGACAGGCGCTCCACGCGCGTGGAGAGCATGTCGTGGGGGAAGAGGAAGCGCCCCAGCAGCCGGGTGTCCGGGACGATGTCGAGCACGGTGTCCCCGGGCCGGAAATCCATGCCCTGCTGGCGGTAGTAGCCGATCTTGAGCGTGTCTCCCCGGTCGATGATGCCGCTGTCCGGCACGATCGCACCGGTCAGCAGGTCCAGGAACGTGCTCTTGCCGACGCCGTTGCGCCCCACGATGCCGATCTTGTCGAAGCGCTGGAAATCGTAGGTGAAATCCCGCAGCATCGGGATGCCCTCCCAGTCGTAGCAGACATTCCGGCAGTTGATGATCTTGCTGCCCAGGCGCGAGGCGGCGCCGACGCCTTCCAGGGAGACCTGCTGCGTCCGGTAGACCTGCGCCGCGCGGTCGGAGAGTTCGTGGAAGGCGTCGATGCGGTACTTAGCCTTGCCGCTGCGGGCGCAGGGCGTGGCGTGGATCCACTCCAGCTCGCGCCGCAGCAGGTTGCGCACCTTGTCCGTCTCGGCGTTGTAGTTGGCGATGCGCTCCTCGCGCTTCTCCAGGTAGTTCTGGTAGTCGCCTTTGTAGATATAGATGGCGCCGTGGTCGAGCTCCATCACGGTGTTGCACACGCGGTCGAGGAAGTAGCGGTCGTGCGTGACCATCAGCAGGGTGCAGCGGCTGCGCTTCAGGTACCCCTCCAGGAACTCGATGGCCTCGATGTCGAGGTGGTTGGTGGGCTCGTCGAGGATGAGGAAGTCCGCCTGCAGGGCGAGCAGCTCGCTGAGCGCAACGCGCTTGACCTCGCCTCCGGACAGGGAGGACATCGGTTTGGCGGGGTCCGGGAGCCGGAAGGAGGTGAGCAGTTCGCGCAGGCGCTGCCGGTAGTCGCGCAGTTCCTCTTCGTGCCAGTCCGCCGTCAGCGGGGCGCTGTGACGCAGGACCTGCTCCTCGATGGAGAGCGCGGGGTCGTAGTCATATTCCTGCTGCAGGAAGGCGATACGGATGTCCCGCAGGAACAGGATGCGCCCGCCGGAGTCGGAGCTGTCCTCGCCGGCGAGGATGCGCAGCAGCGAGGTCTTGCCCGTTCCGTTGGGGGCGATCAGGGCGATCTTGTCACCTTCGTTGATGTTGAATCCGATGCGCTCGAAGAGCACCTTCGGGCCGTAGGACTTGGAGATGTTCTCGATCTGGAGATAGCTGGGCATAAGCGGCTTACATCAGGCCGAGCACCTTGGAGCGGGACAGCAGGCAGTCACCCACGGACGCGGCCCTGCGGTTCAGCTGGGAGAGCATGATGGTGGTGTCCTGCGAGACGCGGGACAGGCTGAGGCGGTTGACGGCGGTCTTGATCGGGAGCAGCAGGTAGTCCTTGCCGACGATCAGCCGGCCGCCAATCACCACGAGGCCCGGGTTGAAGACGTTGAGCACGCCGGAGATGCCGCGGCCGAGGGTGTCGCCGATCTTGCCGATGGCGTCGATGGCGAGCACGTCGCCCTCTTCGACAGCCTTCAGGATCTCGTCCAGCTCCACGTCGCCCTTCTGGTTGTAGGTGGCGGTCATCGAGGAGGCCTGGCCCTTCTTGAGCTTCTCGACGATCATCCGGTGCAGCGCGGACCCGGAGGCGCCCGTCTCCAGGCAGCCGACCTTGCCGCAGCGGCAGATGATGTCGTTGTTGAGCACGGGGAAGTGCCCCAGCTCGCCGGAGTAGCCGGACTTGCCGTAGTAGAGGTGTCCGTCCATGATGATGCCCATGCCGAGGCCCCAGCTGACGTTGATGAAGATCATGTTGGGGTCGGCCTTGGGCCCGAGGCTCATGTATTCGCCGTAGGCCATGGCGCGGGAGTCGTTCTCGATGCTGACCGGGACGTTGAATTCCTTCTGGAAGATGCTCTTGAGCGGGAGGTCGTCGCTGACGAAATAGGTGAGGCTGTAGCCCTTCTCGGGGTTGACGCGGCCGGACAGGCTCACGCCGATCCCCAGGACCTTGATCCAGGGGATGCCGCTCGCGACCACCTGGTCCATGACCATCCGGCACATGGTGCGGAAGGAATGTTCGTTGGCCTCCAGCACGAACTCGATGTCCTGGATATACGAGATCACCTCGCCCTTGAAGTCGCTGATGGCGATGTGGAAATGGTGCCGGGCCACGTCCACACCGACGAAATAGCCGGCGTCCGGATTGAGGCCGTACACGCTGGGGCGGCGGCCGCCGGAGGTCCCGACCTTGCCCTCGTCCTTGATGAAGTTCTCGTCGATGAGTTCGCTGATGAACTTGGTGATGGTGGGTACGCTGATCCCCAACGCGCGGCTGAAGTCGGCGATGCTGTAGTTGTTGTGGGCGATGCACAGGCGGAGGATCTCACGCTTGACGGTCGCATTCTTGCCGGTGGTGTCGTTGAGGAAGGACGGTGCCATAATTGGTTCTGGTATCAGTGATTGCAAAAATATACAAAAAAATCGTATATTTGTCCTTGTTCTTGAAGAAATTTAATAATGTCGATCCGAAAAATCTTCAAAAGGGCCCGGTCGGCGCGACTTTCCATGCGGGCGAAGCTCATCCTGAGCCTCTCGGCCATCGCGGTGACGCTCCTTGTCTCTTCCGTCATCTCCGTGCTGGAGTACACCAGCATGAGCAACTACGTGTCGGAACTGATCGCGGACGACATCAGCAGCATCAACGTCGCCAACCGCCTGGCGGACATGAGCAACACCTATAACCTGCAGATCCTCGAGGTGATCGGTGACGAGACCTCCATGCAGGTGCCGGAATTCGACGACGAGTATTTCAAGTCGCACTGCGACTCGCTCCGGATGAGCGTGGCGTCCAACCAGGTGCGGCCGCTGGCCGACTCGGTGATGTATTCCTACGCCGCCTACATGCTGACCTCGCTCGAACTGGAGGACGTGCTCCTGTCGGATTTCATCGACACGCGTTCCTGGTATTTCGAGCGCCTGCAGCCGCGCTTCGACCGCCTGCGCGGCGACCTTGACCAGCTCTCCCGCTCCATCTACAAGGACCTTGAGAAGAACTCCGCTACCTTCGAGCGCGGTTTCTACCGGAGCGTCATCCCGGGCATCGTAGCGGTAGGCGTGGGCCTGCTGCTTGTCCTGATGCTGCTCTTCTTCCTGCTGGCCTTCTATGTCAACCCGCTCTACAAGATGCTCGACGGGCTGAACGCCTATCGTTCGCAGGACAAGAAATACACCGTCAAGTTCGACGGGGAGGACGAGCTCGCGCAGCTCAACGACGGCATCTCCGAGCTGGCCAATGAGAACCGCCAGTTCCGCAGCCGGATCAAGACCCTTGGCAGGAAATGAACTGGAAGGTCATCAGCCGGAATATAGGCTTCGCCTTGCTCGTCAGCGCCCTCTTCATGCTGCTGTCGGTGGTCGTGTCCCTGCTCAGCGGACGCGATTCGGCCCTGGCCGCCCTGTCGATATCCTTCCTGATCACATTCACCGTCGGTATCTTCCCTTTCATCTTCGTCCGGGAGGCCCAGGCCATCACCCTGAAGGAAGGCTACGTGATCATCTTCCTGTCGTGGCTGCTCTCTTTCATCTTCGGCATGCTGCCGTATGCGCTCTGGGGCGGCCCGTTCACGCTGCAGAATGCCTGGTTCGAGTCGGTCAGCGGCTTCACGACCACGGGCGCCACGATCCTGGACAACGTGGAGGGACTGCCCAACAGCCTGCTGTTCTGGCGGGCCTCCACGCATTTCATCGGCGGCTTGGGAGTCGTCGTGTTCCTGCTGCTGGTCATCCCGGGGTCCAACCAGATGAAGATCCGCCTGACCAACATGGAGCTGACCTCGCTCACCCGGGGCGGATATTCCACCCGGACCAACAAGACGGTCTATATCTTCGCGTATGTCTATCTGGCCCTGCTGGTGCTTTCCTTCATCGCATACCTGCTGGCCGGGATGCCGCTGATCGACGCGGTCTGCCACGCCATGAGCGTCAGCGCCACCGGCGGCTTCAGTTCGCGCAACACCTCCATCGCCGCCTTCGATTCGCGCTGGATCGAGGGGATCACGATGGTGTTCATGTACCTGTCTTCCATCCACTTCGGCGTGGTCTACCTGACCGTCGTCACCCGCTCACTCAAGCCGATGGCGAACAATCCCGTGGTGCGTTTCTATACCGCCTCGATCGCGGTCGTGGCGCTGATCGTGGGCTTCGGCCTCAAGGGCAACGGCATCTGCCACAGCTGGGGGGACGCCCTGTGGAACGGTCTCTTCGAGACGCTCTGCGTCACTTCCACCTCCGGGTTCGCCATCCTGGACAATGCCCAGTGGCCGCTCTGGATCGTCATGGTGCTGATGTTCTCCGCCGTGATGTGCGGCAGCGCCGGGTCGACCTCCGGCGGTGTCAAGGTGGACCGCATGATGCTGCTCTTCAAGTCCATCGGACGCCGCGTCAACAAGATCCTCCACCCCTCTTCGATCAATGAGATCCGCCTGGGCAAGCGCCTGCTGCGCGACGAGGAGGTGATCCCGCACCTGTTCTATCTCGATATGTACGGCCTGTTCCTGGCCGTGTCGGTCGCCCTCAGCCTGTTCGTGGGCGTGGACCACCAGAACAGCTTCATCGCCTCGGTGACGAGCCTGGGCAACGTGGGGCCCGCCTACGGCGCCCTCGGCACGATGGGCTCCTTCAACAGCGTGCCGATGCTCGGCAAGCTGGTATTTACCATCGACATGTTCCTCGGCCGCATCGAGATCTACCCGGTGCTGGCGGTCGTGGCCATGGTCTTCGACAAACGCACCCGCGAATGATGGACCGCGCGGGTTTCCTGGAGCAGCAGTTCCACAAGCATTTCCCCACGGAGCCGACCTCCTGCCAGGCCCGGCTGTTCCGCGATGTCGCGTCGTTCGTGACCTGCGACGACGCGGACATCCTCGTGGTGAACGGCTATGCCGGCACGGGCAAGACGACCGCCGTCTCGGCGGTGATCGCCGCCCTGCAGGAACTCGGCACATCCTCCGTGCTGCTGGCTCCGACCGGCCGGGCCGCCAAGGTGCTCTCCGTCATCTCCCACCGCCCTGCATTTACCATCCACAAGCATATCTACCGGCAGAAGTCCGTGGGCAGCGACGGTTTCGGGCAGTTCTCCCTTGCGCCCAACAAGGCCAGGGGGACGCTTTTCGTGGTGGACGAGGTGTCGCTGATCGGCATCGACGCCCAGTCGGGCCAGGGCTCGGCGGCCTTCGGGACGGGCAACCTGCTCGAGGACCTCGTTTCGTTCGTCCGCAACGGGTTGGACTGCCGGCTGATCCTGATCGGGGACGCCGCGCAGCTGCCTCCCGTTGGGCTGGATGCGTCCCCGGCCCTGTCCAGGTCCTTCATGGACGGTTTCGGTGGCGTGCGCTATGCCGAACTGACCTCGGTGGTGCGCCAGGCCGCCGAGTCCGGGATCCTGCGCAACGCCACGCAGCTGCGCGAGATGATCGCCCGGAGCTACGGCGACGAGACCTTCTCCGACTGGAAGCTGGACCTGCGCGGGACGGACGATATCCGACGGATCGGGGGCGGAGAGCTGATCGAGACGCTCTCGGACGCCTACGGACGATACGGGGAGGACGGCACCGTGATCCTGTGCCGCTCCAACAAGCGGGCGATCCGCTACAACCTGGGTATCCGCTCCACGGTCCAGTTCAAGGAGGAGCGGCTGGTGCGCGGGGATGCGTTGATGATCGTCAAGAACTGCTACCAGTTCGTCGAGGATGTCCCGGGGATGGACTACATCGCCAACGGCGACATCGCCAAGCTGGTGCGGATCGGCGGCTACGAGGACCGCTACGGGCTGCATTTCGCGGACGCGACGCTCTGCTTCCCGGACTACGACGACGTGGAGGTCCGGGCGAAGGTCTGCCTGGATACGCTCGAGTCGGAATCGGCCGCACTGACCTATGAGCAGCAGAATGCCCTGTACCAGGGCGTCTCCGCCGACTATGCCGACCGGCGCACCAAGAAGAAGATCTGGGAGGCGGTCCGCGAGGACCCGTATTTCAATGCCCTCCAGCTCAAGTACGCCGAGGCCATCACCTGCCACAAATCCCAGGGTGGACAGTGGGACTGCGTCTTCATCGACTGCCCTTTCTGGCAGGATGAGCAGACGCTGGATGACCTCAAATGGCTCTATACCGCGCTGACCCGCGCGGTGCAGCAAGTGTATCTCGTGAATTTCAAGGACCAATTTTTCATATGAAGCATTTATTGACCGTATGGGTCCTCTGCTGCCTGGTGTTGACGGGCATGCAGGCCCAGGACCTCAATGTGACCCCGTCTCCGGACGGGACGATGGAAGCGTTCACGCGCGCCAACGACCTGTGGGTGCGCTCGCTTCCCGATTCCGTCGAAACGCGACTGACTTTCGACGGGTCTGGACTGATCCTCAACGGCTACGCCTCCTGGGTGTACTACGAGGAAATCTTCGGACGGGCTTCCCGCTACAAGGCGTTCTGGTGGAGCCCCGATTCGAAGCGGCTGGGATTCTACCGCTTCGACAATTCGCAGGTGCCCATGTTCCCGATCTATTCGCCCTTCGGACAGGACGGCAGGCTGAACCAGACCCGCTATCCCAAGGCCGGGGAGGCCAACCCGTCGGTGCGGATCGGCATCATCGAGGCCCGTCGCGGCGCCCAGCCCGTCTGGGCGGACTTCGACGACTCGCCGGAGCAGTATTTCGGGACCCCGTTCTGGGGCAAGGACTCCCGCGAGCTCTATATCTCGCGTGAGCCCCGGCGCCAGAACACGCTGGACATGTATGCCGTCAGCGTGGAGGATGGCTCCAAGCGCCATGTCTACCACGAGGAGTACCCGACCTGGGTGGAGTGGATCTCCGGGATGATCTTCACAGACAAGGGCCTGTACATGGCCCGCAACTTCGAGACCGGCTGGGAGCAGATCTATTTCCTGGGCTACGACGGCACGCTGAAGCGCCTGACGGAAGGCCCGAACTGGGACATCAGCCTGCTGAAGATTGATGAGAAGAAGGGCGACATCTGGTTCATGGCCAAGCGCGACAACCGCCTGCACACGACCCTGTACCGCCTGGACAAGAAGGGCCGGATCACGGCCCTGACCGATCCGGAGCTCAATGCCGCGGGCGTGCGCATCGCGGAGGACGGCAAGACCTTCCGGGCCTCGCTGTCGAGCAGCAAGTCCCCGATGCAGGCCATCGAGGGCAGGACGGACAAATATGCCGTCAAGGAAGTCCAGGATGAGCGGATGGCACGGATGGGCGGAATGTCCGGCGGATCGATGCCTTCGCTGCAGATCGTCAAGATCGAGAACGACGGCTTCGACCTCTACGGAGCCATGTCCCTGCCCAAGGACTTCGATCCCTCCAGGAAGTATCCTGTTATCATGTATGTGTACGGCGGTCCCGGCACGCCCAACGTGCGGGACAGCTGGGGCGGCGGCAACCGCTGGTGCTTCGAGAACGGCGTGATCCACATCGCCGTGGATCCCCGCTCCTCCGGCGAGAACGGCCGCCGCGGCATGGACCAGGCGTTCCGCCAGATGACGGTGATCGAACTGCAGGACTACGTGGCTTGGGCAAAGTGGCTGCAGTCCCTGCCCTACGTGGACGGCTCCCGCATCGGGGTGACCGGTTTCTCTTTCGGCGGCACGACGACCTCGATGCTGGTGCTGCGCTTCCCGCAGTATTTCCGCTGCGGCATCGCGGGCGGCGGCGTGTACGACTGGCACCTGTATGACTCACACTATACCGAGCGCTTCATGGACACGCCGCAGGCCAACCCCGAGGGGTATGCGACGGCCTCGGTGATGACCTGGGTGCCGAAGGTGTTCGAGGGCGACGGGCCCAAGCCCCTGCCCGGCGCGTTGTGCCTCACGCACGGCACGGGCGACGACAACGTCCATTTCCAGAATACCCTGCAGCTGGTTGACGCCCTGGAGCAGGCCGGCTACCAGTTCGAACTCCGGATCTATCCGGACGGCATGCACGGCTACCGCGGCAAGCAGCATGAACACGATGCCGCTGCGGAGGGGATCTTCTGGCGGAAATGGCTGTTGGACTGATGCGTCGCTAAGCTCCGGACCCTGCGCGGCAGACGAGCAGGATGGCTGAGCCGTCCGCGAGGCGGCAGCCGAAGATATGGGTGTCTCCCCCCGGGGAGATGCCCATCTTCTTTTGGAGCGCCTCGCTGGAGAGCGGGAGGTTGCGGGCGGTGACTTCGGCCTTGGGGCAGCGCTCCCGCAACTGCCGGAAAGCGGCGTTGCCCAGCGGGAGGACTTCCCGGATGCGGTAGGGCTTGAACCAGACCGCCGCCTCGGCCGGGAATGCGTTGCCAGGGGCGCCAGGAGAGAGATAGAGATGGGTGGACGGTGCGAGTTTCTGCAGGCCCCAGCGGGTGCAGGGGAGGTTGAAGGCTCCGGCCTTGAGCAGGGCGGGGGATGGGACGAGCAGGGTGTCGCCGGGGCTGACGGACGCGGCGTAGCGCGGAGCGGCGTCGCGCGCTTCTTGCGGGCGGAAGCGGAGAGATTCCGGGTCAAGCCCGGAATGACTGAAATGTTGCCCGGAATGACTGACGGGTGGCCCGGACGGACTCCGGTCGAGCTGCGGGACGATGATCTCCGGCCCTTCCGGGGCGGGTTCGCGGCGGAGCAGGCAGAGGAGTTCCTTGACCTCGCCGTCCAGTTCGACGACGTGGATCTCGTGGAGGGCAGGGCCCAGCCGCTCCGCGAGCATGCTGAGGTCAGCCATGGGGGAGAGCTTGAGCAGGACCGCCG
>JAEEGI010016671.1_pt1 | contig 15154 bp, 6 predicted proteins | sample 8958751 | NCBI WGS metagenome assembly JAEEGI01 (sample SAMN16246545, study PRJNA631951) | gut metagenome | biome: gut microbiome; feature: rumen; material: KS-attached | host: Bos | place: Iran: Karaj | collected 2018-10
CCGGCGTCGTCGCGGCTGAAGCCGTAGGTCATCTGGGTCAGGTCGTTGGTGCCGAAGCAGAAGAACTCGGCGTCCTTCGCGATCTCATCGGCGGTCAGGCAGGCGCGCGGGATCTCCATCATCGTACCGACCTCGTACTTGAGCTCGGACTTTGCCTTCTTGATCTCGGCGTCGGCTGTCTCGCGGACGACTTTCTCGACGAACTTGAACTCCTTGGACTCGCCAACGAGCGGGATCATGATCTCGGGAACGACTTTCCAGTCGCTGTGCTTCTTCTGAACCTTGATGGCGGCGCGGATGACGGCCTTGGTCTGCATGACGGCGATCTCAGGGTAAGTAACGGTGAGACGGCAGCCTCTGTGACCCATCATCGGGTTGGCTTCGTGGAGGCCCTGGATGATTCCGTTGATCGCCTTCACGGTCTTGCCCTGCGCCTTCGCGAGAGCTTTGATCTCCTCTTTGGTGTTGGGAACGAACTCGTGGAGCGGCGGGTCGAGGAAGCGGATGGTTACAGGCTCGCCTTCCATAGCTTCGAAAAGCTTCTCGAAGTCGCCCTGCTGGTAAGGCATGATCTTCGCCAGTGCGGCTTCACGCTCTTCAACGGTGTCGGAGCAGATCATCTCGCGGAACGCGGCGATTCTCTCGGGGTCGAAGAACATGTGCTCGGTGCGGCAGAGGCCGATGCCTTCTGCGCCGAGTTCGCGTGCCTTCTTGGCGTCGCGCGGTGTGTCGGCGTTGGTGCGGACCTGGAGTTTTCTGAACTGGTCGGCCCATCCCATGATTCTGCCGAAGTCGCCGCCGATCTGGGCGTCAACAGTCTTGATCGCGCCGTCGTAAATGTTGCCGGTGGAGCCGTCGATGGAGATGACGTCGCCCTCGTGGAAGGTCTTGCCGGCGAGAGTGAACTTCTTGTTCTCCTCGTCCATAACGATTGCGCCGCAACCGGAGACGCAGCACGTTCCCATTCCGCGCGCAACAACTGCAGCGTGGGAGGTCATACCGCCGCGAACGGTGAGGATGCCCTGGGATGCCTTCATGCCGGTGATGTCTTCAGGAGATGTCTCGAGACGTACGAGAACGACCTTCTTGCCGGCCTTTTTCCATGCTTCAGCGTCTTCAGCGGAGAAAACGATCTGTCCGCAGGCGGCGCCGGGCGATGCGGGAAGTCCCTTGCCGATCGGCGTGGCGGCCTTGAGGGCCTTCTGGTCGAACTGCGGGTGGAGGAGAGTGTCGAGGTTTCTGGGCTCGATCATGAGGACGGCCTCTTCGGGAGTTCTCATTCCTTCGTCAACAAGGTCGCAGGCGATCTTGAGTGCGGCAGGAGCCGTTCTCTTGCCGGAGCGGCACTGGAGCATGTAGAGCTTGCCGTTTTCGACGGTGAACTCCATGTCCTGCATGTCGCGGTAGTGCTTTTCGAGCTTGTCGCAAACTTCGACGAACTCGGCGTAAGCCTGCGGGAACTGCTCTGCCATCTGGGTGATCGGCATAGGAGTGCGGACGCCTGCAACGACGTCTTCGCCCTGCGCGTTTACGAGGAACTCGCCCATGAGTTTCTTCTCGCCGGTCGCGGGGTCACGCGTGAACGCAACACCGGTGCCGGATTCGTTGTTGAGGTTGCCGAAAACCATCGGCATAACGTTGACCGCGGTTCCCCAGCTGTAGGGGATGTCGTTGTCGCGGCGGTAGACGTTTGCGCGGGGGTTGTCCCAGGAGCGGAACACGGCGCGGATGGCTTCGTAAAGCTGGACCTTCGGGTCGGACGGGAAGTCGCTGCCGAGCTGCTTCTTGTACTCTGCCTTGAACTGCTCGGCCAGCTTCTTGAGGTCGGCTGCTGTCAGGTCGATGTCGAAGTGAACGCCCTTCTCCTCTTTCATCTTGTCGATGAGAGCCTCGAAGTACTTCTTGCCGACTTCCATAACGACGTCGGAGAACATCTGAATAAATCTTCTGTAGGAGTCATACACGAATCTCTCGAACTTCGGATCCGGGTTGCCGGCGATCATCGCGGCGACAACTTCGTCGTTGAGACCGAGGTTGAGAATGGTATCCATCATACCGGGCATCGAAGCGCGCGCACCGGAGCGGACGGAAACGAGCAGCGGGTTCTTGAGGTCGCCGAATTTCTTGCCGTTGATCTTCTCCATGTACTCGACGTTCTTCATGATCTCGGCCATGATCTCGTCGTTGATCTTCCTGCCGTCCTCGTAATACTTGGTGCAGGCTTCGGTCGTGATCGTGAATCCCTGGGGAACCGGAAGACCGATGTTGGTCATTTCGGCGAGGTTCGCGCCTTTTCCGCCGAGGAGCTCGCGCATTTTCGCGTTGCCCTCTTTAAATGTGTAAACATACTTGTGACTCATACTTTAAATACCTCCAAAATAAGTCTAAAAAACAATTTACCGGTTTGACATCTCCGGCTCTTGCAAGCCTTTCCGCTGTCACGCGGTCTTTCTGATATTTCCCGCGTTTTCCCGGAAATGCCGCGGATTTTCCGCAGCCGGGGCCATCTGTATAATTGTACCATCTTTCGTGTTTCCGTTCAAGGTTCTGTCTCGTTTGGAAACGTGAAATCAAGGTTTTATCAAGGTTTCGTCAAGGTTTCGCAAATTTCCGGAAACGCGGAAACGTTCCTGAAATCAATGCCGCCTGCGCAAAGAGCCTTAAAACCGCGTTTTCTCCTCGAGCCATGCCGCCAGGTCGTCAATCTTGACTCTCACCTGCTCCATCGTGTCGCGGTCGCGGATCGTTACGGAGTTGTCGGTCTCGGTGTCGAAGTCGACCGTCACGCAGTAAGGCGTTCCGATCTCGTCCTGCCTTCTGTAGCGCTTGCCGATGCTGCCCGTCTCGTCGTCCTCGCAGGTGAACTTTTTCGACAGCTCGTTGCAGAGCTCGATCGCCTTTTCGGAGAGCTTCTTGGAGAGCGGCAGAACGGCCGCCTTGACAGGCGCGATGGCGGGATGGAAATGGAGAACCGTGCGGACGTCGTTCTTTTCGGCGTCGAGAACCTCCTCGTCGTACGCCTCGCAGAGGAACGCGAGCGTGACGCGGTCGGCTCCGAGAGACGGCTCGATTACGTAGGGAATGTACTTTTCGTTCGTCTCGGGGTCGAAGTACGTGAGGTCCTGACCGGAGCACTCCATGTGGCGTCCGAGGTCGTAGTCGGTTCTGTCGGCGACGCCCCAGAGCTCGCCCCAGCCGAACGGGAACAGATACTCAAAGTCGGTCGTTGCCTTGCTGTAGAACGCAAGCTCCTCCTTCGAGTGGTCGCGCAGCCTCAGGTTGTTCTCGTCGATGCCCAGGCTGAGCAGCCAGTCGCGGCAGTACTTTCTCCAGTACGAGAACCAGTCGAGGTCGGTGCCGGGCTTGCAGAAGAATTCAAGCTCCATCTGCTCGAACTCGCGGATGCGGAAAATGAAGTTGCCGGGCGTGATCTCGTTTCTGAACGACTTGCCTATCTGGCAGATGCCGAACGGAACCTTGCGGCGCGTGGTGCGCTGAACGTTCTTGAAGTTGACGAAAATGCCCTGCGCGGTCTCAGGTCTCAGGTAGATCTGGGTCTGGGTGTCCTCGGTGACGCCCTGGAACGTTTTGAACATCAGGTTGAACTTTCTGATGTCGGTGAAATCGCTCTTGCCGCAGTACGGGCAGGTGATGTTTTTCTCCTTAATATAGGCAACAAGCTGCTCGTTGGTCCAGCCGTCCACCGGGAGCTCGATGCCGTTCTTGGCGTTCCAGTCCTCGATGAGCTTGTCGGCGCGGTACCTTGACTTGCAGCTTCTGCAGTCGAGCAGCGGGTCGTTGAAGCCGCCAACGTGACCGGAAGCGACCCAGACCTGCGGATTCATAAGGATCGCGGAATCCAGGCCGACATTGTATTTTGACTGCTGGATGAACTTCTTCCACCAGGCTTGTTTGACATTGTTTTTAAACAGAACGCCCAAAGGGCCGTAGTCCCAGGCATTGGCCAATCCTCCGTAGATTTCCGAACCGGAATAGATGATTCCGCGGTTCTTACAAAGGTTGACGATTTTATCCATCGTTTTTTCGGAATTGAGCATGTTTGTCTCTCCTCTCGTGATTAACGAATCCATTATATAGACGGGGGTCGGAGAGGTCAAGGAAAACGCCCGTCGGTTGACATCAAGAGGGAAATGGGATAGAATAAGCAAGCCATTTTAGGGCATTTCGGGGTGTAGCGCAGTTGGTAGCGCGCTTGCTTTGGGAGCAAGATGCCGGGTGTTCGAGTCACCTCACTCCGACCATAAAAGGCTGAACAGGAACTGTTCAGTCTTTTTGATTTTTTAAGGCGACTCGAACACCGTAGTCCATCTTTTGCGCAGCAAAAGGGACATATAATTGTTGCCTGCGACAGCAAGCGAAGCGAGGCTGTCAAATCCTGTCACTCCGACCAAAAGCAGCGGGGAGTCTTATGACTCCCCGCTGCTTTTTTATTGATACAGGCTTGAAATGAAACACCGTTTATCACCATTTATACTCCGTTAATTCACCGTTGATTTCCCATTTATACGGCGTGCGGTTTGAGTAAATGTCAAGGGGCTTTATTTTATGCTCCTTCTGTATTTCAAAATACGCCCGACGCACATCGGCAAATTTTTCGCCGTCAAGAGAGGCGCAGGAGGTGAAAAGCATCGTGTCGCTTTTTGAAAGAATGTCGAGCCACTGTCTGTTTTTCTCCCACGGAATATTGTCGCCGAGAATACCGACGCAGTCCGCGTCGACAAGATAGAAGTTTCCGTTCTGACATAGTCGGAAGGCGAGCGTGTTAACGCCGTTATCGCGCGTCGTTTCCCAGTGTCTGCCGCTTGTGTCTCCGCCCGTTCTGTTAATCTGGACTAGACCTGCGCAAAGGTGCGAAATGGTATTACAGCCTATAATCAGCATATCGCCGCAGGCTTTTTTGATGAGTTTGTAAAAATCGAGCGCTATCTCGGCGTTGGTTTTTGTTTCGTCCTTAAAATGCCAGTCCTCATCGTTCGTAATTCCAAACGTAAGGTTACAGCCGTAACTGCCGAACAGGTCGTGGGTTGAAAAATCATGTTTAATAAGCTCAAAGCCCCATGATTTAATCTTATTAATATCGTTTACGATTAAAGCCTGCACTCTTCCGTCGGTCGGGTCAAGAAACTTTCTCTCGCCGTTTCTGAATACTTTCATATCGTCGGTGACCTCTTCGGACTCGTTTTCGAGAAACCTTATCCAGATTCCGGGCCTTACGCCGAGCGATTTGAATTCGTCCGCAATGCTTTTCATATCTCCGTATTTTTCATTTGGTATATACGGTCCGCGTGTATCAAGAAGCTGCCAGCCGTCGTCAATAACCATAAACGGCGGATTCTCTATACCATCGGCAAGCTTCGCCTGAAGCCTTGCGTCGCTTAAAATCTCTTCGCGGCTGCTTTCGCCGTAAGCGTAATACCAGTTGTTGCCGCCGTAGATTTTTTCTTTCGGGAGAAGCGGTGAGTCGCAAAGTTCTTTACAGTATTTGCAAAGCGCGTCGAAAATCGGCAGGGGATAGCGCCTGAAAACGAAGGTGCAAAGCTCAAGCATTCGTCCGCCGAGACTGACTCCGTGCGAGCCGCTTCTGCAATCGATATGCGCCGTAACGCCGCTTTCATCGTAAGAGAAACAGACGAAGGAGTTACAGCCCGTTTTAACGCCGAGACAGAAGGTTTCACTGTCCGTCTGCGCCGTGAAGTACCAGGGCAGAAAGTCCGCGTGTTTTTTGAACTCGTCTGCGCACAGATTACCGTAGCTTGTCTCCCACGCGTCGCCGCAGACGTAAGGCTTTCCTTCGGTTTTGAAGCTCCATTTTAACCTGACGTATTTCGGTCTGCTTTTTTCGGCTTTAATGCTTAACGTGAGACCGTTTTCGCTGTAATCAAACGAAAGCGCGGTGTCGTTAAGAGAGTCCTCATTTTCGATTTCGTAGGTGAAATCGTGTAAGTTGAAGTTGTTCATAGCTGTCCGTCCTTATTAATTCTAAAATAAAGCATAGTTATATCGTCAAAGGAATAATTAATCAATGAAAAAACGCTCTCATTGAGAGCGTTTTTTTGATTATTCCAGCGCTTCGGCTGCCTTTTTCAGACTGTCGATAATCGCAATATGCTGCGGACAGGCGCCTTCGCACTGACCGCATTCGATACAGTCGGTCGCTTTGCCGCAATCTGCGGTAGCGTTAAGATAAGCCTTTTTTGCCTCGTCGAGCTGACCGTTGCCCAGCTGAAGATTGAGCGCCGAGAAAATATCGGGTATCGGAATCTGCATCGGACAGCCTTCGGTACAGTAATGACAGGCGGTGCAGGGGATAGTCGAAGACTGACCGAGTATCCTCTGAGCCTTGCGTATGATTTCCTGCTCGTCTTCGCCCAGAGGCTTGAAATCCTTCATGTACGAGAGATTGTCCTGCATCTGCTCAACGTTTGACATACCCGAAAGTACGGTAAGTATTCCGTCGAGCGAAGCGGCGAAGCGTATAGCCCACGATGCCGCCGACATATCGGGAGCATATGCCCTGAACATCTGCTCTATTTCCTTGTCGGGCTTGGCAAGTGAGCCGCCCTTGACAGGTTCCATAACGACTATCGATTTTCCGTGCTTACGTGCAACCTCGTAGTTTGCCCTTGAGGTTACCTTCGGGTTTTCCCAGTCGGCGTAATTGAGCTGAAGCTGAACGAATTCAACGTCGGGATGCTCGGTCAGAAGCTTGTCGAGCAGCTTCGGCCCCGCGTGGAATGAGAAACCGACGTGCTTTATAAGTCCCTTTTCCTTCTGTTCCTTTACGAAATCCCAGAGATGAAATTTGTCGTATTTTTCGTAATTGTTCTCCATAAACGCGTGGAGCAGATAGTAGTCAAAATAGCCCGCGCCCGTTCTTTCAAGGCTTGTGAAAAATTCCTTTTTTGCGAATTTCTCGGTCGGCGCAACGCCGGCGTTCAGCTTGCTTGCGAGGGTAAAAGCGTCGCGCGGATAGCGGTCAACGAGAGCCTTTTTCGTAGCAGATTCGCTGCCGAGATACACGTAAGCGGTATCAAAATAGGTGAAGCCCGCTTCAATGAACATATCGACCATTTGCTTTGTCTGCTCAACGTCGATTATAACGCCTTTTTTAGGCAGTCTCATAAGTCCGAAGCCAAGCTTCGGGATATCCTTGCCGAAATAATCAGCCATATTATCGCCCCTTTTCTTAAGGTTTGTTTATGCTGTAATTATATCAAAAAATGAGAAAAAATACAATGAAATAATTATTTCAATTCACTTTGATTAAATCTGTCTATTACATACAAAAACACCCTTGGATTCCCAAGGGTGTCATTTGTTCAGTTATTAAAACTTGCCTGCCTTTGCAGCTTCCTCAATGGAAACAGCAACGGAAACGGTCATACCTACCATCGGGTTGTTGCCCGCGCCGATAAGTCCCATCATCTCAACGTGAGCAGGAACTGACGAAGAGCCTGCGAACTGAGCGTCGGAGTGCATTCTGCCCATGGTGTCTGTCATACCGTAGGAAGCGGGGCCTGCAGCCATATTGTCGGGGTGGAGCGTTCTGCCCGTGCCGCCGCCCGAAGCAACTGAGAAGTACTTCTTGCCTGCTTCGATTCTTTCCTTCTTGTAGGTACCCGCAACGGGATGCTGGAAACGTGTCGGGTTGGTCGAGTTGCCGGTGATGGAAACGTCAACGTTTTCCTTCCACATGATAGCAACGCCTTCTTGAACGTCGTTTGCGCCGTAGCAGTTAACCTTTGCTCTTGAGGAGTTGGGGTCCTTTGAATAGCACTTGCGGAAAACTTCCTTAAGCTCGCCTGTATGATAATCGTATTCGGTTTCAACGTATGTGAAGCCGTTGATTCTCGAAATAATCTGAGCAGCGTCCTTACCAAGACCGTTAAGGATAACTCTAAGGGGCTTCTGACGAACCTTGTTTGCCTTCTCAGCGATACCGATTGCGCCCTCGGCAGCTGCGAACGACTCGTGACCTGCGAGGAATGCGAAGCACTCGGTGTCCTCTTCAAGAAGCATTTTACCGAGGTTGCCGTGGCCGAGACCGACCTTTCTGTGGTCGGCAACAGAGCCGGGGATGCAGAAAGCCTGAAGGCCTTCGCCGATAGCGGCAGCTGCGTCGGCAGCCTTGCGGCAGCCCTTCTTGATAGCGATAGCGGCGCCTACGGTGTAAGCCCACTTTGCGTTTTCAAAGCAGATAGGCTGAATGTTCTCAACCATGTGATATACGTCAAGACCTGCGTCCTTTGTAATCTGTTCAGCTTCGTCGATTGATCCGATGCCGTACTCAGCGAGCTTGGAAAGGATCTGCTTTTCTCTTCTCTCATAAGATTCAAATTTAGCCATTATTCTTTCCTCCTCAATTATTCTTTTCTCGGATCAATGAACTTTACGGCGTCAGCAACTCTGCCGTACTGTCCCGATGCCTTCTCAAGTGCGGTAGCGGCGTCGTTACCTGCCTTGATGAAGTCCATCATCTTGCCGAAGTTTACATACTTATAACCGATAATTTCATCGTTCTCGTCAAGTGCGAGATCGGTGATATAGCCGTCTGTCAGCTCAAGGTAACGCGGGCCCTTTGCAAGTGTGCCGTAGGTTGTTGCAACCATTGAACGCGCGCCCTTACCGAGATCCTCAAGACCTGCGCCGATCTGAAGGCCGCCCTCTGAGAAGGCTGACTGTGTTCTGCCGTAAACTATCTGTAAAAACAGCTCTCTCATAGCTGTATTGATAGCGTCGCAAACGAGGTCCGTATTAAGAGCCTCAAGAAGTGTTCTGCCGGGGAGAATTTCGGACGCCATAGCCGCCGAATGAGTCATACCCGAGCAACCGATTGTTTCAACAAGAGCTTCCTGGATGATGCCGTCCTTGACGTTGAGCGAGAGCTTGCAGCAGCCCTGCTGGGGAGCGCACCAGCCGATACCGTGAGTATAGCCGGAGATATCGGAGATATCCTTAGCCTTAACCCATTTTGCTTCTTCCGGTATGGGAGCTGCGCCGTGAGCTACGCCCTGGTTAACACAGCACATACCGTTAACTTCCGATGAATAGACCATAAAAGTTGTCCTCCTTATTTTTTCAATCCGTAAAGGAAAGTTTACTGTTTCAAGGCGGTGTTTTCATAAGCACACACCTTCAAATTATTTTATCATAACAAACTTGCTTTTTCAATAGAATTTGACAAAAAATTAACAGTCAATATTTACAAAAAGAGTCCCGAGCGTGTAAAGGCGAACAACTTTACAGAAAAAAGCACTATTGTTTTTAACTGTGAGTTGAAAAAATCCGTTTTTTGTGATAATATGATTTTGTATTTTGTAAAAGGAGGCATACCGTGGACGGTTATTTCGGTAAAATCGGCTCGTCGTTTTCGTCAATGTGGCATTCCCGCGAGGGGATAAATCTTAAAAGTATCCGCTTGTCAAGGATGTGCTATATGCTGGCATACGCCTTTGAGCTGATACTGTTTTCGGTGCGCGGACACTTTATGCCCGTGGGCGCGGACGTATGCGGCGTTTCGGGAGGCACGATAATCGTCGCCGTACACGGTATTACCTCGGTTGTTGTAATGCTGCTGTGGTCAAAGCGCTTCAAGCCGCTCGTATGGGCTTCGGTGTCGGTGATGGTGCTCGGCTTCGTGCCGTACATACTGTTGCCCGAGTCTGACTTAAGGCTTGTGTTCGCAATAGTTGCCTACGCAGGACTCGGCGGTGCGGTTACCTCGGCAAGGTGCGGCTTCGCCTTCGCCGTCAATAATGCAGAGCGTCTTGTCGGAATGGTAATAATGTTCTTCTCATGTGCGGTTGTGCGCTATATCGATGCCGACACCGCCAATCCCGTTTTCTGGGCGCAAGTGCTGCCGATGCTGCTTGTAATTGCGCTTAGCATTTGCCTTATCATGTTCAGGGAAAAGGACCTTGAGGTCAGGGAATCCTCGGACAAAGCTGACGCCGGGGCTATGTACTGGGCGCTGGCATACTTTATGATGTACTTCACCGTTGACGGCTATATGTGGGGAATACTTGACTCGGACAACCGTGCCGAATATAAATTCCTTCTGGCAGGTCTTTTTATAGCGGGTGCGGTGCTTGTGCTGATGATGACTGTGCTTAAGCTCAACGTGTGGCACGTCTGGAATTTCTTTTTTGCCGTCACCGTTGCGATGGCGCTGTTCACGGTCTTTGCCGGCAAAATCGGCTCGCGCAAGCCTCAGTATTTCTTTTCGGGACTTGCCGACATCGGCTGGCCGCTCAGTATTTATATGCTTGCCTGCGTTCAGCGGCGCTTTGCAAGCTATAAGCTGCTGAAAAAATGCACGCTTATTTTTGCGATTGCTTCGCCGATACTTTACTTCTCCGACGACTTTTTCGAGGATTTTTATCCCGAGCTGTCGCCGATAGCGATGCTTGTCACCGTAATGGTGTTTACGGTGCTTGCTCTGATGCTTTCACCGTTCAGTTATAAGCAGCTGTTTTCGCTTAAATGGATAACCCAGCTGAGCGCAAACGATATGGAGCTTATCCGCGAAAAGGTTGACGAGCAGGACAAATTCGGCGAATACGCTCTCACCCCCAGACAAAAGGAAATTGCAATACTTCTTCTCGCCGCAAAGACAAGACGGCAGATTGCAGGGGAGCTCGGCGTTTCAGAATCGACAGTCAAGAATCATACCTCGGAGCTTTACAAAAAACTCGGTATAAACAGCCGTGTCGAGCTTTTTAAGATTTTCGGCGTTAACGAAGATGTAAATACCGACGACGGAATTTAAGAGCTATAATTTAAATAACCCCCGATGAAAATCGGGGATTTTTTATTTGTTTTTTGCCGAAAAGAGCCAACCTGCCCAAATGTCCTAATTGATACAGGACACTCTTTCTATTATAGTTATTATGTAGAATAATACTTTGAAATACAATTCTGAGGTGAGGTTTATGAAAAACAGTTATATCAGCAAAGCGCTTGCGATAGCGTTATCGGTATTGCTTATCGCAATGTGCATTCCGTTTTCGGCGTTTGCTCTCGACCCGGTCAGTTACGTCGATGAAAACGGTGACACATACTCGGTTACCAATTACACGATAATCGACGGCAGCAGTTCCTGGACAATCAGCAACAGCGGCTGGTACGTGCTCAATAGCAACAAGACGTTTTACGCCGACACGGCTTACGGCTCGGTTTTTGTCAACGGCGGCGACGTCAAGTTCATACTTTGCGACGACTGCACCTTGTCCTGCTACGGAATAAGAATTACTTCCGGCTCAAAGCTTACCGTTTACGGTCAGACGGACGGAACCGGCAAGATTTATTCTTATAAGTACGGAAACTACAACTCGGTCAGCGGCATTTATGTTGAGGCCGGCAGCCAACTTGTAATTAACAGCGGTACCGTTGATGCAAGAGGCGGTTACCAGAAGGCAGGTATCACCGGCCAAGGTAGTATTACCATAAACGGCGGTACGGTTAATGCGGTCGGCGGCGACAGCTCTGCCGGTATAGGCGCATATTACTCGGACGGAGTTACTAACTGTACGGGTTCGCTCGTTATTAACGGCGGTAACGTTACGGCAACGGGCGGTACGAACGCCGCAGGCATCGGCGGTGCGGGAAAGACCGGCACCGCGACGGGCGGCAATTGGAACTCGGTCGAGATTAATGGCGGTACCGTTACTGCGACAGGCGGTCAGTATGCAGCGGGTATCGGCTGCGGCTATCTTACAAACTGCGGCGATATCACAATTAACGGCGGCACGGTTACGGCGAATCCCGGACCGGGCGGCTCAAATAACGCTACCGGTGAAGCTATCGGTAAGTACGGAGTTTACGTTACCGGTACCGGTGTAACGCTTCGTGGCTCGGTAGGTGTCGTTTCAATCAACGGCGGTAACGTTACGGCTAACGGTTCGATAGGCGGCTCGTCAACAGTTTTGAGCTGGACCGATTTGACCGACAGTATTTATGCAACCGGCTACACTTCCTCGAATATTTCAATTCTTAAAACTTTCAGGGTAGGTACAAGTTCGGCTCTTGCCACTCCCGACTATATCGCGGGCCAGACCATTTATGCGTTTGATCCTCAGACAGCCGTCCACGTAAATCTTTATGATGATGACGGCGTAACTCTTATAGATACCGTTGATGTCATTCCGGGCGGTGTTCCCGTAAGACCGGACAATCCCCGTAAGGCGGGATACAGATTTGTTGAATGGCAGTTGAACGGTTCAACCTATAATTTCGATGCAGCTATCAGCAGCGATATAGACGTTCTCGCCGTATGGACGGCAAATTCGTCAATCGACTATCTTGACGGCAACGGCGTTTCGCACACTCTTGCGGCAAACGCCTATACCGCGCTTGATTCGGTTACCATGCCTACAACGCTGACAAGCGGCTGGTACGTTGTGGATTCTAATCTTACCTACAACGCAGCTGCGGGCAGAATAACAGTCAGCGGTGATGTCAATCTCGTTATTGCCGACGGATGCTTATTCTCAGTACAGAAGGGTATTGCCGTTAACTCCGGCAACTCGCTCACAATTTACGGTCAGTCGGGCGGTACGGGTACTTTATCCGTTGCGAACGCTCAGAACAACTGCGCCGCCATAGGCGGTGACAGCGGTTATTCCTGCGGTACCGTTACGATAAACGGCGGTATAATCAATGCAACCGCTTACACCAATGGTGCAGGTATCGGCGGCGGCAACGGCGGTGCGGCGGGCAATATCGTCATTAACGGCGGTACGGTTACCGCTACGGGCAGAAACTCTGCCGGTATCGGATGCGCCTGCAACGCATCGGGCGGTACGGTTACAATTAACGGCGGTACCGTTACGGCAAACGGCGGCAGTAATTCGGCTGCCATAGGCGGCTCCAACGTAGCTACCAATAAAATTACAATAAACATCAACGGCGGTAATATTACAGCCAACGCTTACACATATACGAACACAAGCACAAACGAAACGACCGTTTACTACGGTATCGGCGGCGGAACCGACGCAGGTAAAGCGGATATAAACCTGAGCTGGTCGGCTGCTTCCGACAGAATTACCGCTACCAACTACAACGGCACGGTCAATTTCGTTAAGAACTTCGTGCTTGAAAATACAAACACCATAGCCGTTAAATCAAATATCGACGGCAATACCATAGCTCCCTATGACGGAGTTGTTTACAGTGTCAGTTTCTTTGACGAAACAGGTTCGACTATCCTTTTCCCACAGCAGAGCATTGCCTCAGGCTGTACTGCAATAAGACCTTATAATCCCACAAAGAGCGGCTATAAGTTTATCGAGTGGCGTCTTAACGGCGTTGCCTACGATTTCTCGGCACCCGTTACGGCCAATATCTCGCTTCGCGCTCATTGGGAAGCGGGCGGCGATATTGACTATATTGACGAAAACGGCGACACTCAGACAATAACTCAGGGTAATTACGAATTTATCGAATCAACCGACACTCAGCTTACGCTGACAAGCGGCTGGTACGTATTCATGGGCGACGTTTCGATATCAAAGAGAATTTTACTTGACGGCACGGTTAATCTCATTCTTTGCGACGGGGCCGAGATTACAGTTCCGAAAGGTATAGCTCTTGACTCAGTTGACACGCTTAACATTTACGGTCAGGCGAATTCGGACGGTGAGCTTACAATCACTTCACCCGGCGATTACAACCCTGCTATTGGTACTGACGGTAATTCTTCATCAACGTACTATACAGGCGGTACAATAGTAATTAACGGCGGCGTAATCAACGCGCAGGGCGGCGCTTACGCGGCAGGTATCGGCGGCGGCAGAAAAGCAACCGGAAAGACCATTATAATCAACGGCGGTACCGTTAACTCAAGGGGCGGTACCAGCGCGCCCGGTATCGGTTCGGGCTTCAGTTCTGCAAATTCCGATACGAACATCACCATTAACGGCGGTACCGTTAATGCAACAGGTAACAGCAACGGCGCCGGTATCGGAAGCTCGTTCTCGGGTTATTACAGCTCAATAGTAATTAACGGAGGTACGATTAACGCAACCGGCGGAAACAATGCCGGTATAGGCGGTTCTGCCGCTACGTATGCAACACAGCCCATAACCATTAACGGCGGTACGATTATAGCTCATGGCTCAAACGATTCGGCTGCAATCGGAGGCGGTTATAATAAGGACCTTTCTTTGATAGTCATCAACGGCGGCAATATCGACGCTTCAACCGGCGGTATCGGCGCGGCGAATAACATTTCTTACCCGAACTGCGCCGTTGAACTGAATTGGACAAACGCTTCCGACAGCATTACCTCTGGCAGCTATAACGGCAGCGTAACATTTACAAAGGACTTTGTAATAAGCGGCACCGATACGGTTGCTACTGATTCAAATATTGCAGGCGAAACAATCATTCCCGATATTGATTTTACAGTCAGCTTCTTCGACGAGGACGGCGTAACCGTACTTGCAGCGGCGCAGACGGTTAAGAACGGTCAGTATGCAACCGAGCCTGCGGCTCCGACAAAGTACGGCTTCACCCTCAGCGGCTGGCTTAAAGGCGGCGCAGTATTTGACTTCACAACTCCGATATACGGCGACACGGTTCTTACGGCGGGCTGGCTTGCGCTCGATCCCATTGACTATAAGGACGAAAACGGCAACTCGCAGACCTGCACGGCTTACTATCCGCTTACAGCCGATATGACCAATCTTTCAGACGCATGGTATGCGGTTACGGACGACGTAACAGTCAGCGACAGAATGACGGTAAGCGGTACGGTTAATCTCCTGCTTTGCGACGGCGCAACGCTCGAAGCGGTCAAGGGCATAACCGTTCCCGTCGGCGCAACGCTCAACGTTTACGCCGAAACGAGTTCGGGCGCACTTACTGTTTTCGCACCCGACGACAATGATGCGGGTATCGGCGGACAGGGCGGCGCTTCGGCAGGTAACATCAATATCAACGGCGGTACGGTAACCGTTGACAGCGGCGTCGGAGCTTCGGCTATCGGCGGCGGCTCGGCGGGCAGCATAAGCTTTAACAGCGGTATCATTACAGCCAACGGCAACGTGGGCGCCGATTCAAGCGCTTCCGACGGAAGCGGCTACAGCTTAACGCTTAAATGGAACGACAGCGCTGACGATATTTATACTTT
>JAEEGI010016674.1_pt1 | contig 15151 bp, 8 predicted proteins | sample 8958751 | NCBI WGS metagenome assembly JAEEGI01 (sample SAMN16246545, study PRJNA631951) | gut metagenome | biome: gut microbiome; feature: rumen; material: KS-attached | host: Bos | place: Iran: Karaj | collected 2018-10
CCGATGCATTCCCGGGCGCGGACACGACATCCTTCGCAGAGCGGTGGGCATCGGCTCTGGTGGAACGGCTGCGAAAATTCATCGACAGCATACCCTTCCCTTCCGAGGGAACGACTCCCCTGCTGAAGGCACTCCTGACCGGCGACCGGAGTGAACTGTCGCGGGACACCGTCCGGGTATTCCGGGAAAGCGGCGGGGCACATTTGCTGGCCCTGTCTGGGCTGCATATCGGCATTCTCTATCTCATTCTTTCGAAACTCCTGTGGCCGCTCGGGAACAGTCTGAGCGCCCGCCGCTTCCGATATGGGCTGATCCTTCTCGCCGCCGGATTCTTTACCCTGATGACCGGAGCCTCCCCTTCCATCGTCCGGGCCTTCCTTTTCATCTTCCTGACCGAAACCGCCCGGATTACGGGGAGACCGCGGGATCCGCTCCGGGTGCTAGCCACAGCCCTGCTGATCCAGCTTGTCATCTCTCCATCGGCCATCGTTTCCGTGGGATTCCAGCTTTCCTATCTGGCGATGACGGGAATCTTCCTGCTTTACCCGGTCCTGGAAGGATGGTATCCGGAAAGCACTCGCTTCGATCCGGTCCGGAAAATCTGGCAAGCCGCCGCGCTGTCCATCTCCTGCCAGGTGTTCACCGGTCCCCTCGCCTGGTTCCGTTTCCACACTTTCCCGACCTACTTCCTCCTGACGAACCTTCTGGCCATGCCCGTCACGACCTGCTTGATGGGTTCCGCCGTGGCAACGCTCGTTTTCCGGGGCATCGGCTTCCGCTCCGGTTTCCTCATCCAGGTCACGGATGCCCTCGCGGGTCTCCTCATCTGGATCCTGCAGACTATTTCGTCAATGTGAATCCCGGCGTGGCCCATTCCGTCATGGAGCCGTCCTCCGCCGTGAAGATCAGATACCCCTCCGTGCCGTCCAAACCCTGGAGCAGTTCACGGGCGGCGTCCAGACCGATGACCATGCACCAGGTCGCCAGGGCGTCGGCGTCGGCTGCCCCGTCCGGGCTTACGACGGTAGCGCTCAGAAGGTTATGCTGCACGGGATAGCCGCTGCGCGGGTCGATGGAATGCGCATATTTGCGCCCGTCCCGGACATAATACTTCCGGTAATTCCCGGATGTCACGATACCGGCGCCCCTGCCACCGGATGACCAGATACCGTCCAGTTCGGCCCCCACCGTATCGGTACCGTCAACCGGCCGGTCATAGGGCCGGTCCACGCCCACGTTCCACGGACGGCCGGACGGATTGTGCCCGTCGCACCAGATTTCGCCGATGTCCACGAGCATGTCCTTTGCTCCGATGGAATAAAGATAAGCCGCCACCAGGTCGCAGCTGTAGCCCTGCGCAATGGCATTGTAATTCAAGACAACCGGAGTGTCCGCCCCATCAAGACGAAGGTCAGCCACCGATAGAAGGCCATCTGCACGAGGCGTCATGACCGGTTTCAACAAGCTCATCCCGCAGGACGACTTGATGGTTTCCACCTCCTTGTCCGAAGGCATTTCTCCCGACTTGAAACCGAAGCCCCAGGCATCGTACAAAGGCCCGGCCGCGAAATCCAGCACGCCCTCCGACCGCTCATACCAGCCATAGGCCACCCGGTACATTTCCAGGAACAGGCCATTCGGCCGGATGGTCTCCCCGGCATTGAACCGCGACAGAAGGGAACCCTTGTTGTAGCCGGACAAGGTCGTGTCGATGCGGGTAAGGATGGCCTCCACCGAATCCCGGATTTCATCCGGCGCGACACGGACGCCTTTCAGATTGACTTTCACCGCATAGACGCCCCCCTGGGCATGGCCGGAAACCTGGATGTAGCGGTCCCGCTCTCCGCAGGCGGAAAGGAGCAGCACGACAAGGACGGCGAGGACGGATTTTTTCATTTCGAAAGGTGGTTGCGGCAAGATAGTTGCACAAAATTAAGATTATTTCACGATATTTGCAGATTGAATACGAAAATTCATTTATGAAGAAACGCTTTTTGCTTTATACAACCCTGCTCCTGGCCGTCTTTTCCGCCTTTTCCTGCAAGAAAGACGAAGAAGAAACCGAGATCAAACCATCTCTGTACGGGGTTGATTTCGACATTCCCACCTTCGCCCGTCCTGACGACCAATTCACGCTGGTCCCTTACGGCGTCTATACCGGAGACGGGAAGGAACTCGAGAAAGTCCAATACAAGTGGCGGATCAACGGCGGCGATTATTCGGACCCGATGGACACTTTCGAACTCAAGAATCTGCAGGTAGGCAACTACACCGTGTCCTGCCAGGCCTTTGACCCGGACAACAACTACTACGCCACATCCGTCAGCAAGACTCTCATCGTCATCGACCCGTCCCTCGGGAAAACACTGACCGGCACCGGTATTACCACCGCCGACACGCACATTTCCGACGATCGTGACAAAGCGGGTGAAAGTGAATACTACTACACCCATATCGGCGACCTGGACTGGTTCCGCAACAACCTCGCCTGGACCGGCGCCGGAATCGCCTACGAGAATGCTGACGTCACCTCCTATCCTCTCGGCCGTTTCTATACCTGGGATGAGGCCATGACTGCCTGCCCCGATGGCTGGCGCCTGCCGACCGATGCAGAATGGGAGGCCCTGGGGACCGAGGCCGGTCCCCTGCTGTGCGACGCTTTCCTGAACGGGAAAAAGATGTGGGAATACTGGCCCGACGTGCCCCATACGAACACCACCGGTCTCGCCGTCATCCCTTCCGGCTATGCGCTCCCGGCCATCACCACCCCCACTTTCAAGCGCCTTTACAGCTACGCCGCTTTCTGGACTTCGACGGTTTCCCCGCAAGACAGCCGGATGGCCGCCTACCGGTACATCTACGCAGAAGAGAATGAGATCAGGGCTACATACGGCGAAAAGGGCTCGCTGGCCCTTTCCGTACGTTGTGTGCGCTGACAGATAGAGTTTATCGCAGATCAGTGATAATGAATGAATCGGGAAGCGATTTCACGTCCAGCGTGAAGTCGCTTTTTCCTTGCTTGTCCAGGAAGACAATGTTCTTCAGGACAAACCGCGCCGAGGTCTTCTCGTCCAGGACAAGCGTCACATCCAGGGAGTTGGCGGAGGATGCATTGACCCGGATCTTGTCCATGTAGGACTTGTAGGAGCTGATGAAGAGCGCCGGATTGGTGAAGAGATCTTCCTTGGCGACCTTCTCGATGAGGACTTCCTCCGCGGCGCGGTCCATGCTCCAGCGCGTGGCGCCGTCGCTGCGCACTTCCAGGCCGAGACCCGAAAGCAGGTAGGCGTTGTCCTCCACGGTGACTTCGCCATCGGTAATCTGCGTCATCGGCTTGCCGCCCTGGGAGAGGCTGTAGGTATAGTGGAACTGCACCCGGTGGTCCGGAACGCGGTCCAGAAGGGGGATGTTGCCCTGCGCAAAGGCGCAGAGGGAAAGCAGGATGGCCGTAAGGCCGGTTACGATTCTTTTCATGACTCTCCGTTCAAAAAGTGGCTCAGGATCTGGTCCAGCTCATTGAAATCCTTTACCAGGACTTCGCGCGGCTTGGAACCGTTCTGCGGTCCCACGATGCCGGCGGCTTCGAGCTGGTCCATCACCCTACCTGCTTTTGCATAACCCATGCCAAGCCGACGCTGAAGGTCGGAAGTGGAGCCACGCTGACTCGTGACGATAAGGCGCGCGGCCTCTTCGAAACGTTCGTCGATCTGCTTCATGTCCACCATGCCGCCACCGCTTTCTTCCCCTTCGGCCGGGGCGGGTTCGGGCAGATAGTACGGAGTATTGTATGATTTCTGGTAACCGATCTGGCATCCCACGGCCTTCGTGAGGTCCGCGATCTCGTCGTTGCCGATGAAAGCGCACTGGATGCGTTCCATTTCGACGCCGCTGTACAGCAGCATGTCACCGCGGCCGATGAGCTTGTCCGCACCCGGCTGGTCCAGGATGGTGGACGAGTCGATACGGGAAGTCACGCGGAAAGCGATGCGCATCGGGAAATTCGCCTTGATGAGGCCGGTGATCACGTCCACGGTCGGACGCTGGGTGGCGAGGATCACGTGCAGGCCCGCCGCACGCCCCTTCTGGGCCAGTCGGATGACGGACGTGGTGATGCTCCGGGCGACGGCCTTGGATTCCGGACCGGCACCAACGGACATCGTCAGGTCTGCATACTCATCGATGACGACCACGATATACGGAAGGAAATGATGCCCCTCGGTAGGCAGCAGATGGCGGTCGCGGTACTTGTCGTTGTACAACTTGATGTTGTTCACGCCCGCCTTGTTCAGGAGGGTGTACCGGTCGTCCATCTCCACGCACAGGGACTGGAGCACCGCCGATGCGCTCTTGGCGTTCTTGACGATGGCCTGGTCCATCTCGTCCTGGGCATCCGCCGCATTCGGAAGGACGGCCAGGTAATGGTTGATGAGCTTCGCATAGGAGGAGAACTCCACCATCTTCGGGTCGATGAACACGAACTTCAGCTCCGAAGGATGCTTGGAATACAGCAGCGAGGACACGATGACGTTCAGGCCCACGGACTTACCCTGCTTCGTAGCACCCGCAACCAGCAGGTGCGGAGCATCGGCCAGGTCAAAAACCTTGACTTTCTGGGAGATGGTGTAACCGATGGCGACAGGCAGTTCCGCCTTGCTCTCGCGGAAGGACTCGTCGTTCAGGAGCTGCTTGAGCGGGACGATGGAGGCCGTGTCATTCGCCACCTCAATGCCGACGGAGTCGGACAGGGTGACGATGCGGACACCCTTCGCATTCAGCGAAATGGCGATATCGTCCTGCAGCATCTTGATGGAGGCGATCTTCACGCCCGGGGCGGGATACACCTTGTATAGGGTGACGGTCGGACCCACGATGGCCGTGACGTCCTTGACCTGGATCTTGTAGCTCGCGAGAGTCGCGCGAATCTTGTTGTTGTTGCGGTTCAGTTCATCCTGGGAAACCTCATGGCGGGCATTGGCATAGTCGCCGAGGATGTCCAGCGAAGGGAACTTGTATTTGGGCAGGTCGTCCCGGTTGTTGATGCGCGGGAGCGGCTCCCTGACAGCCTGATCCAGCGTGTCGTCCGTCTGGACCGTGAAAGTCCCCTCCCCTTCCGGAGCAGTCTCTTCTGCTACGGTGGCAGGAATTGGAGACACGGCCGTGGCCACCCGGACCGGTTCGGGTTCGGGCTCGGGTTCCGGTTCAGGCTCCGGAACGGGTTCCGGGACGGGTTCCGGGGCGGGCTTGCGTTTCCGGAAAGCAAACGGGGCCGGCTCCGGTTCCTCTTCTTCCACGGACTCGTTCTTGGGCAGGGATCCGAAACCGCCCGTCAGGAAATAGATCCAAAGACCGGCAAGGGCCAGCAGGACCAGGGCCGTGACGATGAAACCGACCAGGTTGATGGATGAATCCACCAGGGCCGCGCCGGCGCGTCCGCCGAGGCCGCTACCGAAAAGCGTATCCCATCCGGCGATACGGCTGATGAACGCAAGGAGCCAGGAACCGATGAAAGTGCCCGTGAAGGAATAGACGAACCATTTGCCCAGCGGAACCCGGAGCTTGGGAACGGCGCGGCTGAGGGTCCAGGCCACGAGGAATGCAATCAGACCCAGCGCAGCCACTCCGAAACTGCGGGTCACCAGGAAGTGCCCCCAGCGGAAGCCGAGCTTGGAACTGGCATTGTGGACGGGGACGTCGCTTTCCAGCAGAGACGGCTCGGACAGGAGGCTCGCATCCTGCTTCCAGGTGAAGAGATAGGAGCCCACCGCAATCGCGGTGAACAGGGTGAAAATACCCAGCAGGACGGCGGCGACGATCCGGTATTCGGACCGCCGCTTCTCGTCGAGTTCCGACCAGTATGCGGAAGGACTTTTCAGTTTCATTTCTTCTTTCCGTTCTTCTTGAAGTTGACCCACTGCTTCTTGCCGCCGTTGCCGCCGCCCCGGTTGAAGCCCATGTTCATTCCCGGGCGGGAGTAGTTCGCATTCGTATCGATCTTGGAAAGCTCCAGGCCTTCCGGAACAGTCACGCGGCCGCCGGAAAGACGCTCGATGTCGGCGAAAATCGTCTCGTCGGCCACGGTGTCCTTGTTCCAGATCAGGTATTGCTGGCGCATGTAAATGGCGAGGGAGCGGATCATCGCGGTCTTCACATCCCCTTCCGGCTCGCTGGCGATCAAATCGATGATGCTCTCGATGTTGCGGCCGTAGTGACGCGCCTTGATGGGCTTCGTGTTCAGGGGAATCGTCTCCGGGCGGCTGTTGATGACCTCCGGCACCGGCGCGGGATAGGGTGCGTCGATATCCAGGTCATAGCCGGCGATCATGTACAGGTGGTCCCAGAGTTTCTGCTCGAAGTTCTCCTGCTGGTGCACCTGCGGGTTCAGGCTTTCCATCACTTTCACGATGGCGCGGGCCTGTTCGGAGCGCTTCACACGGTCCGGAATCTCCTTCATGATTTCGACCATTTTCAGCACGTTCCGCCCGTACTCGGGCATCGCCAGTTTCTCGACTTCGGTATTATAGTACAGCTTGATGGTGTTCTCGTTCGCTTCCATTCTTCTCAGACATTTCGTATAGCACGCAAAGATAATGAAAAAACCGCACACGAAAAAACTCAGACCTCAACGAATTCGTCCTCTCCGTTTTCACGGATATACCAGAGCGTGCCGGTGACGGGAGCGTACCCGAGGGCGCGGTAAAGGTCCATGTATGAACGGACTTGCCGGACATGCTCCTTCCCGGGTTCTCCGAACTTGTAGTCAATGATGGCGGCGGAGCCATCCGGCCGCAGGACAACGCGGTCCGGGCGGAGTTCCGCACCGTCGGGGCCGAGAATCGGAGACTCGTTCAAGATTCGGACATCCTCTGTCGCAAACCAACCGCGAGCGGCCACGGAGGCGATTTCCGCCTGCAGGAAATCCAGCGTGCGGTCGCGGTCCTCACGCGGAAGTTCGCCCGCCGCGACGGCTTGGTCCACGGCACGGGGCAAGTCGCCGGGCACCGAGACGGAAGCGAGGATATCATGCAGGACGAGGCCACGGAGACGGTTGGATGCATCGGGGCCGACAAGACCGTCCGGGCCGAAATAGTCGGCCGCATCGCGGCTGAACTTCAGGCGGCCACGGTCCCCTGCCGGGAAAGACGGATAGCCCGTTTCCAGCGGTGCGGCCGGACCCGCCTCCCGCTTCAGCGAACCGAAGTCATACATCGTTCCGGCGTGGAAATCCAGCGTCCCGACAAAACCGAAAAGAATCTGGGAAAGGTTCTTCCAGTCAGCGGAATCTCCGGCCTTGACCGCCTGGAGCACATTCCGGGACGGTGTTCTGGCGATGACCTTCAAGCCATATTTCGCACGGGTAAGGGCCACGTAGAATACGTTAATGTTGTCGATGAACTGGAGTTTCCGCTCCCGATGGTAATCCTCCGCGAACAGCGTGTTCTCGCTGCCGCCGCTCAGTTCCACATGATAGACCCCGTTGGCAAAATCCGCCAGCGGCGTATCTTCCACATCCGGACGGCACCAGTAGGACGCCCCCTTGTACAGGGTGACTTTCTCCGCGAACGGGAAAACCACATAAGGGAATTCCAGGCCTTTGGACTTATGGACGGTCATGACGCGGACGGAAGAGCCGCTCTCGGGCGACGCGATCTTGGGATCGGCGTCGCCCCAGTCGCGCAGGAAAGAGGAGAGGTCGTTCCCGTGGGATGCGGTCCAATCCAGGAGATAATCCATGAAAGACTGGATATAAGGCACTTCCGCATCGAAGGTGTCCGGATCGGCATCCCGGAGGTCGCGGAGCAGCGACTCCGCAAGGTCCGTCAGCGAATGGTAATGTCCGGGGATCCGGATGTCCATCGACCGGGCCAGGAAACCGGCCACGGAAGCATGTCCTTCAGTGTCGGGCGCATCCACCAGCGACAGCTGGGACACCAGCCGCCGGACCGTCACGGAAGACTTCACGAAGAGCGAATCGTCGGACACTACCGGAATTCCTTCGGATACGAGCCGGGCGGCAATCTCGGAACCTTCCTGGTTGCCCCGGACGAGTATGGCGACATCGCCATACTTCCCGCCCGCATCCACCACTTCCCGGACAGAAGCGACGATCTCATCCATTTCAGCCTCATAATCATCGCAGAAACGGACATCGACAGAACCCTCGGCCGGATCCCGGAAGCAGGGGTTCTGCACCACGTCATGGTAAATCCGGCGGATTTCATCCCCGCCGAGGAGCATGTCCAGCTGTTCCGCAGCATAAGGGAAGAACCGGTTGTTGAAATCCACGATGGCCCGGCAGGTACGGTAATTGCCTTTCAAGACGGTCTCGAAGCCCGGCATGAGGCCGAAATCCTCCCGCACGCCGGAATCCAGCAAGTGCCAGTCGGAACCCCGCCAACGGTAGATGGACTGCTTCACATCCCCGACGACGAGGTTGTCGAAGCCGCCGGCCTCGCTGTTCAGGAGCAGCGGGCGGAAATTCTCCCACTGGATCATGGACGTATCCTGGAATTCATCCAGCAGGAAGTCCTCGAACCGGACGCCCAGTTTCTCATACACGAACGGAGCGTCGGAACCGTCGATAATACCCTTCAGGATGGTGTTGGAGTCGTCAATGCTGATGACGTTCTTCTCCCGCTGCACTTCCTCGAAAGCCTTCCGGAGTTCGCCGGCGATGCCCAGCGTATAGGCCTGGTCGCCGATGAGCCGGGCCGTCCCGTATTGGCGGTACCGTTCCCCGAACAGGTCGCAGAAGGCATTCAGCGGCCCTTCCAGGCTGCCTTCCAGTTCCACGCGCAGGTCATCTTTGGATTTGGAGAACCATTTGGCGGAGTCCGCCGCCCTGTCCAGGAAAGAAGCCGTGGGCGGAACGATTCCCGCATGCGGATCCAGGTCCCGGTACCCGTACAAGGCCTTCAGGAAACCCCGATAACTGTCAGCCGGGTCCACCTGATGCTGCTTCAGGACATCCAGGACGGCCTGGGCGGCATCCTGGACATCTTTCCTGAAATCCCGGATCAGGACGTTGCATCCTTTCTGCACCTCCTTCAGATGGTCCTTTGCATAAGCGCTTTCCTCGTCGATGTGGAACCGGCGTACGGCCTCGGCATGGTCCGTCGATTTCAGGTTCACGGCCATTTCCTTGAGCGGGGGCTCCAGGTTGAAACGGTTTCCGTTTTCCAGACCGTTCTTCACGTTCTCGGTGAGCCAGTTCAGAAGTCCCCGGTCGTTCTCGGTGAGACCGTCCAGGATCCGGTCTACGCTTTCCTCCACCAGGGCGGCCTTGTCCAGCTCCACCTGATAGGAAGCAAACTGGCCGATCTCGCGGGAGAAGGCGCGCAGCGTCTGCTGGAAGAACTTGTCGATGGTGGACACCGCAAAGGAAGAATAGTCGTGCAAGATGCCTGCGAGTTGGCCGGAAGCACGTTTCTGCAAGGCTTCCAACGTCGGGAACACCTTCGGGACAAAGTCTTTGAAATAGGGCGATTCCTCCGGTTTCACGGCCAGGATATGGAGTTCGTCCAGGATACGGCGCTTCATCTCGTCGGTAGCCTTGTTGGTGAAGGTCACGGCGAGGATGTGGCGATAGGCCTGCGGATCCTTCTTCGTGAGGAGCAGGCGGATGTATTCACGGGCCAGGTTGTAGGTTTTCCCCGAACCGGCCGAGGCTTTCAGGATCTGGATCATCGGCCGCAAATCATTTTGAAATCACAATAACTGCAGGTACGGAGCTCATCCGTCCGGCGGAAAGGAACGGACGGGTCCGTCATCTCGGCCAAGAGTTCCTTGAGACGCTCCCGCGTCAGGCGCGTAAACACGGCGCTCTGCGGACGGTCTTTCAGCGGGTCGGTGAACAGGCGGGACACCGAATAGATGGAATTGACCACCGGGCGCTCCCTGAGTTCATCCCGCTCCTGCGCAAGGAGACCGTAGATGAACAGCTGGAGGGCGATCTTCGGCCGGCCGATATTCGCGGGACCGAAGAGTTTTTCCACCACGTCCGCGGCGTTCTCGTCGGTAATGTCGATGTCATCCTGCTCCACCCGCCCCGTCTTGTAGTCCACGATGCGGGCTTCGCCGCCCAGGTAGCTGTCGATCCGGTCCGCGAATCCCTTGATCTTGAACCCATCGAAAAGACAGGTCATCTTCTTTTCCATGAGCAGCATTTCGAAGCCTTTCGAACCCGACTCCACCAGCAGGCGCTTGTCATGCTTCAAGGTCTGCAGGACATACTCGACGATGACTTCCTCCACGACGAGGTCGCGGCCGGTGACATCGACCGTTTTCATTTCCTGGATGATCAGGCTCCGGACCAGGGCCTTCAGCCCTTTCCGGTCCGCCATCAGCCGGTCCAGGTCCGCCACCGTCACCAAAGGCAACGGTTTGTACAACTGATGCATCGCCTGGTGATACACCCGTCCCAGACTGCCGGCGTCCAGCGCTTCGAGCACTTCATCCTCATTCTCAAGGCGCTTGACGAAGGAATAGTAAAACTTCGCCGGACAGTACAGATAGCTCTGGAGAGAGGAGGCGGAGAGCTCCCCATCCCGGATGGCGTCAATGTCCGCCTGCGTCTTGGGAATCGCATCGGCCTCGGGCGCCAACTGCATCCGGGCTGTGGCGACAAACCGTTCCAGCGGCACCTGGTAGTGGTATTCCAACTGCTTGATGTACCGGCTTTCCTCCCCCGTCTTGAGTCCTTCGGTCCGGCTGTCGCAGACCAGCCATACGTGTTCGGCCCGCTGGATCATCCGGTAGAAATAGTAGGCCCACACGCTGTCCTGATACTCGAAGGTAGGCAAGCCGAAACCCTTGCGGAGCTCCGGTGGAACAAAGGAAGCGCTCGAGCTCCGGCGCGGGAAAGTGCCCTCGTTCGCCGAGAAAAGAATGACGTTCCTGAAATCCAGCGCACGCGTTTCCAACGGTCCCATCACTTGCAGTCCTTCCAGCGGCTCGCCCCGGAACGGGACCGCCTCGCCGGAGAGCAGTTCATCCAGCAGACGGAGCCAGGTGGCGGGAAGCACGTCCAGGTCGATGCCGCCGAGCAGGTTCAGCGACTGCATGCAACGCTTCGCGAAATCCAGTTCCAGCAGCATCTCCTCCACGCCGCGGAGTTTCCAGCCCACATAACTGACGATGTCGGAAAGGTATTTGAGAATCCGGCGGTTCTGTTCCGCGGAAGCCTCCTTGGGAAGGGTGACGACCGGCCGGAAGACGAGGTCCAGCAACGGTCCGCCCACCAGGTCTTCCTGCGGGATATAGTATTTCGCCGCCGTCTTGACGGTCTGGACGACCTTTTCTTCTTCCGGGGTCAGGACAGCACGGAACAGGCTGTTGGCGAAGATGGACCGGACTTCGCGATGGTAGAAGTACCAGCTGCCGGCCTTCTCCCGCAGGCGCTGCTGCATCGCGGCCAAGGAGGACACCAGGGAGTAGACGGCGCCGCCCGTCAAGGGACACCCCATCGTCACGTTGATGCTGTCATGTTCCGGCGGGATGGAATTCAGCAGGGGCATCAACAGGTTCTCGTCGGGCAGGATGAAAGCCGTCTCCACCGGATTCTCCGTGTCACAGCGGTCCAGGATTACGGGGGCCAGTTTGGTCTGTCCCACGGAAGAGGGAACGCTGACAACATGGAAGGATGGCTGCCCGAGCCCGTCCGGATCCACCTGGAAGGCATTCGGGAATTCCCGGACATTGTCCCGCATGAAGACCGAGGATTTGTTGCGGGGGTCACGCACGGCATCGGAGACGTAGTCCCAGCAGAACTCGGCGAGGCCCGCGTCCCGGAGACGGCGAAGGACCGTCTTCTCACATTCATTCAAGGCGTTCAGGCCCACGAACACGTAGCGGGAAGCATCCGGGAATACGTCGGACAGGGCGTCCGCCACGGACGTGCCTTCCCGGAGGCGTTCCGCAAGATCCCGGTACACCATGCCTTCATAAGCCATTCCCTTTTCACGGAGGCGCTTCTTGAAATCGGTATAAAGCGGATACAGGATGTTCCATACCTGAAGGAAACGCGCCTTGACGGAGGAATCGTCCGTATCCAGGCGGACGGTAAGCCGGCCGGCATGGTCGCGGAAATGGGAGACGAAATGACGGACGGCCTCCCGCTGGACGTCGGACAGATGGCTGTAATCGTCCTGGATGCCCTTGAAATCCGCCACGTCGGTGAACAGATCCTCCGCATCCACGAGGAACTTGTCCACATCGTCGAAATCCGCCAGGATGACCTCCCCCCAGAAGATGAACTCGTCCAACGGTTCGGCCTTGGGATAGACCGTCCTGTACGATTCATATAGCTCCAGCAGCAGGCGGATGCGCTCCGACACTTCCCCGCCGTACACCCGGCAGAAGAAATCATTGATGGTCCATGACATCGGTGCATGCATGGGCCTGTCCGCACCCGTCTCCCGAAGGACGTCTCCGAGATACTTCCGGAAGAATACGGCCGACCTCCGGTTCGGGAAGACGAAACACGTATTCTGTATATCGGTCGCCAGATAATGAGCGGCGACCTGTTTCAAAAATGGAATCATGCTGCTAAACTATACTCCCCTTCTGCCAAAATACAGCACAAAGGATACGTTTTCTTTTCAAAGATACATCTTTTCGAAGGCTGTTGCAAGTGAGGCGGATTATTCGTATCTTTGTAATTAGAAAAATTCCAAACAAACACTAAGAGGATACCCTATCATGAAAAAGAAATTCAGATGTCTTGTCTGCGGCTATGTCTACGAAGGTGAGAACCCGCCCGCAGAGTGCCCCGTCTGCCACGCAAAGGCTGAAAAGTTCGTAGAAATCAAGGAAGAGGCCGGCAAGCCCATGTGGGCCTGCGAGCACGAACTCGGTGTCGCCAAGGGCTGCGACCCGGAGGTCTGGGCCGGTCTGCAGGATCACTTCACCGGCGAATGCTCGGAAGTGGGCATGTATCTCGCGATGAGCCGCCAGGCGGAGCGCGAGGGCTACCCGGAAGTCGCCGACGCCTTCAAGCGCTATGCTTTCGAGGAGGCCGACCACGCCGCCCGCATCGCCGAACTCCTCGGTGAAGTCGTCTGGGACACCAAGACCAACCTCAAGAAGCGCTACGAAGCCGAAGCCGGTGCCTGCGAAGGCAAGCTCGCCATCGCCACCCGCGCGAAGCAGCTTGGCTACGATGCCATCCATGACACCATCCACGAAATGGCGAAGGACGAAGCCCGCCACGGCGCCGGTTTCCTGGGTCTCTACAACCGCTTTTTCAAGAAGTAAGTTTCTTACTTACCCATCACAAACAGCAGCTCCGCTCCGTTACGAATGTCCTCGTAGCGGAGCGTTGTTCCTTTGAGCTTGACACCATTGAGATAGGCCGCCTTGACATGGACGTTCTCCGGCGTCCAGTTCTTCGTCCGGACCTGCAGGAGGCCACCGTCGGAAAGGCGCACGGTAACGCCGGGAAGGCAGGGCGAGCCCAGTTCATACTCGTTGCTGCCGGGACATAAGGGATAGAAGCCCAGGCAGTTGAAGATGTACCAGGCACTCATCTGCCCGCAGTCGTCGTTGCCGCTCAGAGAGTCCGGTTTATTGCCGTAGAAATGGTCGGCGACATAGCGTACCCACTTCTGACACTCCCCGGGCTTACCCAGCTTGTTATAAAGGTACAGGACATGGTGGCAGGGCTCATTGCCGTGCCAGTAACCGCCGATACGTCCCCAGATGTCGTGCGCACCGGGAATATCGTCACTCATCTCGATCTTGAACATATTGTCCAGCCGGTCGCGGAGGAACTTTTTACCGGCGATGGCCATGTAATCCTCGAAGGCATGCGGCACCGTCCAGGTGTACTGCATCGTAAAGCCTTCGGTAATGTCGCCCCAGCCGTTGTCGGAACCCGGGCCTTCATAAGCGATGTCAGAGAAGGGAGTCCTCCAATTGCCCTTGGAATCGCGTCCGCGCATGTATAGGGTCTCAGGATCGATGAGATTGCGATAATTCCGGCTCCTTTCCAGGAAGAAAACGTAATCCTCATCGTGTCCCAGCAGCTTCGCCGCCTGGGCGATGCACCAGTCGTCATACGCATACTCCAGCGTCTTGGAGACCGACTCCATTTCCTTGTCGAAGGGAACGTAGCCCAGCTCCGTATACTCCGGCAGACAGTCGTAGTTCGGGTTGGTCGCCGTGGTTTTCATGGCCTGGTAGGCCCGTTCATAATCGAAGCCCTGCACGCCCTTCATCATCATGTCGGCCAGGACGGAAACGGCATGGTAGCCGATCATGCACCAGGTTTCGCCGCCATAAAAAGACCAGATGGGCAGCATCTTCTCCGTGCTCTTGTCATAATGCTCCAACATGGAGTTCGCGAGATCCGCTTGCAGGGGCTTGTTCACAAGGTTCAGGAGCGGATGGAAAGCGCGGTAGGTATCCCAAAGGGAGAAAGTGGTATAGTTCGTGAACCCCTCGGCCGTGCCGACAGTACCGTCATGCCGAAGGAACCGTCCGTCGATATCCTGGAACAGGAAAGGATGCAGGGCAGTGCGGTAAACGCTGGTGTAAAAGGTTTCCTTGGCCTCCTCCGTACAAGACGGATCCAGTTCATAACGGGAAAGTTCCGCCTCCCAGAGGACTTCCGCCTCATGTCGGACGGTGTCAAAGTCCTTCCCGTCGATTTCCGTGAGGTTTTTCAGGGCACCGTCGATGCCTGTCGCCGACACAGCCACATGGACATTGACCTGCTCGCCGGCGGCAGTCGGGAACTTTACGCAGGCGCGGAGGCCGGTGCCCCAGGCTTCCTTGGAACTGCGGAAACGGCTGGTATTGTATATTACCGGTTTTCCATCCTGCAGGATCAGGAAGTCCTGGATGGGGCGGTCGAACCGCGCCGCAAAATGGACATGCCGGTCGGGGTTCCAGCCCTTGACCGTCTTGCTTCCCACGATGGTGTACTCATCCAGCAGCCGGACCGAGGACCAGACGCACGTGAAACGCAGGGTATGGTCCAGGTCGATCATCACGAAAGATGAGTCACAGGCGGGATAGGTGAACCGGAGCACACCGCTGCGCGATGCCGCCGTCATTTCCGCCCGGGTACCGTAATCACTCAATTCCACGGTATAGTATCCGGGACTGGCCGATTCCGTATCATGGCTGAAAAGGGACCGGTACCCCGAATCCG
>JAEEGI010016683.1_pt1 | contig 15148 bp, 6 predicted proteins | sample 8958751 | NCBI WGS metagenome assembly JAEEGI01 (sample SAMN16246545, study PRJNA631951) | gut metagenome | biome: gut microbiome; feature: rumen; material: KS-attached | host: Bos | place: Iran: Karaj | collected 2018-10
ACAGGGCCCCGGCCCGGTTGAAGCTGGACATCACGCCTAATGCGGAACCACTGGAGGGACGCAAAGCGTATTCAAAGGGCAGCAGATAGATTTCCCGGGCTGCCTGTTCGTTCAACCAGACGCAGATACCATTGCGGGCGGCTTCTTCATCGTTGAAGGCATAATGCTTGAGCACGGCCACAACGCCTTTTTGCTGCATTCCGGCGATTTCGGCCATCGCCGCCTGGGCGGTGAGGATGGGATCTTCGGAAAAGTATTCGTGGGCGCGGCCGCCGAAGGGCGTGCGATGAATGTTGATACCAGGAGCATACATGGTATCTACCCCATTCATGCGGGCATCCTCCGCCAACAGGTCGCCGATTTTTCGGATCAGCTCCACATCCCAGGAGGAAGCCCAAATACCCTCGCTGGGGAAGGAAATGGAGGTAACGGAACCGGATACCGCGGTAGGACCGTCGCTGGCCTTGGATTCCTTGAGCGCAATGCTGTCCAGGGTACTGGTACCGAATGCGGCGTTGGAAATCAGCAGGGCCTGTTCTTCGTAGGTCAATTGATCCAGCAGAATATCCCAGGCGCTGTGATCGTAGGGCAGTCCCCGCAGGGCGATCAGCTGGCTGCCGCTGGGCACATTGTAGGCTGGGGACAGGGCATCTGTGTCATTGGGCAGCGCCTTGTGGCTTTGCAGATCAGCCAGCATGCCGTCTCCTGCAACCGACAGCTTGATCGGCGCCTTGGGCCAGGTGCCCTCCCAATTTGCTCTGGATACGTAGGTTACGCTGTTTTCGCCCCGGTTTTCATAGCGGTTGATGTCGGTGAAATCAAACAGATTGCCAATCGCTTTGCCAGTTTCGGCGGAAACGGCATAGGTTTCAGCATCCAGGCGATCCGCATGCAGTGCAGCCGCAGCCAGGGACTTATCGCCCGGGGCCGTCATTCTACCGCCGATGCTGTCAGGTGTCAGCCCTTTTTGAGCCAGGATGTTGTTCAGCGCGTCATGCGCATTTTTACCAACTGCGAGATAATAGTCGCCGGGATCCAGAATATAGGTGCCGGCCCCATAAGCATCGTAGGATCTGAAGCTTTCCCGATTCACCGCAATGGTGACCGTTTCGCTTTTCCCAGGCTGAAGCAGCGCCGTTTTCGCAAAACCGACCAGCTCCACAGAGGCTTTTTCTGTACCGCCGTCGATATAGGGCTTCTGCAGATAGACCTGCACCGTCTCCCGCCCCGGCACATTTCCGGTGTTTTCGACGGTGAGGGATACGGTATACATGCCTTCGGCCGTATCTTCAGCGACAGAAAAACCACTGTAATCAAAAGATGTATAACTCAGGCCATGTCCAAAGGGGAACGCCACCACGGCGTCATAATCATACGAACCGGCGCCGGGCCGGCCTGTCACCATATCTTCGTACCGGGTTTCGTAGTAGCGATAGCCCACATAAATGCCTTCCACATACACGCCGTAATACTTCTGGGAGTTGTTCAGGCCCATGGCGTCCGCGTTGGTATACGTTTGGGCGAAAATGCCCTTGTCGTTGAGCCGCCAGGAGGCCATGGCGGGAGAAGAGAAGGAATCGCGGACGTAGGTATCGGTCAGGCGGCCAGAGGGGTTCACTTTGCCCGCCAGCACATCCGCCACGCCCCGCGTGCCCGCCATGCCCAAATTGCCGATCCAGAGGCAGGCATCCACGCTGATGGATGTGTCAAACAGGAAATCCATCTGCATGGGGATCGCGCCGTTGAGCAGCACGATCACCCGCTGGAACGCTCCGGAAGCCTTCAGTTCCGTCAGACCACGAAGCATTGCCTCTTCCTGTTCGGTGAGAGACAGATAGCTTCCGTTTTTGCCGTCGCTTCCTTGCGTGGAAACATCAAAGCCTTCACCGCTGTCCCGGGACAGCACCACGATCGCGGCATCGCCATACACGGCGAAGCCGTCCTGCTGTGCCGCCAGCACATCGCTCCAGGGAAGCTCATTGACGGTATAGGTTTTCACCAGTCCGTCCACCGTGTTGATCCGAAGCCCTTTGGCCTTGCCAGCGTACCAATCCCACAGGCCGGCGTTCACAGAGAAGCCCTCCTGCTCAAAGGCGTCCCGAAAAGAAACGCACATATCGGTACTGGCAGCGCTGGAGCCTGTGGAGCCAAAGTTCGGATTCACCGCGCCCTGAGCGAAGAAGCTGATTTTCGCCCCTGCGGGCAGCGGCAGCGCGTTGTTTTGGTTGGTGAGCAGCACCAGGCCCTCCGCCTCCGCCTGACGGCAAAGCAGTGCAGCCGCTTCAAACAGTTTCTCGGGCGAATCGTATTCCGTGGGGAAATAGTTGGCGTCAACCCCCGCGTCCGCCTGGCTTTCCACCACGCGGAAGGTCTGCACGCCCAGCGCGTTATTGATCATCGTGGCGTTGGCGGTCGCCGCGTCATACACCGCTGAGAGCACGCACAGCAGCGTCAGGCAGATCACGAATACCCGCTTGGCCCAGAGGCCCTTTTGTTTACGCATGCTGCACCTCCTGTTCTGCGTCCGCGCCAGTCGAAAGCCGAAGAGATTTACCGAAGAGAAGGGCGGTCATCAGGGAAAGCACCCAGGCCGCGCCAATCAACAGCACGGAAATCACGAAGATCAGCGACAGCTTCGTGCCGTCGATCGCCACCAGCATATTGGTAATGTAATTGATCTGGCTCACCAGGTAAAACAGCCAGGACAACAGAGCGAGCGCGTATACGCCATACAGCGCCAGTTCAATCAAGCGTGCGTTCCAGGCGTCTTTTTTTATGCTGCGTACCGGCTGCAGAAGCACCAGCCCAGCCGCCAGCGAAAGCCCTGCGAACAGCAGTACCTGCGTGGACAGCCGGGGAGAAAACTCCGTCACGCCCGTCAGCGCGTACAGGCCCAGAAAAAGCGCTGTTAGAAGCATGGCCGCCATCAGGCATGAAAACGCTCCTGATCTGCGTTCTCCTTGATCCTTATGCATGCACGTTTTCCTCCTGTCAGTTGTTCAGCTTTTCCGGATCGGCCAAGTTTTCCGTCATGGGATTCCATTCCAGGCCGCCGTCGGTGAAGATGCTCAGGCAGTCGATCATGGGGGCGGTGGCTTCCATGGTGCCGTCATACGGTGCGTGGTTGTTTGCGACCGTGAGGCGGATCACATTCCAGCCTTCGGACAGAGCGAAGTGTTCATTGACCAGATATTCGGTGAAGGGCCGCTTATCCACCATGCTTTCGGAGAAAGAGATGGCGCCGGTGATGGCGATGGGGGAATAATCGTAGCTGACCGCCTTTTCCGTGTCGAACAAGGCATAGCCCTTCAGATCCTTTTTCACCTCGCCCGTTGTGTCATCCACCTGAGCGGGTGTGCAGGAAATATCAAATTCATAATAGTTTTGATCGTTGAACGTCACATTCTCCGGGGCAATGTACATATCTGCCCATTCAGCGGACAAACGCAGCTGCAGCAGGGCGTCGCTGATGTCCCGATCCGCCTTCACCACAAATTCCAGGAACGCGGTGTTATAATACAGACCGCTGACCCAATAGCCGTTGCTGGCATCGGCCGTGCCGTTATCCTGGAAGATCAGCTTGAGACCGCTGAAATTGTCGGAGGAGCCTACCCCTGTTTTTTCATGGTCGATATAGGTCAGCTCCGCTTCAAACCGGTTTTCCTTCAGGGGACGGATCCAGAGAGTATAATCCCGGGTGATTTCGGTTTTGAAATCGAAAGGATTCGCATATTCCGGATCCGTGAACCACTGATTGATGAACTTATATCCTCCAACGACAGGCAGAGAACCGGCGGAAGCTCGGTCGCCAGGCTCGATTTTTCGGGTGCGCAGTACGGTTTCCTGGCCGTCGATGACGTATTTGAAGGTGACCTGGTAGTATTCCACGTCCCAGCCGGCAAAGAGGGTCATATCTTCGGACACGGGCGCGGAAAAATCATAGGCTTCGCCGCCTTCCTGGGCGGTGAACCAGCCGGTAAACGTGCGTCCCTTCACCTCGGGGTCCTGAGGCTGTTCCACGGGGGAACCTGCCTCAACGGCTACAGTCCGGGCAGGCAGGCTGTCGGTGCCATTGTAATCGAAGGTGACGGTAACTTGCACGCTGCCCGCCTGCATCTCGTTCCAATGGGCGAACAGGGTCAGGTTTTCGCTGACGGGCGCGGAAAAATCATAAAGCGCGTCCGCCTGGGCGTCCGTATGCCAGCCGGCGAAGGCGTACCCTTCCCGGATAGCTTCGGGGGCCTGGGCCTCCTGGACGGGGCTGCCCACATCAATAGATACGGTGACGGGAGCGGCAGCGTCGGGATCATTCAGATCGAAAGCTACGGTATACACACCCGCCCAGGCGGCGTAGGCAGTGGCGTCAGCCTGGAGACCGGCGGAGAAATCAAACTCCTGCGCGGCAGCCACGTCAGCGTACCAGCCCAGGAAGCGATAGCCCTCCCGAACCGGATCAGCGGGCCGGGCCGCCGCCGAGCCTGCCTCCACGGAAAGCGTCTGCGCGGCAGGCGCGCCATCATAATTCAGGTTCAGGCTGATGGTATATTTTTTCGTCTCCACCGTAATCATATAGGACGCGGTGAAGCCGTCATATTCCACGGTTACGGTTTTTGTACCCGGCACGGCCATGTCGGGGGAAGAAACCTTCACGCCCTCCGCGGTAAACGCCAGGTCTTTGGTGGTACCGTCGTCATAGTTGAGCGCGATCACGCCGTCCTGGACGGTAAAGGCTTCGCCAACAGTATAGACAGTTTGCGGCGCGGTTTTGATGGAAATATCCTCGATGGAAGCCTGCTGTTTGGGCTGTTCGGACCCGCTGCAGGCGGTCAGCAGAAATACCGCCAGAATGGCCAGGATGGCCAGCGTCAATCGTTTTCCGTAATGCTTCATTTTCTTTCCCTGTCCTTTCCCTGAATCCATTTTTACACGAAAGCGGGTCGATTTATAGAACCGGAAGGGCTCCGGGCTCCCAGAACAGGGTTGCCCGGAGCCGATCCATTTCAGATGATTGCGTCCTGTCAGGACGCAGCTGCTTTGTCTCAGTCGTCAGCGCGCACAGTGAGGGTGAACGCTTCGGACACATAGACGGTGTGGGTCACGCGCCAGCCGCTGCCGCTGGCAAAGTCGGCGGACACCTGGAAGGTGTAGTCGCCAGCCTCAGTAGGCGTACCGGAGATGACGCCGGTTTCAGCGTTGAGCTCCAGGCCCTCGGGCAGAGCGCCGGAGGCGATGCCGTAGGTGAGGGTGCCGGCCGCGTTGATGTTGGAAGCGATGGAGCCATCGTATTCCTCGCCGGCCCAGGCCTTGGGCAGGTCATAGGTCCAGGGGGAAGCCACGCTCACAGTGATCTTGGTGGAACCCTTGATCCAGCCGTCCACCACGGCGTTGAGGGTCACTTCCGCGTCGGCGATTTCAGTGGGCAGGCCGGAGATCACGCCGGTGGAGGTGTTCAGGCTCAGGCCAGCGGGCAGAGCGCCCTCCATTACGTATTCCACGTCGCCGCCGTTGAGCTGTTCAGTGCTCAGGGGGCCGGGCACGTTGGCGGCTTCCGCCTGCTTGAGCTCCACCACCTGGTCGGCCAGCACGCCGATCTGCACACCATTGGCGACCAGCTTGCTGTTGGCGGCCTTGTACAGACCCTTGAGGGCCATCATGCGCATGTAGTAGTATTCTTCGACGCTTTCCTTGGTGATAGCGCTGTCATCCTTGCCGAAGGTGACGTTCACGCCGCCCTTGCCGTCGCGGAGGGAAGCATCCCACACGCCGGTCAGAGCGCCGGAGCCGCCGCCCATGATGGTCAGGCCGCTGTTGCGCAGCAGCACTTCCTGACTGTTGAAGTTGCCGCTAGTCCAGTTGTACTTGGTTTCTCCTTCGGGCGCCAAGGGATTCGTCCAGTTTTCACCGCCCTGGCCGCCGGTATGGTCGGTCACCCACTCGCCGTACCAGCCCCATTCCTTGGAAAAGACGCCGGTGATGAAATCGTAGTTGTGGACAATCTGCTGCTGGCCGATGCGCCAGCAGGAAACCATGGCGCCCGCGGAGTTGCCGTCCTGCATGGCCTTCTTGAAGGCGGCCAGGTAGTTTTCGCGCATGGTCTGCTCATCCACCCACACGGTGGTGCCTGCGTTCATATCTTCGGAATCGTACAGGGCGCAGTGCTTGATGTATACGTTGGTGCCCTTGCTCTGCGCGCCAGAAATGGAGGCCGCGGCCATATAGCCGTTGAGGATGGCATCCTGGGAATAATATTCCTTGGTGCGGCCCGCGAACTGGGACCGGTTGATGTTGGAGCCGGGGCCCCACCAGCCGCTGGTGCCGGTCATGCCCTTCTGCAGGTCGAATTCGCCGCAGATCTGGCCCATCCGGCGGATCAGCTTGGTGTTGAAGGTGGCAGCCTGCAGAGGCGCGTCTGCCCAGGTGAAGGTTCCGCCCAGGTTCAGGGGACGGTCGGCGTTGGCGTCACGGGCCTTGCCGATGGAATCGATGGCGCCGGGGGTGGAGCCCCACAGGCCCTTCATTTCGTTGTAGGTCAGCTGGTTCATGAAATCGTCCCAGGTGAATTCAGTGCCGTCCACGGTGATGCTGCCGTCCAGGGGCACGCCGGCCATCTGATACAGCTGCACCGCGGTCTTGCCGTTCACGCGGTCCGCGTCCACGGTGTCGGGGTTCTGCTGGGTCCAGTTCTCGGGCACGGCTTCCACGTACCAGGGCTGGTCGGGGCCGTCGATGCTGCTGGGCGCGTCGGCAACCACGTCGCCGAAGAAGCCGTTGAAGTTATTGCCGGAGTTCATATTCAAAACCTGCTTTTCCCGGTCCACGGCGGCCTGGGTCATGATCAGATCGCTGTAGGTAGCGGGCTGCGGGAAGGTGCCTTCCATGTCAGCGCGGGAGAGGATGGTCATGCCCGCGTCGGGATCCAGGTTGAACGCGCCGGAGCGGATGGAATAGTCAATCTCGGCGGGATCGGAGAACAGGGCGGTGACTTCGTTGCCGGAGAAGCTGTCCAGTTCCATGACCGCGGCGGCCGTCAGGGTGAAGGCCGCTTCGTCATACACGCCCTCCCGCTGGGAGCGCAGCACGCTGGAGTTGGCCATGGCGCGGAACACGTATTCGCCCGCATCCAGTTCCCAGCCAGCGTGGCCATTGTTATTGGCGTCGTTGTAGTCGAAGGAGGCCACATCCTGGGCGTCGATTTCGACCACCACGGTATCGGTTTCACCGGGGGTCAGCAGGCGGGTCTTGCCAAAGCCCACCAGCTTCACGAAAGACTTTTCGATTTCGCCAGGGGTGTAGGGGGCGGTCAGATAAATCTGCACGCTCTTCTTGCCCGCAGCGCCGCCGGTGTTTTCCACGGTGACGGGAATATAGAGCTTCTTGATCTGGGCGTCGCCGCCGGCAACGGAGGAGGCGAACAGCGCGCCGTCCACATCGCCGCTCAGGGCGTTCTGGCACTTCGCATCCGTAAAGATGCCGCCCATCGCCAGGGAGAAGGTGGTATAGCTCAGTCCGTAGCCGAAGGGATACACCACGTTGAAATCATGCCACGCGTCAGCGATGGCCCGATATTCGTCAGGGTCTTTGCCTTCGGTCAGAGAGGTATTGCCCTGTGCGATTTCGTTCCAGAAAGTCTCGTAGTACTTGTAGCCCAGATAGATACCTTCCTCATATTCGATGCCGCGGATACCGCCGGTGCCGGTGCCGCCGGGGGTGATGGTCAGGTACTTGCCGTCCTCGTCGGGATAGCGGTACACATAGTCGCCGGGCACGTCTTCGCTGTACGCGCCATAGCGGAACTGGCGGCCGGTGGAGGTGTTCATCCAGGTGGGATCGGCGGTGAAGTCGCGGACATATTCCGCGGAGAAGCCGCCGGAGGGGTTGATGACGCCGGAGAGAATCTCCGCCACCGCAGTCACGCCGGTCTCATGGATGCCGGGACGGCCGAACCACAGTAGCGCGTTGATGTCGGGATCCTTTTCCAGGTTGTACATTTCAAAGGTGTGGGAGGAGTTGAACAGCACCAGCACCTTGCCGAAGTTGGCCTTGGCGAAATCAATCAGAGCGATTTCGGAATCGGTCAGCTGCAGGGCGTGCTTCACTTCCACATTGTTGCCCACGGTGGGGGTTTCGCCTTCTTCCGCGGGGGACTGGGCGGAATGGGCGTGTTTCCAGCCGTAAGGATCGGTTTCAGCGGCGCCTTCCTTTACGGCGTCCTGGATCTGGCGCAGGCTGTCGTTGGCGCGGTTGCCGGCCAACGCGCCGTCCACGGGATCGGCGGGATCGCCGCTGTTGGTGCTGTGGCCGGTCAGGGCCACGCTGGCGCCCACGTTTTCTTTCATTTCGCAGCGCTGGATTACCACCACCGCCACGTCATTGTAGTTCTCAAAGGAGCGGTTCACAGCCTCGGAGAACAAGGGCGCGAAGCCGTCGATACCGACTTCCTGCATTTCCACCTTGTTATCCAGGTGCGCGTACCACTTTTCCAGCGTGGGATTCACCTTGAAGCCCGCGTTGCGCAGCCCGGTGGCCATGGAAGAAACGGCGTTGGGCTCCACCACGGTGCCGTCCACGCCCTCCCGCAGATCGCCGGAGCGAACGCCCAGCACGCTGATGGTGTTGATCTTGGGATTCAGGGGCAGGGTGCCGTCGTTCTTCATCAGCACGGTGCCTTCCGCCACAATTTCGCCGTTGAGCTCTTTGGCGGCGTCGAACACATCCTCCAGGGAGGAGAATTCGCTGAAGAAGCGGCCGCCGTACTGCAAATTGTCGGGGCCGGCGAAGAGGCTCAGGTCATAGCCCTGGGCCATGCCCGGAGCGGCAGAGCCGAGCACAAGTGTCAGCACCAGTACGCTGACCAGTACACGGATCAGGTTCCTACGTTTGCCAGTAGTCTTCATGTTTTCGTCTCCTTTGCATCATTCTTACAGGGTCCCCCCTACTGGCGCCATGATAACAAATCCTTTTTCCCCCTGCAATCGCAATTGCATCCTTGGTCTGTTTCATCGCACGGTTTGTCGATTCGGCTCGTTTGGAACCAGATATGCCATGAAAAAGCCGTCCGCAGGCTGGGACGGCAAAAGATCTTGCATGAATCATGCGGATCGTATTCGTTTACGCCGGATAATCCGGGTGACGCTGCGCACCGTCAGCGCCGCGTCCACTAGGAGCAGCAGCGCATCCGCGCTATAGAGAACGACGCGCCAGGGAGCAGTACCATAGGTCACGATGGCTCCGGGGGGAACGCCCTGGACCAGATTGCTGTTGGCATAAGCATAGCAGATGTTTTTGACAGCCCGGCGGAAGGCCCAAAGCGCTTCAGGAGAAGTGCGATCCTTCATTTCGCCGCCATAATAATACATCCGCAGATCCCCGCCGTTCCGGAAGATTTTATCGACAATGCCGGGTACCATCTGCAGGGACATATCGGTGGTCACTGCGCCCTGAAAGCCCCATTCCTCCCGTAATACCCCCTGGAGCAGCGCATAATTGGCGGCGCACCATTCCGTGCCGATCATGTTGGCGGCTCCCATGACGCCAAGCGCGGCGCGGAGGGGCTTTTCACACATTTCGCTTCCATCAAAGCAGCGAAGAAAGGTCTCCGCTTCCTTGACAACGATTTCAAAGCTGCGCAAATAGGTTTCCCGGATGGCCTGTTCCGTAGCCCAGACGGTCAGGCAGGTGGGCGGCCCCTCATAATTGTTCATGGCAAAGTGCTTCATGTACGCTACCACACCCCATCCGGCTGCGCCGGAAACGCAATGGGCCCCCATCCGGCCGGACAGCAGCGCGTCTTCACTGTAATACTCGAAATTTCGCCCGCAGAATGCGCTTCGGTGGATATTCAGGCCAGGGCCATACCATCCTGTCAGGCCGATCAGCAAAGCTTCCCTGCCGATGGAATCTCCGAAGGCAAACGCCAGCTGATTGTTGTAGGTGGCAGCCAGCATCACCTCGGCACAGTAGGCATAGGTGCGCATTGCAGAACCCCTGCCGGTCCGCAGGCTTTGCGGCCCATCCTGATCCATGGACCGAGGTTTTCCCAACGCTTTCACAGCAGCCGTATGAGAGGAAGAGGTGATCAGCATCTCCCACAGCGCATCCTCAGTATAGTCGATCTGATCCAGATACCATTCCCACAGAGGATCGTCATATGCACGGCCCCGCATATCTGCCAGCACCAGACCGTTTTGTTGGTTTTGCCCCGATTCCTGATGATGAACAGTATACAGGCCGCTGTTGCCTGTGAACGGGTCGGTCAAAGGATCGTATCCGGACGCCCGGGCCAGGCGCTCCGGCGACAGTGCCTTTTTTTCCGGCGGCGCGGGCTGGGTTCCCTCCCAGTCAGCACGGGAAAGCACCGTCATGCCCTCCTCCAGCATATAGGCGGTCACGTCCTCGAAGCGGTTGACCGCCGCGACGGTGTTCACGCCCTGCTGAGCCTTCTGTTCGCTTTTCCGGGGATTGGAAGCGTCATAGTAAACCGTTTGAGGAACCGTGTATACCGCTTCATCCCACGCATCATGGCTGTTTTTGCCCAGGATCAGCCTGTATTCTCCCTGCTCCAGCAGGTAGCAGCCCCGGGTGCTGTCGGGATTCTCCCGGGCAGAACAGTAGGAGGCCAAATCTTCCGCTGAAAACGTGAGCGCAACGTCCCGGCTCTCTCCCGTCCGAAGAAATACCTTATCATAGGCGATCAGGTTTTTGACCGCTTTTTCGATGCGCATCTTCCGATCAAAATCGGTATATGGCGGCTGACTGTACAATTGAACGACTTCTCCGCCATCCAGCGCACCTGTATTGGACACCCGGACAGTCATGGTGATTTCTCCCGTCCCGCCGATCACCTCGCAGCCAACGATCTGTTGGGTGAATGAAGTATAACTGAGCCCCCAGCCGAAAGGATAGTTGACCGCTCCCTCCGCTGTTTTCGCGCCCTTCGCGTCCAGCGCGCCGTAGGGCAAAACGCCCAGCGCATCGGCCGTTTCATAATACCGGTAACCGATATAAACGCCTTCCTCGTATTCGATATAATACAGTCCCGCCGGACGGTTGGTGCCGTTGTAATTGGAAGAATAGACCACTCCTTCAGTGCCGCTGTAAATGATATCGCAGAAATTGGCCTGGGCGGGATTGGCCAGCAGATCAGCCTCCCAGATATCGGGTGTCCGGCCGGAAGGATTTACCTTTCCAGCCAGAACATCACCCAGGGAGGCAAAACCCGTATTCCCAGGGCCGCCCACCCAGAGGATGGCGTCGCAACACAGGGGCCCAGCCATCAGTTCACCGATTTCCATCACGTTGGAGGAATTGATGACCACCACGGTACCCCGGCAATGCCGAATAGAGAAGGCGACAGCCTCCCGTTCCGCTTCTGTCAGCGCTAGCACGTGGGGCGTCCCGTCCGCAAGCGGCGCGGTGGAGTAATTATCGCTTTCTCCACCGATGCGGCCGATGAACACAATCCCGACCGTGTCCTTGCAAAGCGCCTCCCGCCCCTGATACACCGACGCGGGAAATTCATACACGGTATCGCTGCCGCTGTCGGCGCTGTGCTGATCGATCAAAGCGATCTCTGTGGTGGAAATCCGCGTCAGAGGCGCTTTCCGCATCGCCTCCTCCATCGTTTCCGCGACCGAAAAATGAGCCCGCAGCCCCGCTTCCGGCGTACATACGTAGCCCTCGTTGACATTGGCATGGCCGGAACCGGTGCCGCCATACACAGGAGAGATGAACCGATAGCCAAAGGGGGTGACAGCGCTCCCTTCCGGAAGGGGCAGAAGCCCATTGTTTTTCAGCAGCACAATCCCTTCGTCCGTAATCTGTTTATTGATGATATGCGCGTGATCCAGCGTGTCCGTATCCTGAAAGAAGGGTACATCGTAATACAGCGCGTCCCTTCCTTCGCTGTCTGCCGCGTGGAGAATAGGCTTCCCGTATCCGAAATGCTGATCCAGCGCCGTCCCATAGGCCTGGCCCACAACGGTAAAGGCCAGCAGGATTGCGTGCAGGATGATCAACAAAGGCCGAAACACCGATTGCTCCATCTTCATTCCTGTTTTTTCGCCTCCTGCCCCACGGGAATGGGAAGCACAATATCCAGATTAAACCGATCCTGGTCAATGGTGAAATCGATCTCTCCCCCCAATTGCTGGCTCAGCAGCCGCATACTGCGCAGGCCGAATCCATGCTCCCGCTTATTCTCCTTTGTGGTTTGAGGCAGGCCGTTCACCAGATTCAACGCCATATTCTTCGGGCAGCTGTTTTCGATGTGGACGTGGATCAGGTTGCCTTGCTCTTTCACATTCACGATAATCAGTCTCTTCTGCGGATCTTCAACCTGCTCGGCGGATTCAATGGCATTCTGCAGGGCGTTGCCAAAAAGAGAATAGAGCTTGCCGGGTGAAATGAAATCCAGCTTGCTGCCGTCGATCATGCAAATCAGCCGTATTCCTTTTTTGTCGCACAGAATATTCTTTTCCGCCAGGATGACATCCAGCGCCGCATTCCCGGTTTGGATATTTACGCCGTAAAAACTCAGCGCGTTCTCCAGCTCAATAATGGTGCTGTCGTCAATCAGGCCGTTGATATTGCGCAGGGCGCTGATCTGGCTTTTCAGATCATGGCAGCGAATGTTGAGCAGCTCGATATTCTCTTTGCTCAGCTCATATCGCTCCTTGTCCTTATTCCACAGCATCTGAATGGTTTTCAGCTCTCTTGTGGTATCATCCTTTTCCAGCATCAGATACTGATATCCCAAAGAGAGGGCACAGGAAAAAATATTGGACAGCGTAAGCATAATCATGGCTGGGCTGCGTCCGCCGTCCACATGATAGGTCGCGATGGATGAAAACACGATATCGAAGGTGATGGTCAGCACCACCCAGAAAAACAGGTAGAAATTGCTGAAGGTCAATTCCTGGCTCCTGCGGATGCGCACTGTGATAAACGCCCAGATGGCCCAATACACCAGCGCGAACACCGCCGCGTACAGCACCAGATTGACTGCGAGCACGCCGCCCTGCAGCGGCTGCGTCTGCTCCGGCAGGTACACATTGATGGTGTCGATCTCCAGCACCATGGTCAGCAAATTGTCCAGTTGGTAGGCGATATGCTGGGCCGTATAGGCAATGATGCCGCAGAACAGCATGTTCAGCCAGGTCTCGTCATAGCAGAATTTCATGACTGCCACGGAAGCGGCAAAGAAAGAAAAAAACATAAAGAAGGAATACGCGGCGTTGTACGCGGCGATCGGAAACAAAAACGCCAGCACATACATGCCCAGCATAGAACAGACCACCCGCAGAATAAACCGGTTCCGCTTGGCCAGGGTGTATGTGGTCAATGCTTCGGCAATGGCCAATTCTGTCACAAACATGAATTTATACCAGAACAGTGCCGAAGAAAAATCCAGCATATCATCCCTCCATGGTTCCCTCATACCGGGCAAGATCCATCATGAATTCTCTCTTGCGCGACCGGGCGATTTTGAGCGATTCGCCGCATACCGTTACTGTCTCCCTGTCAACCGACTGGACATGCCGAAGATTCACCAGATAGCATACATTGCATCGGGAAAAGCTCCGGTCAGGCAGCATTTTTTCCGTAGTGACCAAGGTGCCCCAGGATTCAACTAAACCAAAAACCGTATGAAAAATCAGCTTATGCTTGATGACCTCGATATAGTAGATGTCGTTGATCTTCAGGCGGCTCATGCCATTGGCAGTTTTCACGGTGATATCGCGGGAGATGCCGGCTTCAATTCTCCGAACCACCTTATCCATCACCACATCGAAATCATATTGAGTGATGGGCTTTACTACAAAGCCAATCGCGTCAACATCGTATCCATGGATCGCATATTGCTTCAGGTTGGTGATAAACACCAGGATCGTGTTCTGATCGGTTTTCCGAAGGATTTTTGCGGCTTCCATGCCATTATATCCGGGCATTTTGATATCCAGAAACACTGCGTCAAAACTTGCTTTATAGTTTTTCAGAAAGGTTACCGCTTCCTCAAAGCATACGCATTCCACAGGCAATTCTTTTGTCTGGCAAAACTGCTCTACATAGCTTTCGATCTGCTTGCGGACCATTTCTTCATCGTCCACCACCGCGATGCGCATTTCGACACCTCCTTACTTACAATACAAGGTATACAACTTTATGTCAAGGCGGGAAAACAAAGCGAATTGTACCCGTCCAGGCGAAAAGATACAATCATCCGATGAACAATTTATTATATTTTTTCCCGTTTGCTATTTCAATGCTGATTGCACGCTTGGTCGATTCCATCGCATACTTTGACGTCTGAAAAGCATAAACAACTGCCAATTCAAGGAAACGCTGAATAAATAAGGCGGTTGGATGGGCTGGCGATGCAATTCCATTTTCATCAGCGAGGTATATCCTGTCGAGAGGCATATCAAAGCCTTTGAATACATGTCAAAAGCCCGTCTGGCTATAAAGTTGCCCGCTCACGTTCATGCTGAGCGAGCTTTTTTGCGCCGATTTCCGTGCTCGGTTTCAGGTAAATGACCTACCCCTTTTTGCATTCGCAAATAAACAAGCACGGTGACTCTATGCTATTTGTGTTCTGCTGTAGAGCAAAGAAAAATCTATTTTCGTAACAGAAATTTAACATTTGTAATAAGTCCCAGCGGGTGGGACTAAATTGCCCTTAAAATGCTGGAAAAATGGCCTTTTTTAACTGATTTTTACTTCACACAGCCAACCTGTTTATCAGAAAACCCAGATATCACAAGGAATTCCCAATTGTTACGGAAGCAAAATGGATAGTCCCAGCCGCTGGGACTGACAAGCGTTTATCAAATGGATATTCTATTTGCAGGAAACAGTGATTCTGCTTTCTGTATCCCAAACGAACCGACAATTCTCAGACCATCAGCAGAATGCTTGAATGATCAGAACCGCGATCAAACTTCAGGCAAATGGTTTTTGCTGATACGAACCTTGAAAACAGAACAATCCGGGTTACAGGTACGTTGACCCATGAAGGAGAGCGAACATGCGGCGGCGCGACGAGGGCGAAAGCCGGAGCGATCCACGCAGCGCATGATCCTGCCAGGCGAAGCAGGCGCGCGATGATCTTCAGGGGTATTATAACGAGGAAATTGGCCGCAAGCCAATTATC